>Ga0209536_100001571_pt1 | contig 37521 bp, 34 predicted proteins | sample DeeMarSeWOR28_12_FD_187461 | JGI IMG/M metagenome (GOLD analysis project Ga0209536, IMG submission 187461) | Marine sediment microbial communities from White Oak River estuary, North Carolina - WOR-2-8_12 (SPAdes) (version 2) | ecosystem: Environmental > Aquatic > Marine > Intertidal zone >... | reverse complement strand
CCGGGGCGGATTCTTGATACTGCGACGCATAGTGGAAACGGTTTCCACCGCCGATGGGTTAACTCTTATTCCCAACCCATTCGCTCATGCGCGCCCGCAACCGAATCAGCGCCTGACCATGAATCTGACAGACGCGCGATTCGCTGACACCCAGCACTTCGCCGATTTCCCGCAAATTCAGTTCTTCGTCGTAATACAGCGCCATCACCAGGCGTTCGCGCTCCGGCAACCCCTCGATGGCCTTCGCCAGTGCCTTCTGAAAATCTGCACGTTGCAGGTGATTCAGCGGCTCGTTGGGTTGCTCGGCGCCACGCAGGTCCTGGTCCTCCCCCATCCCGCCGGGGTCCTCGAAACTGAATATCCGGCAGCCGGTCGAATCCTGCAGAATACGATGATATTCATTGAGGTCGATGCCCAGCAGCTCGGCGACTTCCGCATCCCGGGCGTCCCGCCCTTTGGCGTTCTCGATCTGGCGCACCGCTTCGGCGACCTGGCGCGCCTTGCGGTGCACCGAACGTGGCGTCCAGTCAGTTCGGCGGATTTCATCCAGCATGGCGCCGCGTATGCGGATACCTGCATAGGTTTCGAAACTTGCACCCTGCGCAGGATCATAATTCCGCGCCGCCTCGAGCAAGCCGATCATGCCAGCCTGAATCAGATCATCGGCCTGCACACTGGGCGGCAGACGACTCATCAGGTGGTAGGCAATGCGTTTTACCAAAGGCGCGTGAAGCGTTACTAGATCGTCTCGATCATTTTCCTGGTTTGCGGCGTACATGGCGGCTCCGTTCATGGGGCTATCTCCAATTGCCCAGTGCTCGACTGGATCAACCGTTCGACAAAAAATTCCAGGTGACCCGCAGCGCCAGTTGGCACCGGCCACTTCTCAGCCTTCTGTCCAAGGTTTCTAAAGGCCATCGATGCGCGGCTGCGCGGGTAGGCATCGACTACAGCCCGCTGGCGTTTCACCGACTTGCGAAGATAATCGTCAAAGGGAATCACTCCCACAAAGTCGAGTGTCACGTCCAGATAACGGTCGGTGACCCGGGAGATCTTGCTGAACAGTTCCCGACCCTCCTGTGCACTCTGCACCATATTGGCCAGTACACGAAAACGCTGTAATCCATAATCACGATTGAGCACCTTGATGAGGGCGTAGGCATCGGTAATTGATGCCGGCTCATCGCAGACAACAACCAGCACTTCCTGAGCAGCGCGTGTAAAACTCACAACGCTGTCGGCAATACCGGCGGCCGTATCGACTACCAGTACATCCAGCTGGTGACTGAGTTCACTGAACGCACGAATGACCCCCGCGTGCTGCACGCTGCTTAATTCCGCCATGGCTTTGGTACCGGACGATGCCGGCACGATGTGCAAACCTGCGGGGCCCGGCACAATGATCTCTTCGAGTGTTCGCTCGCCGGCAAGGACATGCGAGAGGTCGTAGTCAGGATGGAGCCCCAGCATGACATCAACATTCGCCAGCCCGAGGTCTGCATCCATCAGCATCACCTCCCTGCCGCTGTCTGCGAGTGCGACCGCGAGATTCACGGAAACATTGGTCTTCCCCACCCCGCCCTTGCCGCTCGTCACGGCAATTACGCGCACCGGCTTTGGGTGAGTGATATGCCGTAACCCGGCCGCCTGATCCATTCGCATGTTAGATGTGAGCATTCGCTGCAATCCCGCCAAATCTCTGTGCCAGAGTTTCATGATCCGTGCCAACCCGAAGCTGTTCTGTGAGCTGGGCAGCACGACCAACCAAATCCTTGCCGCGTGCGGGATGCAGATCCTCGGGCACGCGCTGTCCGTTGGCGACGTAGGCCAATGGCAATTGTTTCTGAATCAGGAGCGACAGCAGCCCGCCGAGACTCATCGCTTCATCAACCTTCGACAGAATGCAACCCTTGAGCAAGGTGCGGTCAAAGGTGCGCAGCACTTCGTCATGTACTGCCGTCTGCGTGGTGGCGGACAATACGAGATAGGTTTGAATCGGTGTGCCGGTACCCGAGAGGATGGCAAACTGCTCGCTCAGACGAAGATCGCGTTGACCCATCCCTGCCGTGTCGATCAGGACCAGATTTCGGTCCATGAGATTTTTCAGCGTCGCCTGCAGTTCATCCGCATCAGAGGCCACCTGCACCGGAACCCCCAAAATACGACCGTAGGTGATCAACTGTTCATGGGCGCCAATGCGGTAACTGTCGGTTGTCACCAGCGCGATGCTGCGCTGGCCGTTGCGCAGTGCATAGCGCGCTGCCAGCTTGGCAACCGTGGTTGTCTTGCCGACGCCCGTCGGTCCAACGAGCGCAACGATGCCGCCGCGCGAGAGAATGTCGTCGTCAGTGACGAGCAACTCTTCGGCGAGCAGGTCCTGCACATAGCGCCAGGCTTGGTCAATTTCCTGAATATCGCCAAGTTGATTGACCAGTGCCTCGCAGTGCGCCGCTGGCAGGCCGAAGTCCATAAGACGCCGCAGCAAGCCGGCGCTGTGTGGCTGGCGGCGGTTAAAGTCTGCCCATGCCAGGTGCGCAAGCTGGTTCTCCAGCAGACCACGCAGTTCATGAATCTCGCGCCGCATGTCGACAATGGCAGGGTCTTGCGTCCAGACGACTGCCTGATCCGGCTGGCCGCTGGCGGGATCTTGCGCAGCCGGCTTCTCCGCTGCCTGAACCGGTACCGCACCCGATGTCTGTTGGGACAAGTCGGCAGCCGCGGGGCCTGCCGGTTCGGCTTCATTCTGTGTCGCGCGGTCAAGCAGAGACTCGTCATAGTCCACGGCCACCACCAGCTCCACCCCGCCCTCGACCCGCCGGTTGGAAAGAATGACCGCATCCGGGCCTTGCTCCTCCCGCACCTTGCGGATCGCTTGCCGCATGTCCCGTGCGAAATAGCGTTTGATCTTCATTCAACCTTCCTCATTCGTGGTGTTACGCGGTTTCGCGTTCTCGTCAGGCGCCAACTGCCTGGGCAATTTCCGGTGGCTGATAGCCCACCGTCGCAACAACCTTTATCTGTTTGTTATCCGGCACCTCGTTGTAGGCCAGGACGTTCAGACCTGGGATGCTGTGTCGTACCAGGCGTGCCAACCAGGGACGGATCGGGGCTGAGACGAGGAGGACAGCTGGCAGACCCTTAACCTCCTGTTCCTGAGTGCGCTCCACCAGAGCCCTGTGCATTCGGTCGGCCAGCCCCGGCTCAATGCCGGCTCCCCCCTCGATTGCACCCTGCAACGACTGTAGCAATATCTGTTCCAGCGTCGGATCAAAGGTCATGACGGGAAGTTCTGGCTGCATCCCGTTGATATGCTGGATAATTGATCGTCCCAAGGCAGCCCGGACCGACGCCGTCAAATTTTCGGCATCCTGCGTGCGAGCCGCGTGCTCCGCCAGTGTCTCGGCAATCGTCCGGATATCGCGAACCGGAATCCGCTCCTGCAACAGGCTCTGCAGGACCCTCACCACAACACCCAGCGGGAGCGCCTTGGGCACTAGGTCCTCGACCAGTTTGGGCGCCGATCTGGCGAGGTTGTCCAGCAACTGCTGAACCTCTTCATGACCCAGCAACTCGTGGGCATGGCTCTGCAGGAGACTGCTCAGATGCGTCGCGACAACCGTGCTGGCATCGACTACCGTGTAGCCCAGCGACTGAGCATGGTCATGCTGAGCGCTGTCTATCCACACCGCCTCGAGACCAAACGCCGGATCCCGGGTGACGTTACCTTGCACGCTGCCAAATACCTGCCCCGGATTGATGGCGAGTTCCTGATCCGGATAAATCTCCGCCTCACCTACGGGGACACCCAACAGGGTAATGCGGTAGGCATTGGGTGCCAGATCCAGATTGTCCCGAATGTGCACCGGTTGAATAAGAAAGCCCAGTTCCTGGGAAAGCTTCTTGCGGACACCCTTGATGCGGTCCATCAACGGTCCACCCTGGTCACGACTCACCAGCGGGATCAGGCGGTAACCTACTTCCAGTCCGATAATGTCCACGGGTGCGACATCGTCCCAGCTCAGTTCCCTGGCTTCCTGACGTGCCGGGTCCGCGGGCACAATGGATTCCGGCTCCTCAGACGGGCGGTCGCGCCGGGCGATCCACCAGGCACCCGTCCCACCGATCGCTGCAAGCGTCAGAAACGCCAGGTTAGGCATGCCGGGTATCAGGCCCAGCAGGCCAATCACTCCTGCGGCCACGCTGATTGCAGCAGGGTTGCCAAACAACTGGCTCACAACCTGATCGCGCATGGTTTCCGAACTGGACACACGCGTGACGATAATAGCCGTTGCGGTCGACAGCACGAGTGACGGTATCTGCGCGACCAGACCGTCACCTATGGTGAGTAAGGTGTAATTATGCAAGGCATCCGCCAGTGACAGCGCATGCTGGGACATGCCGATCGCCAGACCGCCGATGATATTGATAAACAGGATCAGAATACCGGCGATGGCATCGCCTCTGACGAACTTGCTGGCACCGTCCATGGCCCCGTAGAAATCGGCTTCGCGGACGATGTCCTCACGGCGCTCACGGGCTTCGTCCTGCGTGATCAGGCCGGAGTTCAGATCGGCATCGATGGCCATCTGCTTTCCGGGCATGGCATCCAGGGTAAAGCGAGCACTGACCTCGGACACGCGCCCTGCACCCTTGGTCACAACCACAAAGTTGATGATCACAAGGATGGCAAAGACCACGAGACCGACAGCATAGTTACCTCCGACAACGAAGGCGCCAAATGCCTCGATGACCTTGCCGGCGGCACCCGCGCCCGCATGCCCCTCCAGCAGCACGACGCGCGTTGAAGCCACGTTCAACGCCAGGCGCAACAGTGTGGCAATCAGGAGAACCGTGGGAAAGACGCCGAAATCCAACGGACGCAGGCTGTAGACGGTTACCATCAGCACCACCAGCGCCAGTGCAATATTAAAGGTAAAAAGCATGTCCAGCGCGATAGGGGGCAGGGGCACTACCATCATTGCCAGCATGGCCACAAGCAACATCGGCGCGCCCAGACCGTTGCGGCTCATCTCGCGCAGTGTCAGCATCAAATCGTTCCGGTTCATTGCGGCATCTCTCGGTCAGTGATGGTTTGATCCCGGCTCAGGGTGCGGGGTCCCGGTAGAGTTCCGGCGGCACATCGAGATCCGTGGGTGGTACCGGCACCTCACGTCTGTAGCGACCCGCGGCCTTGAGCTGGTAGACGTAGGCAAGGACCTGCGCGACGGCCAAGTACAAGCCGGCCGGGATCTCCTGGTCAAGTTCGGTGCTGTAGTAAATTGCCCGCGCCAAAGGCGGCGCGGAAAAGATCGGCACATTGTGGTCACTTGCCTTGGCACGAATCCGCCCGGCAAGCAGGTCACTCCCCTTCGCTACCAGCCGCGGCGCCCGCATACGTCCTTCCTCATACTTGAGCGCCACGGCAAAGTGCGTGGGATTGGTGATCACCACGTCCGCCTCGGGCACGGCCTCTATCATCCGTCGCCGCGCGAGTTCACGCTGCAACTGGCGAACCCGTGATTTGACCTCCGGCTTGCCTTCGGTATCCTTGGACTCGTCTTTCACTTCCTGGCGGGTCATGCGCAGGTTGCGCGCATGGTCCCACAGCTGAAACGGGACATCGATGACCGCCACCACGATAAGCACGGCACTCAGGGCAAAAAACGACCACGCCAGAATCTGTCCGGCATTAGCCAATGCCTGGCGGGGTGACTGGTAACCAAAGCCAACGAAGTGGTCGGCATACGTCCAGAGCAGGACTGCCCCCACCGTCCCAACCAGCAGAAATTTTGCCACCGACTTGGCAAGCTCCATGAGCCCGCGCCAGGCAAAGATGCGTTTCAGGCCTGCCACAGGATTCAGTTTCTCAAACTTGAAGGCCAGTGCCTCGACGCTGAATGACCATCCACCCAAGGAGATCGAAGCGAGAATCGCGACCGCGAACGTGATCAGGAAGAATGGGGCAAGCAGCCTGAGACCCGCGGCAATGGCCTTGTGCAGCATCTCGATCGCCCCCTGCGGTTCAAAGATTACGCGCCGATCGATTGTCAGGGCATTCCTTACCAGCTCTGCAAGCTGTTCGATCATGTCTTGGCCGTAGACAATCAGCGTTGCAGCCGAGACCACCAGCATGAGCATGGTATTCAACTCCCGGGATCGCGGAATCTGACCCTTGCGGCGCGCATCCTCAATACGCTTCGCAGTGGCCTGTTCAGTGCGTTCCTGCCCGTTCTCGTTCTCCGCCATCTCAGCTCCCCGGGCCTGGCGTCATGCCCTGCACCAGCGCAAAGGCAGCACTGACAAGATTGTTGAACTGGGGCAAGAGGCTCGGCAAGGCATTGATCATGATGATGAACCCCAGCGTCAGCGTGAGCGGGAAACCGACACCGAAAATATTGAGTTGGGGCGCGGAACGTGTGATCACACCAAAAGTGATATTGGTCAACAGCAGTGCACTGACGGCCGGGATGGCAATCAGTACGCCACCCGCGAACATCCGCCCTGCCCAGGCCACCACACTCCACAACACATCACGCGAGACACCGCTTCCGGCAACGGGCAGAAAGGTAAAGCTGTCAGCGAGTACTCCGATGAGCACGAGGTGACCGTCAAGCGCGAGGAACAGAAGACTCGCCAAGATCGTGTAGTACTGACCAATGACCGGCCCCTGCACACCGTTCTGCGGGTCGACCATCGAAGCAAACCCCAGCCCCATGCTCATGGCTATGGTTTGCCCGCCAATGGCAAAGGCGGCGAAGACCATCTGCAGCACAAAACCCATAATGAGCCCCGTCAGCAGCTGCTGGAGCGCGACGATGAGACCCAAGGCGGACAGCGGGTCCACGGCCGGAACCGGCGGGATAACCGGAATCAGCAGCCAGGTTATCGCCAGGGCGGTCGTAACGCGGATCTTCATCGGCAGAAGTTGTCCCCCGAATATCGGCGCAACGGCAAAGACCATTGCCACCCGCATAAAGGGCCAGAGAAACTCGCCCACCCATGCGTTGATCTGTGCAGTGGTAAAGATCATCGCCTGGTTGCTGCCGGTGCCCGCATCAACCGATCAGGTAAGGAATACTTTCGATGAGCCTGATCGAGAATCCGGTCAATGTCCGCAACAGCCAGGGGCCGGCAAACAACAGGACCAGCGTGATGGTGATGAGCTTCGGAATAAAGGTCAGCGTCATTTCGTTGATCTGTGTGGCCGCCTGGAACATCGCCACGACCAGGCCGACGGCCAGCGATGCCAGCAGCAGCGGTCCTGCCAGCATGGTGGTCACTTCGAGCGCCTGGCGTCCAACGGCAACTACGGTATCAGGTGTCATTTCCGGTCTCCCTTAATCTGCAATAGATACTTTGTGCGCCTGCCAAAGATTGCCTTCAAACAAAGAAACTGGACGCCAGGGTGCCCATCACCAGAGTCCAGCCGTCAATCAAGACGAACAGCATGATCTTGAAGGGAAGCGAGATAATCATTGGCGACAGCATCATCATGCCCATCGACATCAGTAGACTGGCGACAACCAGATCGATCACCAGAAACGGGATCAGTATCAGGAAGCCAATCTGAAACGCGGTCTTGAGCTCACTCGTCACGAAAGCCGGAAGCAGCAGCGAAAATGGCACGTCCGCGTCCGATTCGACAGGCTCTGTCCGGGAGATATCTGCAAAAAGTTCCAGGTCAGCCTCCCGTGTCTGACCCAGCATGAAGCTGCGGAAGGGCTCTGCCGCCCGCTGCAGTGCATCCGCTGGCGGCAGTTCCTCATTCATGTAAGGCTGCACGGCATTGTCATAAACATCGTCGAAAACAGGCACCATGATGAAGAAACTCAGAAACAGCGCCAGACCCACCAGGATCTGGTTGGAGGGCGTCTGCATGGTGCCGATCGCCTGACGCAGAATAGCAAGGACAATAATGATGCGGGTGAAGGAGGTCATCATCATCAGGCCTGCAGGCAGGAAACTGAGCGCCGTCATCAGCGCCAGCACCTGCAGGCTTATGGACCAGGTTTCCCCGCCATTCGGATCGGCCTCCACTTTCAGCGCGGCGAACCCCGGATCAGCCAGTGCCGCCAAGGGCAGCAGCGAGCCGATCAGAAGTAACAGGCGTAGCCAGACCTTCATGCGCTATGCCTCTTATTCAGAATGCTACTCAGACTGGATGCGAATGACGTGCCGGCAACCTGGTCCGCGGCCTCGACCGCCACGGCTTCCGGCAGCACATGCAGTGTCTGAATTCGGCCCGGCGCCACCCCCAGTAGCAGCTGAGTATTGCCCGCCTGAATCAACACGACACGTTCACGCGCCCCCATCGAAAGCCCGCCGATGACGCGCAGGGAACTGCCGGTGCCACCCTGGAAACGCCCCATGCGACGGACAAACCATGCGCTTACCAGGATGAGGGCGAGTACCAGGAACAATCCAAAACCCATCTGTAACAGCTTGCCGGTCGCCATCGGCTCAAATGCAGCAGCGGGCAAGCGTTCCGGGGCGGAGTCGGCAGCAAAGGCCGGGTTGAACAGAACCCCACAGAGGGCAACTGCAATTGCCTGCCCGGTGGAAACCCCGCGTTGTTGGTTCTGTCTCTTCACCAGGCTTCCCCTCCTACTTCAGCTTCTTTACACGCTCGGCCGGACTCACAACGTCGGTCAGGCGGATGCCAAACTTCTCGTTAACAACGACCACCTCGCCGTGCGCCACCAGCGTGCCGTTTACCAGCACATCCATTGGTTCCCCCGCGAGGCGATCGAGTTCTACCACGGAGCCCTGATTGAGTTGCAGCAGGTTCCGGATGCTGATTCTGGCGCGCCCGATCTCCATCGATATCGTGACGGGGATATCAAGGATAAAATCGAGATTGGAATTTTCCTTGATAGGCGCCGACAAGGGCTTGTCATTATTGATACTGTTGAACTTGGCACGTTCAACGCCGTCGCCACCCTGCCCTGCAGCCGCCTCGTCTGCTGCCGTAGCGGTCTCACCGGCGCCGGCTGCTGCCGGCTTCTCCGCTACCGCAGCCACCTCGTCCGGTGTCTCTTGTGTTGCTGGTGTCTGGTGTTCTTCACTCATGAGCGTCTCCCGCCATCATTAGCCATTGGTCTGCGCGTGCAGTCTCGCCGGCAGCTTCTGCTCAACCGGTTCGCTAACCTTGACCGCGCAATGCCCCTGCGACACACCGAATGTGCCACGGAACAGTGGCACACCCTCCGCGCACAGGGTGATCTTCTCCGGTAGCTCAACCGGTATGACATCACCCACCTTGAGGTGCAGCAACTCGCCCATGGTGATCGAACCCTCCATCAGGGTGCTGGAAAGTTCGATTATCGACTCCTTTATTTCCTCGCAGATCGCCACCCGCCAGCGCTCATCAATATCACTGCGATCACTCTGTACGCCGGCGTGGAGATGCTCACGAATTGGCTCGATCATCGAGTACGGTATGGTTACGTGCAGGTCCCCACCCCCGCCATCCAGTTCAATGTGGAAGGTGGAGACAACGACGACCTCCGCCGGACTGACAATATTGGCGAACTGAGGGTTGACTTCACAGTTCAGGAACTCGAACTCGATAGGTAACACCGGCTTCCAGGCCTGCATAAAGTCGGAAAACGCCCGCTCGAGCATCATGTTGATGACGCGTTGCTCAGTGGGAGTAAACTCTCTTCCTTCAATCTTGGCCGGATAACGGCCGTCACCACCGAAAAAATTGTCCACGCTAATGGAGACCAGCTTCGGATCGAAAACAAAAAGCGCAGTACCACGTAAGGGCCGCATTTTCACCAGGTTGAGGCTGGTGGGCACAAATAGGCTGTGGACATACTCGGAGAATTTCTGCATCTGCACGCCACTTACCGAAATCTCTGCAGAACGGCGCAGCATGTTGAAGAGGCTGATGCGGAAGTAGCGGGCGAAACGCTCGTTGATCATCTCGAGCGTGGGCATACGCCCTCGTACGATTCGGTCCTGGGTGGTAAAGTCATATCCCTGCACCGAACCCGCGTCCGTGCCGCCATCGGTTTCCGTTTCGACATCACCACTGCCGACACCGTGCAGTAGTGCGTCGATTTCTTCCTTTGACAGCAGATCGCTCACATCCTGACCTATTGCATTACGAAACTGGTGAAATAGACATTTTCAACGCCGCCTTCGCCGGTCTGTTCTTCGAGTACCTTCCGCACCTCTTCAAGCGTCTGGGTACGCAGCATCTCCTTCCCTTCCCGTGTGTTAAGAACTGCCGGCTCCTGGTTGCTGAACAACATGACGAGGTTATTGCGGATCGCCGGGGCGTGCTCCTTGACCTGGTCGATAACTGCCGGGTCACGTGTGGCGATCTGCAGTGTCACCTGCATGAAGCGTACGTCGCTGTCATCGTTGAAGTTGACTACGAAGGGTGGCTCGAGCGGGTGGTAGATTTGCGGTTTTCTGGGTTCGCCGGCCTGCGCCTGTTGTTCCTCGGATTCACCGCCATCCGGCTTGGCCACCACAGCCTTGCCGCCAATAACACCGGTGAAGTAGAGCGTGGCGACCGTGCCCCCGCCAAGCAGGATGATCCCCAGTGCGCCAATCAAGAGCATCTTCATGCCCGACGGCTTATTGGTTCCAGTTGCTGCCTCTACATCGAGGTCCAGATCTTCCTTTGCCATGGTGTGTGTTCTCCCGCGAATGCCTCACTCGGGGTTTAGCAAGACACGTGCCACAGGTGACGGCATTTAATTTTCTTTTTTGAACAGATAGATGGCATTAATTCCCAGCGTGGCGACAAGAAACTGACATCTACGGGCAGGCGTTCAAGCCGGAAACTTGGCAAGCTGATCTGCCCATGAGGGATGAAGCAAGAAAGGGAAAGGCGGACGGCTCAGCCCTGCCAGGGTGTTTCCTTGAGCCAGTGCGAAAAGCTGTCGCGCGTGAGCGGACGGCTGACGTGATAACCCTGCACCGCGTCGCAACCCAGGATAGTGAGCAGGTCCCAGACTTCGCCGTCTTCCACGCCCTCCGCAACCACCTGAAAGCCGAGGTTGTGTCCCAGATCGATGATCGATCTCACGAGCACTGCGTCGTTTTCGTTTTCCGTCATATCCAGGAGGAAGGACCGGTCGATCTTGAGTGTGTCAATGGGCAAGCGCTTGAGATAGGCGAGCGACGAGTAACCCGTTCCGAAGTCGTCAATGGCCACGCCGATGCGCTCGTCACTCAGTTGCGACAGGATTGCCGATCCGTGTTCGAGATCGGACATGAGGGTGTCTTCGGTGATCTCGATTTCCAGGCACTCGCCATCCACGCCAGCCTCTTTGAGCGCGCACTGCACACGATCAAGAAGCCGCGGCGTCTGGAACGACCGTGCAGATACATTGACCGATATCGGAATGTGCGTGCCCGCCAGCCACCATTCCTTACATTGGCGCAGCGCAGTTACCAGTACCCAATTGGTAATCGGCGTCATCAAACCGGCCTGCTCGGCAACCTGGAGAAAACAATTCGGCTCGAGCAGCCCTTCCTCCGGATGCCTCCAGCGCAACAGGGCCTCGGCGCCAGACACGCGCATGCGGTGGATATCCACCTTTGGCTGATAGTGCAGCTCGAATTCGCCGCGCTCCAGTGCCCGCCGCAGTTGTCCGGATAACTGCAGATGACGCACGCTACTGGCATCCTTGCCGGGATCATAGAACAGAGATCCGAGACCGCCCTGCTTGGCGCGGTACATGGCAATATCCGCATGGCTCAACAATCTGTCGACATCCTCACCATGCTCAGGATACACCGCTATCCCAATCGAAGCCCCCAAAAAGAACTCCTGATCCTGGCAGCAAAATGCATCACGGAAACATGCCAGGACCGTCTCGGCAACGCGTTTCCCGGCCTTGCGGGGATCTTCAGCACAGGGCAGCAGAATCGCAAACTCATCACCACCCAGGCGGGCCAGGGTATCTGAATCGCGCAAAACCTGACGCAAGCGGGCAGCCACTTCCCTGAGCAAGTCATCGCCCGCGGGATGGCCCAGCGTGTCATTGACCATCTTGAAATGGTTGAGATCGAGCAGCATGAGCACGACCCTGCTGTCACCAGTGCGCCGCGCAGCAGCAATTGCCTGGTTGGCGCGGTCATACCACAGCGTGCGGTTGGCGAGATTCGTCAGTTCGTCAGTTGTTGCCAGGTGCTCGAGCCTTGCCAGGGTCGCGCGGTTTTCGGTAACGTCCTCCATGACTGCATCGACGCGTTCAACAACCTGCTCGCCTCCTGGGCAGGGATAGAACATAAGCCGGTACCATCGTTCAGCACCGTCATCGGTAAGCATTCTGGCCTCGACCGCCACCCGTCCTCCTTCCCGGGCCCGCTCCCAGGCCGCCAGAATACTTTCACGGTCGTCGGCACGAAAACGGCTGAGGACCGGGACCGGACCGGATACATCACCATGGACAAAGGCCTCCGCGGCGGAACTGACATACAGCAGCTGACAGGTGTCGGCCGCCGCAGACCAGAGTAACTGAGGGATATTGGCGAGCAGGTCCCTGATCCGCGCGTAGTCCGCCTGGGCACGAACCATCTCTTGCTGCAAACCCGTGTATGCCTCGTCCCAATAGGCTTGAAGTATGAGCCCCAGGTCAAGAAAGACACGCTTGCTCAGGGCCGCGTGCAATCGCTGACGATCAGCTTGCGGGATCTCCGGCATCGCGGACACACGTTCCAGAAGATGATTCAGATAGAGCCGGTAGGCGCCTATGACCCATACGGGCTTGACCTGTCTTTTGAAATAGCGCCCTCCGACGGCATGAATGTCGCCAGCGGGTTCCTCGTTAAGCAGGCTGAGAAGATGGTGAAGCTGGGATTTGATCAGGTTGCCAATATCACCGCCGTTGCGCTCGTAGGCGTAGAGCACCTCGGCAATTTCCGGAAGATCAAACAGATAATTGTAGAACGCTTCCGCAAACTGGCCGGCCTGACGGCTGAGGATATCCTGGTATCTCGCCAGGACCTCAAGATCATCAGCACCCAGTTGGAGGATGTAGTTGAACGCCTTGCGCTGCGTCTGGCCCTTACCCTTTAGCTGGGCGGCCACACGCGCCGGGGTTCGCTTCCTCCGCCTACGCTTTTTCCGGTCTTCCATGTTGTAGTTATTTGGTACCCTTGCAACGAGGGTACGGACCAGCAATGTGTCCTGAAGGGCCCTACGCTTCCTTTGCCGCCCTGAATCACTCCGGACACACCACCTTGCACACCGGCCTGTGCGCAAACCGTCCGCTGACCCCTGGTTTCGTCGCGTGGAACGTTGTTGTTTTGATCGGTTAAGGACAGGCGGAAACTATCATATTTGACGCATTATTCCTATGCCCCACACGCACTGCCGATGCAGTGCGTGCAGGCCTGGATGACCACCAAACTGAAGACAAACATAATAAATTCAAGCGAATAAATCGATCACCCCGCGCGGCCTCAGTCCAATGGCTGTCTCGATCACAGTACCCTCGTCGTGCTCCATAAGGTCGGCCGTGGCGAACCCTGCCGGGTCATCTCGCCCGCCGTGCCCGGCATTCGGCTGCCCGGAGGAATGCCGGGAGACGTTAACATCGCCCAGATCCAGGCCCGCGTTGCCGAACATGTCGCGGAGTCTCGGTATGGCGGCCTCAAGTGCCTCGCGGACGCTGGCATGCTGAGCCGAAAACGAGACCTGGGCCTGATCTCCTTGCATGTTGATACGCACCTCAATCGGACCCAATTCCGGTGGATTCAACCTGATCGCCGCACCTTGCAGCCGCTGATTCACCATCCACATCACCCGGTCACCGATGGCACCATCCCAGCCGGTCTGCCGGAAGTGCATATCCAGGCTCATGGATGGCACAGTCGTGCTGGTAACTGCGCTATGCACGTCGGTATTGACTGCTGCCAGCAACGGCGTCATGTGCATCGTCATGACCGCCGCTCCCTGCCCCTCGATCAGCGGCTGAATGGCCGCGAACTGCGCCGTTGGCAGGGTAGCCGCGAGTGAATTTGAGGGATGTGCGGGCAACTCGGACCGTATTGCCGCGAGAAATTCACTATGGACGGCCTCCTGAACCGTGGCAGACGGGGCACCGCTTGTATCTCTCCCAGCGAGAGCCGATCCCTGACCCGAGGTGAGAGTTGAATTGATTATCGGGCGAACCAGATTACCCGAAGGCACAGCGGTCGAATCACTGTGGGATCTACCGGGTGTGCCGGTAAGGCGTCGCAACGACTCAGCCGGTGTAACAGGAAGTATGCTCATCGTTCCTGTATCGCCCGCTTCACCCGGCATCTCATCGAGTGATTCGATGATTTCCGGCGAAAGTCCCGCAAGTTTCACTGGATCGATGTTGCCGGAGTGCGGCAAGTCCTTGCCCGTCTCCACGGCCTGCCCGGAAATATCCTCGACTGCCGCTGCGCCTTGAGCTTGTGGGTGTGGCGCGGATTTCTGCGGATTCTGGCCCTTGGCATCGTCCAGCGCCGCCTGCTCGTCCGCCAGCACGGACGAGAATTTGCCTTTTCCATGAACTAATTGCGCAGAATCATGCGGCTGAGCCTTGACTCCAGGCGGTACCGTGGTCGCTGACTGCAGATCCGGTATGAATGACTCCGGCATGGGTGTGTCCCCTGGGTAGCACGCGGATGTTACCTTGACAGGGGCAAGTACCGTGCCAGGGGTCCCTCAGACTACTGTTTTTCACGGCGATGTACAGACTGAACCGAATGTTCGTCACATTCATTCTGCTCACGTCGCCGCTCGATGTCCTGTTCCTGGCGCTGATAACGCTCGACTACTTTGTCGAGCGCCTGAACACGACGGCGCGAATGCAGCCAGTCTTGCCGATGTTTGTCTACTTCCTGACAAGCGCGGGCAATAGCCACTTTCTGTTGCGCAATTGCCTTAGACAGCCGATCAAGAAACATGCGGTAGTCGCGCAATTGCATTGCATGAAGGCCGCAACTACCGGCCGCTTCGAAACGCCTGGCGTATTCGTCACGGTAGGTCTGCAACTCAGCCAGCTTCTCCTGCATGTCCGCGAGATGCCTCTGACGCTGGCCGAACTTCCGCGCATCATTGCGCTCGCGATCTTCCGCCACTCTAACGACCGGTTGCATCCGTTTTGAACGTGCCATCATCCAGTCCCTAGGCCCGCGCCACCAAACGTTCCAAGTCATCGAGACTTTCCACCAGTGGCACCTTCTGCCGCATATCCTGTTGCAGGAACTCGATCAGCCTAGGGTGATAGGCAATCGCTTCGTCCACTCGCGGATCACTGCCCGCCTGGTAAGCGCCCACACTGATCAGATCCCTGTGCCGCTGATAGGTGGAATAGAGCTGCCGAAAGCGTCGTGCGGCCTGGAGATGCTGATCGTCAGTTATTTCCGTCATCGCCCGGCTGATCGAAGCCTCGATATCAATCGCCGGGTATTGACCCGCCTCGGCCATTTCACGCGACAGTGCGATATGACCGTCCAATATGGCGCGTGCTGCATCCGCGATCGGATCGTTCCGGTCATCACCTTCCGTCAGCACCGTGTAGAAGGCCGTGATCGAACCGCCTCCCACATCCCCGTTTCCCGCCCGTTCAACGAGCTGTGGAAGTTTGGCGAATACCGATGGTGGATAACCCTTGGTCGCCGGTGGTTCTCCTATCGCCAGCGCAATCTCGCGCTGGGCCTGCGCAAACCGCGTCAGAGAATCCATCAGCAAGAGTACGTGGCGTCCCTGGTCACGGTAGTACTCAGCGACGCTGGTCGCCAGCATCGCGCCGTGCAGACGCATCAGCGGTGAAGTATCGGCCGGCGTCGCAACCACCACGGACCGCGCCATACCTTCCTCACCGAGGCTGTTCTGGACAAACTCGACAACCTCCCTGCCACGTTCGCCGACAAGACCCACCACGATCACGTCGGCGTTCGTGTAGCGCGTCATCATGCCAAGCAGTACGCTTTTTCCCACGCCACTGCCGGCAAACAGGCCCATTCGCTGACCACGACCGACACTGGTTAACGCATTGATCGATCTGACACCTACGTCCAGTGGTTCACGGATGGGCTGTCGCGAGAGCGGATTTATCGGGCGCCCGGTCAGCGGCACGCTGTGATCCGCATGGAGGGCTCCCTTGTCATCAAGCGGCCGTCCCGCACCGTCGAGTACCCTTCCGAGGAGGCTATCGCCAACCTGCGCCTCGCATCCCCGGTCTATGGGTATAACGCGGGCATTCGGACTCAGACCTCGAATATCGCCCGTTGGCATGAGGTACAAGCGTTCACCCGCAAACCCGACCACCTCCGTCTCGACGCAAGATCCATCCAGGTTGGCTATCATACAGCGGCCTCCGATTGCGGCCTGGCAACCTACCGCCTCCAAGGTCAGGCCTACCATCCGATTCAGCTTACCCTCGACGACCAGCGGAACCGGTCTCTGTGCCCGCTGCTCGTAACGTGCCAGCCGCTCCCCCCAGGTGTCACGACGATCAGAAGCCCTTCCATGTGGAATTGGCGTTGGCACTACTCATCCCCTAAGGGGCGGTCCGATTCCCGCCCTGCACCGAATACCGCTGCAATTACACCGTTCAGTCGGCTCTCTACCGTTGCATCGATGTGTGAACTGTCACTTGAGACCCGACAGCCACCACGCGACAGAATGGGATCTTCGACAAGTTCCCATGTGCGTTCTCTCTCCGTCAGAGAGAGTGTGTCACGTACCAGCGCTGCATCCTCAGGATGCAGGTGCAGGCGAACATTGCGGGCAGCGATGGGCAAGATCCCCATAGCCTCGCGCACGGCCGCCAGAACTTGACCCGGATCCGTTCTGATCTCACGACGTACGATATGGCGGGCCAGCGTTGTCGCCAGAGTTACGAACTGTTGTTCGACCGTATCATCCAGATCGTCCAGCGGCCGGGACAGTGTTCGCAAAATAGCGTCCAACTCCATGACGCGTGCAGCTACCTCACGCTGCCCTGCTTCCAAGGCCTCACGCCGACCAACGGCGAATCCTTCCATACGCGCCTGCTCATGCAACTCCTCCAGTCGCCGCGCCGTCATGGGACTGTGATCGGATCGCGTCACTCTGGCATGGGACTGCACTTCGGGAATCGACCAGCTTTCGATATCGCCGATCTGCTCGCCAGGGATAACCTTCGAAGTGACGTTCCTATCGTTCATCAGAAATGTTATCCGTATCCTAGCTGTATTCTGAACATGAACACTGCAGCGGATACAGAATGTCCTCCGCAACAGCCGCACAACAGACGCTAAAGATGGCTGACCATCAATACTGCCTTCCACCGTTGGGCTGTGGCAGTCACGAACGATCCGCGCTTGCACAACACAGGATCGCATATTGTGTCTTACTGATAGCAGTACCCCATGCTACACGAACTCATCACCACCCTTCCCGCCGAGAGCAATGTCGCCGGCCTCGGCCATGCGCCGTGCGACGGCGAGGATCTCTTTCTGGGCGATCTCTACCTCGCTCAGACGAACCGGACCCTTGGCCTCAAGGTCGTCGCGCAGCATCTCTGCAGCACGCTTTGACATGTTCCTGAAAATCTTGTCCCGGACTGCCTGATCGGCACCTTTCAGTGCAATAATGAGGTTATCGGACGATATCTCGCGCAGCAGGGCCTGAATACCGGTGTCGGCAACGTCAATGAGATTGTCGAACACAAACATCAGTTCCTGAATACGCTGCCCCAGTTCGCCATCAATATCCTTGACGAGATCCATAATCTCGCCTTCACGCGAGCTGTCGACAAAGTTCAGGATATTTGCCGCCGCCTTAATACCACCAACCCGCGACGACTGCACATTGCCGCCTGCCCCCGAGAAGTGCCGCTCCATGATTTCGTCGAGCTCCTGAAGTGCCGCGGGTTGAATTCCGTCCAGCATGGCAATCCGCATGAGCACGTCGGCAACAACACCCTCGGGCAAAAAGCCAAGCACCTCTGCCGCTTGATCCGAGTCGAGGTAAGATAGGACAATCGCCATGATCTGTGGATGTTCGTGACCAACGATTTCGGCAACTGCTCTTGCATCCATCCATTTCAGTGCTTCCAGGCCTTTTGTATCCCGCCCCAGCAGGATCCGATCAATCAGGTTAGTACCCTTCTCCTTTCCGAGTGCATCGATCATCACGCTGCGGATGTATTCTTCCGTACCTATCCCCAATGCTGTCTGATTGCCTACGCTATCAGCAAAATCGCCAAGGACACCTGCAACTTGTTCCTTGGAGACATTCGTAAGGGTAGCCATTGCAGTGCCCACTCTCTGAACCTCTTTGGGGCCCATATGTTTCAAGACCTGCGCGGCCTCGCGTTCACCCAGGCTGAGTAGAAAGATGGCGGCCCTTTCTGTTCCCGAGAATTTTCCGGAAGCTTCAGCCATTATCACTTACCCAGTTTTTCATGACCTGCGCGACGCGTTTGGGATCGTTCTGAACCAAACCCTTGGCAGCGGCAATCTGCTGCTCATAACTCTGCTGCTGCGGTGAGGGGAGACTGACCTGTGCGCCCGACCCACTCAGCGTTACCTGGTCCTCAGCAAACCCTGTACCCCCGGCCAGAGCCATCTGCGCAGCGCTCGGCAGCACTGCGCCCTTCTCTGCCAGGCTGCGCATTACGGGTCTGATAACACCGAATATCAGCAGCAGTACCCCGAACGCGCCGGCAACCTGTTTCAGCACATTCCATAGCCAGGGTTGCTCCCACAAGGGAAGATCGGGAAGCGGCTCCATTTCGGGCTGCAGCTGAAAGGCCGCATTGACCACCTGCACGCTGTCGCCCCGTTGTGCATTAAAACCTACGGCCTCCTTAACCAGCGTAGTGAACTTAGCAAGCTCCTGGTCCGACCAGGGTTCGCGAACCGGCTTGCCTTTTTCGCCAGTCGCCTGCTTGTTATCAAGCACCACGGCAATGGATAACCGTCGTACCGATCCACTGGCCAAGCGTGTATGGCTGATGGTCTTGTCAAGCTCGTAGTTACGAATCGTGCTTCGGCTGCTGTTGCTTGGCTGGCTCACATCTTCCGGTGCACCTCCCGCGCCCGCGGGCGGAACCGGCGCCGCGACGGCACCACCGGGTGGCTGGTTACTTAACGTACCAGGGACACCGATCGCCGCAAGACCACCCGTGTTCCTGTCCTCACTGGACTGCTCACTCCGCAGTGCCGGAAGGTCCGGATTATAGGTTTCCTGGGTCTTCTCGGTGACCGTGAAATCGAGTTCCGCGGCCACCTGTGCACGCACCCCACTGCGGCCCACCAAGGGACTCAGAAGATCTTCAATGCGTTTTACAAATGTTTGTTCGAGCTGACGGTTATAATTGAACTGACCGGTGGTGAGACCCATCGGCTGCGAGTGATCGGAACTCGTGAGCAGCAAGCCGTTCTGATCAACCACCGTAACCTGATCCGCACTGAGATGCGGAACGCTCGAGGCCACGAGGTGGACAATCGACCCAACCTGTCCCTCCTCCAGCGACCTTCCGCCATACAGTTCAACAGTGACCGAGGCAGTTGGCTGTACCTGTTTACGGATGAATACCGATCTCTTTGGCAAAGCCAGATGAACACGTGCTGATTTGACGTTGCGCAATGTCGCAATCGTTCGGGATATCTCACCTTCCAATGCCCGCTGGTAACGCGCATTTTCGATGAACTGGCTGGTACCGAAACCCTGATCCTCATCGAGCAATTCAAACCCACTGCCCGTGCCCTTGGGCAGTCCGTCACTAGCCAGCTGCAGTCGAGCCCGATGGACGTCTGGCCCTGACACAAGAAGCGCGCCGCTTGATTCATCGAGCTTGTACGGGATACCCGCCTTGTCAAGCGCTTCCATTACTTGACTCGCATCCCGGTCAGACAGCTTACCGTACAGAAGACTGAAACTTGGGGACTGCGACCACAGCACAACCGCCACGCCCACCGCTACGCTCGCCGCCAGACCAATCATCAGACCAATCTGGCGCAATGCCGGCAACCCCGAAAACCCTGCAATCGTTTCCTGCTTCACCAGAGCCATAGTCAATCCACGCCTTCTGAGATCCAGAGATGTCTCTCGCTACTCCGCACGCGCAACTTGTTTACATTCGCAGGTTCATTATTTCCTGGTAAGCCTGGACCAGTTTATTCCGAACTTCGGTCATAGCCTGAAACGAAAGGCTCGCTTTCTGCAACGCGACCATGACCTCCGCGAGATCTACGTCTGGGTCTTGGCGCACGAACGCCTCACTGAGATCTCCGGCCGTCAACTTGGCATCGTTTACCTGTTGCACAGACTGCTTGAGCAAATCGGCAAATCCCGGCTTGTCTGGCTCTTCCGTCGTCTGCACCGCATTACTGCCCTGTGCAGCGGCGGCCATGGTACGCATCTGTGAAAGCAACTGATTAATATCGATGTTACTCATCCCAGCCTCCTGATCACGCGTCCATTGCGATCATCCGAGAAACCCACCGTGGTGCAATATTGGCCGTTAGGAATCACGCCGGCAGCGCCACGCCCGCTTCGCGCATACGCGCCAACTTGTAACGAAGCGTTCTCGGGCTGATGCCAAGCCGCTCGGCGACTGCCTTGCGGTTTCCGTTATCGGCTTTCAACGCGTCAAGAATCAGCTCCTGTTCGCGATGTTTTAGATCAGAGCCCAGACCATCTGCTATTGCGGGGTCAGGTGGCAGCTCATCCCGAACAGGCACATGACCGGGCTCCAATTCGAAATGCAGGTCCTCTGCTTCGATCCGGTCGCCTGTTTTGAGAATCAATGCGCGCTGAACGACGTTTTCTAGCTCTCGAACGTTACCGGGCCAGTCGTGAGCCACAAGAACGCTTTCCGCACGCTCTGAAATCTTCGGCACCGGCTGACGACTTGGGCAGTGTCGCTCGACCAGACGCTGTGCGATCGGCAATATGTCGTCCCGACGTTCACGCAATGGTGCTAGGCAGAGAGGGAAAACATTCAGGCGATAGAAGAGATCTTCGCGGAAGTTTCCTGCCGCCACTTCTTCGCGCATGACGCGGTTTGAGGTGGCCACAACCCGAACATCGAGCGCGATAACATCCTTCCCGCCGAGACGTTCAACTTCCCTCTCCTGAAGCACTCGGAGTAACTTGGCCTGCAGGCCAAGATCCATCTCCGATATCTCGTCGAGCAGCAAGGTGCCTCCCTGGGCCTGCTCAAACTTGCCCGGGCGGGTCTGGTAGGCGCCGGTGAAAGCGCCTTTCTCGTAGCCAAAAAGAACAGCCTCCAGCATATTTTCAGGAATTGCCGCGCAATTGATGGCAACGAAAGGTGCCGCCACGCGTGCTGAATGTTCGTGAATAAAGCGTGCGAGAACCTCCTTGCCTGTACCTGATTCACCGCTGATCATGACCGTTGCGTCTGTGCGAGCAACGCGCGTTGCCAGCGCCACAAGCTCAAGTGTCCGCTGGTCTTCCGCGACCATTCTGGGCTCATCATTAACTCGGGGCAGATAGCGAGTCACCATCTCCACCAGCATGTCCGCCTCGAATGGCTTGAGCAGATAATCTGACGCGCCGTTACGCATTGCGTCGACTGCCTTTTGCACGGTCCCGTACGCCGTCATCAGCACGACGGGAATATCGGGCTGGCGGCTATGAATTCGTTTGAGCAAGGTATTGCCATCCATTTTCGGCATCTGGACATCACTAACCACCATCCCGACATGGTCGCGCTCCAGATAGTCAAGGGCTGTGCGGCCGTCTGCTGCTGCAGCAATGGTATAACCGGCGAGTTCCAAAGTGTCACACAGGGCTTCGCGCAAAGACGAGTCATCTTCAACGATCAGTACCTTGGCTTGACTCATACGTATCTCCTCAGTTAGCTGTAAGCAGGGATAGCTGTCTGCGCGTGACAGGTTGCACATTCTTTGCGGACACCCCGCCGGGCAATGGCCGTGCGTGACCTGCAGAAGGCAGTTGTATTACGAAGCAAGCACCACCCTGCGTATGTGATTCGACGCGCACTCCACCTTCATGTGCGGCCACTGTCACCTGAACAACGGCAAGTCCCAGCCCCGTTCCTTCCGGACGGGTGGTAAAAAATGGCTCGAATACCCGCTCCCGCAGGGCATCGGGTATTCCCGGACCGTTGTCGGCCAGCCGAATCTCAACGTCGCTGTCACCCCGACACTGGGTCGAAAGGAACAGGCGGGCACCCTTACCGGCAACCTCCAAGCTGTTATTGGCGAGGTTAGAGAGTGCCCCAAGCAAGGCTTGGCGACTTCCTTGGAGCACAAAATCATGCGCTTGATCGTTAATCTCCCAAGCGGCACCGATCAAACCCATCTGCGCCTCAAGCAACTGCACTAGGTCATCAATAAGCTCACCAACTGTAAAGGTCTCTTCGCCAGTACTGCCGCCGCGTGCAAACACCAGCATGTCGGTCACCATGGACTCCAGATGACGCAACCGGTCCAGCAGACGAACTGCGAACCGGCTACGACTTGTGTCCGCGAGCCGGGCATTCGTCAGATGAGACGCATACAGCAGTGCAGACGACAGTGGTGTTCTAATCTGATGTGCCAGCTTAGCAACCATTTCCCCCATGGCGGAAAGTCGTCGCTGGCGATTGATCGTGTCCTGCAGGGCACGGGTGTCCGTTACATCGTTAAGCAACAGAATTCGACCTGCCCCGGATTCAAGTGCGCAAGAGGCAATGTTAACCCAGCGGCCATCGCTTAACTGCACCTCGTTGGCATCACCCCCGGTTGTCAGCAGGACGCGCAGACTGATATCGGACCAACGCTCTCCGACGAGCGGCTCGCCCAAGAGATCAACAGCTGCGGGGTTGGCGTCACGGATGACTCCATTCTGATCAAGAACAATGACACCCCCCGGCAGACCATCAAGCAGCTTTTCCAGCCGATCCGCCAGTTTCTCCTTTTCAGCTAGATGATGGAGCCGTTCAGAACGCGCTGCAGCCAACTCTTCCGTGAGACGGTGCACACGTTGTTCGAGCTCGCGATACGACGCCTCAAGTTGCACCGACATCCTGCTGAATGCCATGAAGGCATTCTGAAGCTCGCCTTTGTCGCTGGTTTCCGTGCTTCTCACGTAGTCGCCGCCTCTTCTGTTGGTCGTCTTGCCCGCGGAGATCAATGTGCCCCGGGACTCGTGATCAGAGAAGCAACAACTATGCCGAATTTCTGGCTGGCAATAATTACAATAGGTTAAGAGATAAAATCGGAAATCGAGTCAATTGTTCGGCGCAGAGGCTAAGCGTTTGAGGTACGCAAAACCGACAGTTCTACTTTCCCAGGCTGAGCCGAATATCGCAATGCCAACCGTAAGGCATGGAAAAACAGATGTGCACCAATTCCCTTGCCTAGGATCCTGTCGGACTTAGGCTGATTCTACTGCGGCAGTGGGAGAGCGGCCCAAAGCCTCCCGCTTTCTCGTTGCGTAGGGCCCACTATGCGCCTCGAAATCGTGAGGCTTTCGACTCACTCTCCCACCTGCCTCGTCACGAACCCCTAAGTCCGACAGGCTCCTAGGCGTCACTGCGCTGCAGGCCATATTTCCGCAGCTTTTCCACCAACGTGGTGCGACGCATACCCAAACGCTTGGCAGCGTGTGCAACTACACCACCTGCGTCTTCTAAGGCCTGTCTAATAAAACTTAGCTCGAGATGACTAAGATGTTCCTTGAGGTCGATACCTTCCCGTGGCAGGCGCGGTTCTTCGTAGGCCATGGGAGGTGGATTCAGTACCAACTCCTCATTGAGCTTAGTCTCGGGCATGGAACCACCTTCAAGCTGCAGCTTTTCCGGCAAATCACCGATATCAACCACGCCAAAGGGATAGAGAATCGCCAGACGTTCAACCAGGTTGGCGAGCTCACGAACATTGCCCGGCCAGTGATACTGACAGAGCGCCATGATCGCCACCGGCGTAAGCCGCACCGAGCCGCGTTTCTCATGCTCAAGACGACGGATCAACTCGTTGACCAGCAGAGGGATGTCTTCTGCGCGTTCCCGCAGTGGCGGCATATCGATGGGAAACACATTGAGGCGATAATATAGATCTTCCCGGAAGCGCCCGTCCTTGATCGCCTCTTCCAGATCACGGTGAGTCGCAGCAACGACGCGGACGTTGGCTTCGATACTCTTGTTGCCTCCTACTCTCTCAAACGTGCGTTCTTGCAGAACTCGCAACAGTTTAACCTGCATCGGGAGACTCATATCTCCGATTTCATCCAGGAACAAGGTGCCTCCCTCGGCCATCTCAAAGCGCCCCTGGCGCGCGCTAATGGCGCCAGTAAATGCACCCTTCTCGTGACCAAAGAGTTCCGATTCCAGTAGGTCAGCCGGGATTGCCCCACAGTTAATGGGCACGAATGCCTTGTCGCGTCGCGCTGAATAATAATGGAGATTACGTGCGACAACCTCCTTGCCGGTACCGGATTCACCCAGGATAAGTACATTCGCCTCAGAGTCGGCGACCTGCTGGATGTGCTTACGTACCTGCTGGATCGCACGGCTGCTACCAACCAGGCTGCGAAAGAGATCGACGGGCCGCTGACGGCCCGCATCTTTGTGGCTTTCGCGATAGACTTCAGCCTGATGGAAGGCGTTGGTCAGCTGCGTGTAGCGTGGCGGAATCTCGATACGGCCGAGAATGCAGGAACCAGCATCGATTGCGACTGTGGGTTCCTTGCCTTTCTGGGCCAGCAGGAAGATGGGCAGGTGCTCGTCGAGTGCATGAATATCCTTGAGCAGCTTTGCCAAGGCCTGGTCCGACTTACAGCTGCCAATGAGAACAGCCACGAGATCACCGGAATTTTCAACGGCTTCCTTCCAAGCCACGCAGTTTCGTACCTGCACCGGCTCGCGGTCGATAAACTCAAGTACTGCCGCCAGTTCCTTGCTGCGACTATCATCCGACTCGATAACCAGCACTTTGCCATCAAGTGACATGAGTATCCCCCCCAATATACTCGTTGACTATGCGTTAACCCTGGGAAATCACGAAACGTGATAAGCCGCCGCACCGTGATTCCGCTTCTGACCTATGGTTGCAAACCAAGTTAACCATTGAGCCCAGAAAATGTCAAAATTCCGACGGGGCAAGACGTGGAGCACACTCCTGCCCGCTCGAAAATAACCAACTAATATTTTTTACAAACAATAACTTATGTCGCTTGCAACGGAACTTGGCTCAGACCTTACCTGGACGCTCATGCGCAACCGCACGACGGTGGTGTAGAAATATCCAACGTTCCAGCATCTCCTGAGCTGATTCCCCCAGACCTGACAGGGCTGCGGTAATACGGGCTAATTCGCCTGCTTCTTGTACTGATTTTATACGGCCCGGCAAGGATAGTGCGTGAGCATACGATGGGTGAATCCATAGCTCGACTTTCCCCCAGGAATCGACCGCCGGCACATTTTCGCAGCTGTCTTCCCAAACTACACTGCGCGCACCTATCTGTATTCGTCGTAATGGTGGACGATCGAGACTCCGACTCGCTAGATCGCCTACTAGATCAAGCAGGAGGCTAAGCTTAAAATCCAGTCGGGCAAGCTCCTGTACGATTGGCGATGCGTCATCCGACAGCGGTATACGTTGGTCATCAAGGCCGGCAACCGTATGCAATACGCTTTCGACCCGCTGGTTGATCTCAGCGAGTTCCATGGAAGTGAGCACATTGTGCAGTGGAAACCAGCTGACTGGGGCCCTTGTCTCGAAAACTACGCCCATAACGTCCATAGCAGAGCGCGATTCACGGCCGTTGTCGAATTCTGCGTCTGACATCTGCTAGACGATACGCGCAGACGAGCGATTATGACAAGGAGATTTTCTCAGCTGACTGCTAGCAGAAGCGGGACTTACTCGCGATTTCCAGTGTATGCGCGCACCGCAGCCCGCCCCTGCTCAGCGGACCGGAGATCGCGAACCAAATCCTGACGGCGCTCACGGAGCAAGCTCATTACAGTTCCGTTGAGATCTAACAACGCCTTGAACACCTGCTGGTGTCGTTCGAGGTCCTGGTCGGCAGGTGATGTCGACAAATACTCTTTAATGTTTACCTGTCTCTCGGCTTCGATTGATGCAGCCTTGGACCATTGGTCGGACTCTACCAACGACAGCAACTCGCGCGAGAGCGCGATGATTGTTTCGAGCGTGGCATCCTGGGACGTAGGCGCTGTACGCATGTGGCTTATCCACCAGCTAAACTGGCGTTAGTGGAAGAGGCACCAGACGGTTTCGTACTTAACTGATCGCCAATGGCATCCCACGCTTCCTTGATCTGCCGCAGCAGGGCTGCCACCTCATCGAGTATCTCAACGCTGTTTTCCAAGTTGGCAGTAATAAGGCGTCTATCCATATAGTCATAAAGATCATCCAGATTCTGGGCAATTTCCCCGCCCGCATCCAGATCCAGACTCGAGCGCAAACCCCCAACGATGGATATCGCCCAACCGATGTGTTTCCCCTTTTGCTCCATTTGGCCGCGCGCCAAGTGGCCCTTGGCAATCGCAATCTTGTCCAGCGCGCCTTCCATGAGCATCTGGATCAGCCTGTGAGGGCTTGCCGCTGCAACTCCTGCCTGGACTGCCGTCCGATTGTATTGGTTGAGCGCAAGCTGCGCATTTTTTTGTGTCATTGCTATGCCTCACTTCACCTGTTAATCACAGTCCTGCTAGCTGCTGGACCAGAAAGTTACTCGTTGCTGTCAACTGGCCCATGAGTGCATCTAACGCCGAGAACCGCTGGCGGAATCGCTCCTCAATACGGCCCAATCGAAACTCCATGTTGGCAATCTGATCATCGACCCGGCCGAGGCGAGCATTAATACCATCTGTCCGGTTATCTAGCACACCATCAGCATTTAGAAACTCGTTAACCAAGGATTCCAGTTGGTACACGTAACCCTCGTTATCATTGGCAAAAAGCTCCGCCAGAGATCTGAAATCTGTATTGATCGCACTCTCCAACTCGCCGGTATCCAATCCCATGCTGCCGTCTTTCTGGATTGTCAAACCAACTTGCGAAAGTACCTTATAGCTGCCCACAAGACCATCGCGAGGGACGTTAAGAATATTGACGATCCCTGACTCGATGGTCCGCAGTGTGCTGTCCGCCTGGAGTTCCCCGGTTCTTAGGCTATCTATTGTCGAGCGAATCTCATTAAAAGCCTCTACAAATGACTGTACTGACGCCGTAACGGATGCCACATCACGCTCGACGTTGAGCGTCACCGCACTGGTCGACTCCGATTTCAGATTCAGTGTCAGCCCATCTACTGCATCGGTGATGGTGTTGGAAGGACGGGTGACTGTATAAGTACCGTCAAGCAAGAGATGGGCATCTTCGGCAGCATTGATGGTCGTCATGCCCAGCGTGGTCCCCACCCCACCTGTAAACGATAAACCAACCGTATTTGCAATCCCAGTGTTGTCAGAGGTGAGCACAAGATAGTGCTCAGTATCTGTCTCGTTGACAATGACTGCACTCACACCAACGTTGTCCGTGGCATCGTTGATCGCATTCCGGATGTCACCCAAGGTCATGCCGCTCACATCAACGGTAAACGACGTCGTGCCAATACTAAGGGTCACTTGGTCGCCGGCGCCGCCAACGACTGTGGTGTCGGTATCCGCGAATACGACTGAGCCCATCTTGTGAGCCTCAGCCATATTTGTCACCTGGATATCCAGGGTGCCCACCGACGCAGCGCTATTGGCGGTGACGGTGAAAACATCCTCATCGTCGGAACTAGCCGTGTAGACCTCAAAAGCGTCGGTTGTCTTGAGGTCCTTCATTGCAGACTGAAATGACGATACCACGCTTTTCAGGCGACCGACCGCACTGAGTTCGGCGTTGTACTCATCCTTCCTGTCTTCGAGGGCATTCAGGGGTCGACGCTCAAGCACCATCAACTGATTGATGATGCCCTCAATATCGAGCCCTGACCCTACACCGGCTGCGCTTAGCATGGAATACCCCTGTCCAACCGAAATGTTAAGACCTGATGTTGGGAACTATGCAAATGCAGTACCAGTTCAGGCCTGCTCCTTGAGTATTACCCCTTCACCGTTGGCCAGGTTACGGGCCAGAACTAAAACCTCTTCCGGAGGAATCTGCCGAATCAGCTGATTGGTTTCGGAATCAACCACTTTAATAACAGTCCGACCACTTTCCTCGTCAACACTAAACTGCAGAGTGCGGGTCAGTTTCTGTACGAAATCGTTAAGGTTCCCTACTGCCTCCTTGACCTTGACTTCCATTGGGCGATCAGACTCCACGCGTGGCAAGCTCTGGCCGCCGGTGGTACGGTCTTTCAGCTCCACCGTCGATGATGAGCCAGATACCTTTGTGATCTCGGGGAATTTCAGCATCCGTGCCGAACCAACCGATGATGTTGGTTTTACAAACTCGGATGACATGGTTTCTTACCTTTATATCGTGATTAAGTCTGGGTGTTCGGGACTCCCTGTCCCGAACACCCGCCATTTACCTACGTGGACCCTTAGCCCAATAAGGAGAGTGCTACCTGCGGCAAGGCGTTCGCCTGCGCCAGCATCGCTGTACCGGCCTGCTGCAAGATCTGTGAACTGGTAAAGTTCGCCGTCTCCGCAGCAAAATCTGTGTCTTGCAGACGGCTACGTGCAGCAGTCAGGTTTTCCACATAATTCTGAAGGTTAGAGATTACCGCTTCAAACCGATTCTGCACCGCGCCGAACGTCGATCGGTTGCTGGATACGGCGTCGATAGCGGTATCAATTGTCGACAGCACACCGGAAGCGGCGGCCTGAGTCGTGATATCGATGGTCCCCGTCGCGGTCAGACTTGCGTTATACGCAGCAAAACTACCCGTCGCCAAATTAGTCCCGGTCACCGAAATCTGCCCACTGGCATTGCCATCTTGACTGACCTGGAATACGATTCCCCCCGACGTGCTACCATCCAGAAGTTTCCGACCGTTAAACTCTGTCGTCTGGACAATGCGAGAGATCTCCTGCGTGAGCTGATCGACCTCCGCCTGCAGACCAGCGCGGTTTTCAACCGTTCCATTAGCCGACTGAACAGCCAACTCACGAATACGCTGAAGGTTATTACCGATTTCACCTAAAGCACCTTCTGCTGTCTGTCCCAGTGAAATGCCGTCGCCTGCATTCCGAACGGCCTGGTTCAGTCCGCGAATATCCGCGGTCATTTTCTGGACAGTGAACATGCCCGCAGCGTCGTCCTTCGCGCTGTTGATACGCAGACCCGAAGACAATCGCTGCAGGGAAGTTTGTACTGAACCGATGGTCGAGCTCAAGTTACGCTGGGCATTCAGCGACGCCACGTTCGTGTTAATGACTAGTGCCATGATTTTTCCCCTTAGTCAATGCCCCGAAAAAGGCAGGACATTGCTTGGTTGATAACTGACGGATATACAACGTTGTAGATGTCGTATCTACCGCCTCCGCCTAGCTTAGCGGCAAAACCAGGGAAACTCTTAAGAGCCAGCAATGGTGGGTACGATGATAATCCATTGGCCGGACGCGGCACTTGGAATCACGATTAAGTAGCTGTTTTACAAGCTCGTCAACAGGCTCCGCCCGTTCCAGTTTGAGGCAACTGATGATTTTTGCCCGACACACATGAAGTCCGTGTCAAGGCTTCCAACCAGCATTCCAAATGGTCTTCCAAGATCCACTCTTGCATCACCCACCGCCGCAAACGGTCCCCCTCATTCTCGGCGGCATCGAGGTCATTAACACGTTCCCGGATGGCAGCGATCCAGGCACGCGCATTGTTAGACACATGGTGGACCGGTGCGTTCTGATAGGGATAGATGTCTGTCGACACCACTGGCCAACCCATAATGCCATACTCCAGCAAACGCAGATTACTCTTGGCTTCGTTGAACTTGTTGTGCTCAAGTGGCGCAAGCGCAAGATCAAGATTCAGACTGGCCAGTTTTGCCGGATATTGATCAAATGGGACACCGGGGTGGAACTCACGAACGAAAGCCTGCAACTCCTTAGGACACATTCCAAAGAAGATCCATTCCACCTCATCCCCCAGCTCCCTGACCACATCACACAGAATTTCAAGGTCGCCATGGTGCTGCTGTGCACCAGCCCACCCGACGCGTGGTTTCTCCCCCTGCCTCCTTTCTGATACGAGCCCTGTCCAGCGGGCACGCTCCAGATAGTTAGGCACAACTACGATGTCTTCAATCATCTTGCCATACGCGTCTTTCAGGGGTTCCGTGCTAACAATCATTCTATTACAGTGAGACAATGCCTTGCGCAACCGCTTCTTTATATCCTTATACATCGTCTTCTGATGGGGATTTTTGGCCGGCATTTGTGTCTTCAAGTCATCCAGCTCAAAGACACGGAACATATCCGGGAACAGCCTAGCATAATGCTCGAGCGCTCCTAACTGAGTATCGTGAACAAAACTTTGCAGCAAGAGGGTGTCAGGCCCTATGCGTGCGAGTTCGCCAATCTCCGGCAGGCGCCTGGCATCGGCTTCGGGTACTAATGCTGTTTGTGCGATTGCCTGAGCCCCCAACCCTCTCAAGGGCGCCCTCACCCGATACTCGCCGCAGCCCCAGATGTCGAATGGGAAACCAAGGATGCGTGGCCGATCATGAAATACGGGATCCCAGCTGGGAACGATCTCGGATTCTGGCATCGGATCCCGAGTTTTCAGGCTCAGATTACGGTTGTATGCGGGATCGTTCGCCAATTTGGGCAACCAACGTGCGAACATGCGGAAGGCTTCAGCACGGCGCTTCGCAACCTGTCCTCGGACAATTTCATTCGAAATGCTACTGGACCCATGATGAACGAGGGTCGCAAATGGTGTCCACACTATCTTGTAGCCTTGTTCTCCGACTCTTAGGCAGAGGTCTATGTCATTGAACAATACCTTAAACGCATTGTCGTCAAGACCTCCGACCTCCTCATAAACTGACTTCCTTACGACCATACACGCTGCAGTTACAGCGGAGAAGTTCTGAACCACCTGCGCTCGCCCCATATACCCGGGATCAGACATGGGCAAACCGATATGAATATGTTCTGCGACTCCCACCATGCCAAGAACAACCCCGGCATGCTGTATCTTCTGGTCGGTATATACTAGTCGCGCACCAACGATCCCTACTTCTGGGCGCTGTGCGTGCGCCATCATTCGCTCCAACCACTGTGGCTGCACGATCTGGGTATCGTTATTAAGAAGTACGATGTAATCACCCTTCGCCTTACTGGCGGCGAAGTTGTTTATGGCAGAGAAATTGTAGGGATGGGGATAGCGCAATACGCTGACTCGCGCAGAACCGACCTCCAAAGACTCCAGGTAACAAAGGGTATCTGGCTCCACGCTATTGTTATCTACAATCAAGACCTCATAGTTGGGGTAAGTTGTTTTTTCGAGAAGGCTTGTAACGCAGGGTTTCACAAGATCCAGCCGATCCTTCGTAGGGATGATAATACTGACTAGGGGCTTGACCGAATGCTGGTACTGAACAAAGTAGCTGCGGGGCAACATGCCTTCCACGACCTTCGCAGGAACACCGCATCTATCTAGATGACCGACAAGAATTTCCTTGTCCCGTGTTTCGCGGCTAGGCGAATCAATGCAGCCCTCGTTCCCCCGATATCGATGAAACAGAACATCCGCGATATGGCCAATTGCCGCTTCACCACACGTCTCGAGGACATGGAATGCCATGGCGTAGTTGTCTATCCCTGTACTGCGATCGTACCTGTCAGTGTGTCGCAATATTTCACTTTTTATCAGGCAAAAGTTTCCTACATAAGGCGTCGATCTGAGCAGGTCAAGGTTGAAATCGGGTTTAAAGCGGGGATCTGAAGCTTTGCCATGGGCATCAACCAGGTCCTCATCCACGTAGATAAAACGCCAGGCGGGGTTCGTCTTGATATAGCTGGCGCATGACAACAAGGCCGCGGGGGCTAGCGTGTCGCCGCTATCGATCACGGCGAGCCAATCCGCCGGGGATTGTTCGATCGCTGCCCAAAGGGCTGCATGGCGATCACCTGTGACATGAACCCACTCGATCATGTCCAATTCATCAACGGCTGGCTCCGGCGCAGCTGAGTTTGCGATGACGGTCAATCCCCAGCCTCTGTACAACTGCGCTTGCAGCGAATCCAGTGTGTCTGCGAGCTGATACTCATGGCCGGGAGCCACCGTGACAAGCAAATGGATCGCAGGGTAAGGTTCGCCATGCGCCAGCAGACGCGCTGCGAGTATTTCACGCTGCGCTGCCTGCAACTCGTGATGCCCTTTCCACTCCTCGTAGGCCCGAGTAATTGCCCTGCGATCACCTTCAGATTCGAGTTGGGGCTCGTTCCCCCGCTCGGTGGACGACGCGTACAACTCTTTTAGCACGGCCTGAAACACAACGTCCGGGCTACCGCTAATGACTCCATTGTCAACGGCCTCCTGCACGAGACCTCGGAGTACCTGATGACGCCCTGTCTGTACATTCTGCTTACCACGGTCCTCATACCGCTGGTAAATTCCCAGGAACGTTGGTAGAAACTCAAGCCGCCGCTGGCTTGACACGCTGTCTGACAGGTCTGTTCTGACCCGAACCTCCACGGTAGTCACCCCTACGTGCTGGGCACCATACTGACTTGTGAGTCGCAAAAGGAACTCCCAGTCTTCCAGGCAGGTCATTTCCTCGTCAAACAGCCCTATCTTCCACAGGCAGTCCCGCGTGTGTCCCCAGGTGTTGATAGGGATATAGTTCTGGACCAACAGCTGCTCTGCAGAGAATGCTCCATGCGCATAGCGCGTGGAACGCTGCATAACCGACCGCAGACCATTTTCAATGGTTTCTGTGGCATACTCCGCGTCGGTGTAAACGAATGCATGCTCGCCTTGCTGTATCGCCCTCACAATGGTTCCAATATGATTGGGCAAATAGGCGTCATCGTCGTCCAGGTAACAAACAATGTCCCCGCGGGCCGCACGAAGCGCCGCATTGCGCGCGGCGACCTGCCCAACCCCCTCTGAGTTTGAGATATAGCGAACCTTTTGCGCAGGCAAGTAGTTCTGAATCAAATCCCAAACGTCTTCTCCGCCATCATTGACAATAACCATTTCCCAGTTTGTATAGTCTTGGTCTGCTACGGAGCGTAGCGCATCCTGAATCAACCCCCTGCGATTGCGGGTGGGCATCACCACACTCACTAGCGGTTTGTCGCTATAGGCAAATATTTCCGCTGGATCGGGGGTGTCGGACTCAACGTCTATGGGCACGAGGAAACTACCACCTGCTACAGGTCTGCTACCGCTGCTTACTGGCCAGTGACGCACCCTAGCGAGTTCTGACTCCTCAACACAACGCTGAAGATTCCGCTGCTCCATGCCACCCGGTGAGACGAGATAAAGCCCTAGAACTTCGGGAATGTGGTGAAACCTCTCTGTTGCTGCCAAACGCAGCCAAAACTCGTAATCGCCAGCCACTTCGAAAGATGAATCGAACTCGCCGTACGCATTGTGCAACTCACGGCGCCACATGGGTTGAGGGCCCAGATAGCACACTTCAAATAATCTCCGACCGTCAAAGTCCGGCCAGCGGAAGTAGCCTATTAGCGGTGCTGTATCGAAATGCGAATTTGGTGTCTCCGTAACTGCAGAGTCGGCATAAACGACAGCGACGTCCGCTCTGGCCTCAAGCACCGCAACCATACGTTCCAGCGCATCGCGGCGATGACGATCGTCGGTGTTGGCATTCGTCAAATATTTTCCACGCGCGGCGCGAACAGCCCTATTCCATGCCGCATAGATCGTCTCTCGCACCGAAGTGCGGATATATAGGATATTTTGATGCTCTCGCTGATATTCCCGTACAATTTCCCACTCTTTCTGGCTGGAACCGCTGTCAACAATAATAATCTCCATTCGCTCGGCAATCGTCTGTGACAGCAAATCATCGAGGCAGCCTCTCAGGTATGCCTCGCTGTTGAACGTTGATACGATTGAACTCACTACCACATTATCGTCAACCACAATACTGCGGCTGGCATTTCCACTTTGTGATAACGGAAGGTCCGCTGAACTAGAATCCGCAACACTTACAAAGCCGGCTATCTCTTCGTCGTTGGGATGATCAGTCAAATAGGACATGTAAAGTGCCCTGGCGTCGCTTTCTCGACCACTGGACGCAAGTATCTGGCCTCCATTAAGGATAAGACTGCGGTCGTCCGGGCTTATCTTCAGACCCTCGGCCAGATAGAGAAGCGCCTGCCCGGGCTCACCAGCCTGCCAAAAGCAAACGGCTAGATTGTTACAGATTTCAGCGTTCCCCGGATCTTTTGCATAGGCATCACTGAAACTTTTTTTAGCCCCTTCCACATCCCCTGCCGCAAACAACGTTTCGCCTTCCTGATTGAGTGCAGCAACGTCCGGGAGAACCGGTCCTTGGTGAGCTCCCGCTGTGCTTCCCCGAATCGCCGCTTTGAGTTCATCGGACGGGTACCCAAGACGTTCGAGCACAGATTCCGAGAGACGATCGATATAGGCAACGGCGAATTCGAGCAGCTGTCTGTTGGAAAACCGCTTCACCCATTCGTCCCGGTGATCCGCAACCGGCACCTCATGCCTCTGAACGCCGACTTGATCTCCGTATTTGCCTTCCAGTAGACATCCCCTGCGATAGTTCAGTATTTCGGCATCAAATGGGATACCCAACCCGGCGCACAGGTGTCGTACCGTACCGTCTGGATCCGCAACGAGGTCCTCGTAGCGGACGACTATCGCCTCCTCACCCAACTGCTGAATGGCATCCAGCAACAGTCCGGGCCCCTTCAGGAGATCGTTGTAATTGTAGGAATGTTCAAGCCGTGTGATGTCGTTCTCGAACCATGTCTCAAGATTCGATGAAAGAACCGCGAGTGGGTTCCGGATGAGAAGAAGGAATTTTGCATTCGGGAATATTTTTTTCAGTTCCGGAATAATGTAGAAGTAACGCGGCGTTTTATCCAGGAAATATCGCCGACCCGATTCCTCAAGAGCGCGGCCGTACAATACCGACGCCATCGCTCGGATTCCATCTATATAGACCTCGACACCATCTTCGAAACCGGCCAGGAAATCGTCGAGTGCTGACTTCGCCAAAGGCGCCTCATACTCAGCTTCGATTCCGTGGTCCTTGAGTGCATATGCGGGATGTAGCATTACCCAGGGTTCAGACACGGTATGAATATCCTTATGTCCCCCCAGAACCCGCTGTAACATGGTAGACCCGGATCGCGGCATGGAGATCAGAAAAACGAGATTGCCGCCACGTGAGTCGAAGTTTCTCATATCAGCCGTTCCCTTGTTGTGAAACCCGTCGTTCTATCCCGGAAGAGCGTATGACTACTCTTTGGTCGCAGTAGATTCTTTCACGCTACTGCCGGGCCGACCTCTTTCTCTGCATTCGGTAATATGACTTTCCTGATCCAGGATTCGTATCCGCAGTTGGCCTGCTCTCTTTCAAATGGAGAAAGATCTGCCAGTAATGGCTGGCTCTTGAACTGTATGTAATCCAGTGCCTGCAGGTGTTTCATAGCGATAACGCTGGACAAACCCGTGCCATGGACGCGTATCTCCGACCGTGGCTCGGGACAGTAGACCATGCGGAAATGTTTTGTCAGACGTATCCTCATTTCAAAATCTGGCGCGTATGATGAAATCCGACCGCCCGCCAGGTTTGGTAATCCGCCAACTCCATTCTGAAAAGACTTCGCTTCGGAAAATCGCGCCCGTAGGTCTGTAAAAACACGTTATCCTGCGGTACGGCGTCTTCTTCGTCCCAGAGGCCGGTTCTTTCCGCTGAGCCGCTCATGTAGTAATTATTGGAGCAGGCGATACGCGCATCAGGATTCGATATCAGCAGTTTCAGCTCTGTTTCTATCTTCAAGGGAAGAAAGCGATCGTCGCCGTCCACATAGGTCACATAGTCACCGGTAACGGCACGAAGCGCGTCGATTCGGGGATCCACGATACCCGCGTTGCAGGCGTGGTAGACAGGCGTCACCAACTCGGAGTAACGCTGTCTGTAACGCCTGATAAGCTCCCGAGAACCATCGGTTGACCCGTCATCCGCCATGATTAGCTGATGCGGCCTGATGGTCTGACCGAGAACACTCTGGTCTTTAGTACTCCTGGCTGGCTGTGCCCTTCTGAACATGTGGGCGTAAGATAAAAATTGGGGATTAACTTATGCACGTTGGTGAAATCGCAGGAATGTTCCGACATACAGTTCGCCAGGAGGAACCGAAGCCAGGTGGAACCAGATTTTGGATACGACACCAGATACGTTGGCTGACTGTTTGTTTCAGACTGTTTGATCACGATCCGTCCCTTGTGCGCGTTGTTTCTGCTTTTCACAACCTATGTCGCCACAAACCAATGCCCACGACCCGCCCGGGCAGACATCAACTAATGCATATGGGCCAAAGAGACCATGCGAGTTGATACTCGCGGTTGCACAGAATTACTTTCTCTTGAATACCAATAAGTTATCTTTTGGGTTATTGTTGGGGTTACTGTTGACGCCACCCCTGAGTCCGTCGAAGCGCATGACTGAAAGAAACTGCCCCCCACATCGACGCAAAACGTGCTTCCATTGTTCAAGGGAGCGGTACCTGTGTTTTCCCCCCACCACATGTGCCTCGGGCCCAAACTCCCCACTCACAATGCCGATTCCAGCCGGATCAAGGTGACGGATGATAGTTGCCAGAACCAACTCCCATACGTCGTCGGCAAGTTGGGGCATGACGTCGATCGCGTTGACAATGTCGAAGCTGGCGCCGACCTCGAATGTCGGATGGGTACAATCCGCATGGCAAACTTCAACATTCTGATATTTCTCAAACATTGCGTGGAGATCCTTCACGCAGAAAGGCGATGCCTCGACCGCGGTAACGTGCCGCGCTTGCAGGCAATGCAGGTAAAAACTTGTCCAGTGTCCTGATCCGGCACCGATATCGAGGACAGACTTATCAACGATCTTTTCCCATCGAGCGCGGAGCACATCGATGATGCCGTTTTCGACGAGATTGTAGTGATAGCGCGCCTCATACCACTCCCATCCCGTCACCGCCTCACCTGACTCTCCCTGCCGAGGTTCATCGCCATCGAAACGGCGTTCTGTTTCCTCACTCCGGTCGGCAAGACCAGTCTCATCCTGTTTCATATTCAACATTTGTTCGCTTCGTCGGTATGTGTCTGGTGAGAATCTCATCAGACCCGATACTCGGGCCCACACACCAACTCAACAGGCAAGATCTGTACCAGATAATGCAGGCGCGACGGCATACATGGCCGGGCTTGCACCGCAACGCAAGCGCAAAACTAGCTGTTTGCGGTGACCGCCTACAAGAAGTTGAAGAGACTGAGGTTCTGAACGCGGATAAATGACTGCTGTGCGGCTTCGAGGACGAGGCTTTGGCGACTCAAGCGGCTTGCCGCCTCGGCGAAGTCGATGGCATTCATCAGGGCATGCGTATCGTTCCAGCACTCCGGCGTCCAGGTCTGAGGATTCCTGGAGTTTGTACA
>Ga0209536_100001570_pt1 | contig 37552 bp, 33 predicted proteins | sample DeeMarSeWOR28_12_FD_187461 | JGI IMG/M metagenome (GOLD analysis project Ga0209536, IMG submission 187461) | Marine sediment microbial communities from White Oak River estuary, North Carolina - WOR-2-8_12 (SPAdes) (version 2) | ecosystem: Environmental > Aquatic > Marine > Intertidal zone >... | reverse complement strand
GTGAACCATTGACCGCTGCTGATGTTGCGTTCTCATTCAACTATTATCAGAACGCACCTGAGGATGCCAACTATTGGGCATTCTTGCAACACATGGAGAGTGCGACAGCATATGGTGATGTAGTATCAATTGTCATGGATGATGCTTGGTCATTCGCTTTGCAGATTCTAGGACATGAAGTCTACATACTGCCACAGCACATCAGAGAAGGCATTGCAGCAGATGATGCCAGATGGGATGATGCTGATAATGTGACAGCACAGACTGGATCTGGTCCATTCAAGTTTGTCTCAAGGACTCCCGATGAGTTCACAGCCCTTGAGCGAAACGACAACTGGTGGGGACCAACCAATCCTAATGTTGGACAGCTACCAAGCATCACAGATGTAAGGATTGACGTTGTGCGTGGACAGGATGCACGAATCCTAGCCATGAGAAGCGGAGATGCAGACTCTGAGCGATACGAAGTGTTTGGAGCATATGTCAATACCATCCTTGATGCACCAGAACTCACTCTGGTAACTGGCGTTACCTCACAGTGGGATTATGTACTCGGGTTCAACACAACAGCGGAAGGCTTTGATGACCTCGCTGTCAGGAAAGCCATAAGCCTCGCGATGGACCGACAGTACCTGGTCAACGTTGGTCGACTTGGTTTCGGTACTCCAACAAACAGTACAATTCCTGCAGAATTCTACCCATCATACTACCATGAAGATGGAGTCTTTGTTGAAGATGTAGATTTGGCAAATGAGATACTTGATGATGCAGGCTATCTCGACATCGATAACGATGGTGTGAGAGAGTATCCTGGTGTTGCACCACCTGCTCAAGGTTTCGACATTGTCATGATCCTAGGAATAGGTGCTGGCGCTCTCATCGTTGGTGTTATCATAACATACTTTGTAGTTAAGAAAAGGTAGAGGATATCCTCTACCCTTCTTTTTCTTTTTTCTCAATATTCACACAAATCCGGTTTTTCCTACTTAGTTCGGTAGCCTTTAATTAGGCGGACATACCCATTATTCTGGACTAGAAATCTGAGGTTTCAATATGGCGTCTAGAGAGAGGAGTAAACCTGGAGAATATATCATTAAGAGAATTGGTCAAACGATCCTAATTTGGTTCTTGATTGTTATTGTGAACTTCTTTCTCTTTCGAATTATGCCAGGAGATCCAAGAGCATCATTAATTTCCGAACATATGCCTCCTGATGTAATTCAGTCAATCATAGAACGATTTGGTCTTGACAGACCAATTCTTGAGCAGTTCTGGATCTACTTCGTTAACATCTTCCGAGGAGACTTCGGTGAATCATTCTCACACTTTGGAGAGGATGTGTTATACACGATCTTCGACCACAGATTCTGGAACACACTCTGGCTGATGGGAGCCTCACTAGTCATATCAGTAGCTGTTGGAATGGTGATGGGTGTAATATCAGCAGCTCGAAGAGGTACAAAGACAGACACTGGTTCCACAATCTTCTTCTTGGTTGCATACAGTATACCAGTCTTCTGGATTGGACTACTTCTCTTGCTGTTCTTCGGATACCATTTTGACTGGATTCCATTAGCTGGGACAATAACGCGAGGATTTGAACATGCCAATTTCATAGAGTATTTGGTTGATTATGGATGGCATATGATAGGACCTACAATAGTCTTGACGTTATCTTTCATCGGAGGATTCTATCTGATAATGAGAGATAGTGTCCTAGATGTATTCACTCAAGACTTCATGTTGGCTGCAAAGGCAAAGGGACTCAAAGAGAAGACAATTCTATACAAACATGCAATGAGGAATGCAATGCTGCCAATGGTGAGTGTTATAGCAGTCAACATTCCATATCTGATAAGTGGAGCAACAATCACTGAATTCGTATTTAGCTGGGAAGGCCTTGGCTTACTGACATATGATTCTGTCTTGGCAAATGACTATCCAGTCCTTCAGGGAATATTCCTATTTCTGGCTACGATTACTGTGGTTGCGAACTTCATAGCTGACATTCTCTATCTGTACCTTGACCCAAGGATTCGCTATTAGGAGGAATAAGAATGAAAGCCGAACAAACTTCAATCGAATCCGAAACTCCAGAACCAAAATCGATCAAGCAGAAACTCGATGTTGAAGGAAAACCACTTCATGTGAATATAATATCCATTGGAAGTTTTATTCTGATTTCAATGATGATCATTGTTGGAGTTGACATGGGATTTTCTGCGTTTGCAGGTTGGCTCTCTCTCGATGTGATTGGTTTTGATTTCGCCACAAGCATCGCGTTTGTATTAATTGCACGAATTCTAGGAGTCATCATCCTAATCATGACATTGTGGATTGGTTTTCTTGGAAAACCCCTCTATGAGAAGAGACCCGCAGAGATTGTTTTAATGGTGCTCAAACTGTCAATAATCCTAGTATTGGTTCTAACGGTCAATATTGGCTTTGCAATCATAGCTGCTTTCATCTTCTTCCTCTGGGACCCTCCACAGCTGGTAAACTGGAGCCCGGCTAAAATGACAGGCTACCGTACAGCTATAGTTGGAGGAGTTGGATTGATGATGGTCTTAGAAGCATTCTTGGTCGAGGATATAGTGGGATTCGATCTGCTTCCTTCCATCTTCACTCAATCATTAGCTGGATTCCTTCCAGGAATGTCTTTGATTGCAATCGGTTCGATCTTCATTGTTATCCCATTGTACATATTCATACCAAGAATAGTCATGATTGTCTGGGATCTGAGGAAAGGCATTGAATCATTCTGGGCTGAGTTTGTGCATGACAAGTTAGGACTATTCGGATTCTTCCTTATCCTATTCATCGTATGTCTAGCAGTCTTTGCTCCATATTTGGCACCATACCATTGGTCGTACACATCCCTTGATCCCGCTGATTGGTCCCTACCTCCAAGCCTAGAACATCCATTTGGCACAAATCATGAAGGAGGAGACATCTTCAGCCGAGTCATTTGGGGAGCACAGGTGTCATTACTTGTGGGTTTCGCGGCCAGTATAGTGGCTGTGATAATAGGAACACTTGTTGGACTGATTTCAGGATATTACGGAGGACTTCTTGATTCAGTCTTGATGAGAATAACAGACCTGGTTCTATGTCTACCAACGCTCCCCTTGATGCTGATCTTCCTGATGTTCTTTGGACAAGGCCTTCAGAATGTGATAATCGTGATAGCAATCCTCGGATGGACGGGAACGGCAAGAATGGTGAGGAGTGAGGCATTGAGTCTGAGAGAAAGGCCGTTGACAGAGGCTGCACATGCAATTGGGGCTTCTGACAACTATATTCTCTTCCGCCACATTCTTCCAAACACACTTCCTCTGATTCTGGCAAACGTAATCATCGGTGTTGTGAGTGCCATCCTTGGAGAAGCAGGCATATCCTTCCTTGGCTTCATGCCAATTCATGCTCAACCAAGCTGGGGTATTGTACTGTATTGGGCTTCTAGGAAGGCAGCACTTGTGAATGAAATGTGGTGGTGGATTGTGCCACCTGGATTGATGATCATGCTAACGACTGTTGGCTTCGCGTTTATCAGTCATGCCGCAGATAAGGTTGTGAATCCACGTCTAAGAGGGAGGGGTGGATAGAGAATGCATGTGCTCAAAGTCGATGACCTAACGACCCACTATTACCTGGGAAACAGACCAGTGCGTGCCGTCGAGAATGTCTCATTCACGATTGACAAACAAGAAACCCTTGGAGTGGCAGGTGAGTCAGGGTGTGGCAAAACAACAACTGCTTACAGTATCATGAGAATACTTCCAGCCAACGGTGAGATTATCCATGGAAGTGTCCGCCTTGATGGTGAGGAACTGACCACAAAGACAGAAGAGGAAATGCGGCAACTGAGATGGAGAAGCGCTTCGATTGTATTTCAATACGCCATGAATGCATTCAATCCAGTTCTTAGAATCGGTGAGCAGATTGTAGAAGTAATGATGGAGAAATTCGAGGTCACCAAAGAAGAGGCGGTGAATGTTGTTGCTGGGCTTTTTGATGAGGTTGGTCTGGAGCCATCACGTCTGCGAGATTATCCGCATGAGTTCTCAGGGGGTATGTTGCAGCGAGCCATAATCGCACAGGCGTTGTCATGTGACCCCAAGCTGATCATAGCCGATGAGCCTGTGACAGCTCTCGATGTAATTGTGCAGAACAAGATTCTAGACCTTCTTCGAAGTCTGCAGAAGAAGTATGACTTGGGAGTTCTTTTCATAACTCATGACCTCTCAGTGGTTGCTGAGAATTGCGAAAGCACTGCAATCATGTATGCGGGGAACATTGTCGAAAAGGGCTCAACATCTGATGTCTTCAAACGAAGGCTGCATCCTTACACACACAAGCTGGTTGGTGCATTTCCGAGTATCACAGGACCCAAGAAACGACTCGAGTTCATTCCCGGTACTCCTCCAAACCTCCTAAATCCACCACCCGGTTGCAAATTCCATCCCAGATGTCCATTCGCAGAGGACATCTGTAAAACGAGTGAGCCAGAATATCTTGAGATAAATCCAGGTCACTTCGCAAAGTGTCACTTTGCTGGACAATTGGAGTTGGAGGGTTGATCATGAGCATTACAAAGAATATCCTTGAGGTCGATGAGTTACAAAAGTGGTTTCCAGTAAGATCAGGAGTCTTTTCACTCTTTGGCGAAAAGAGGTTTGTCAAAGCTGTAGACAAAGTAACTTTCAGCATTGAGGAGGGCGACTCCCTATGTATTGTGGGTGAGTCAGGATGCGGAAAGACAACTCTTGCCAGGACAATATTGAGACTGATCGAGCCAACAGGAGGTAAGGCTCTATTTCGTGGACAGGATATCACCAACATGAACCGTGAGGAGCTGCAACAAATGAGACTAAGGATGCAGCTCATATTTCAGAATCCATTCGAGGTGCTTGATCCAAGATTGCCTGTAAGAACTCTTGTTGGGGAAGCCTTAGCGATTCACAACCTTGTAGAGGACGAGGATGAGCTTGAAAAAAGAGTCCTCAGCGTGCTTGAAGATGTCAGACTAGTGCCTGCAGAAGACTTTGCTCGGAGATACACTCACGAACTCAGCGGAGGACAACTGCAAAGAGTATGCATCGCAAGATCGTTGATCTTGAGACCGCATCTGGTCATTGCAGACGAACCTGTTTCAATGTTGGATGCAAGTATCAGAACGGAAGTCATGAACCTCATGGAGGATTTGAAGAATGAATATGGACTTACATACATCTTCATAACTCATGACCTGGCTCAGGCGAGGTACATCGGGAATCAGATCATCGTCATGTATCTTGGCAGGATTGCTGAAATGGGGCCGATGGAAGAGGTGATTCAGAACCCTGTACATCCCTACACTAAGGCCTTGGTCTCAAACGTACCAATTCCAGACCCTGATGAGGAAAGACACAGGATCATGCTTCCTGGGGAAACTCCAACTCCAATCGATCTTCCTCCTGGTTGTCGATTCCAACCGAGATGTCAGGAATATGGAGAGGGTTGCCAAAGAGAAGAACCTGAACTGCGAGAGGTAGCACCAGGACACTTCGTTTCATGCTGGAGATAAGGCGTTTCCAGAGATATTGCTATATCGAACAAATAAATTAGCACAAAGTGATACATACCCATTGTGTTGGTGATGAATAGAATAGCAGTGGTCCTAGCCATTGTATTAGTGGTTTTTTATCCAACACAGCAAACTCTTGGTTTCAGTCAAACATCTCTTGAGTCGTATGACCAAGCCCCATGGCCGACTGAAGTGTGGAGCAGGACAACTCCTGAACAACAAGGTATGGATTCTACTGAATTAGAAAGAATGAGTGAACACTTTGAGAGAAATGAGATACAAGTCGATAGTATCTTAGTGATAAGGAATGGATGGTTACTCTATGAAGATTATCCATCTAGCTTTGGCCCGGATGATACGCATCATCTCTTTTCATGTACAAAGAGCATTACATCCACACTTGTTGGTATTGCCGTCGATTTGGGATACATCGAATCTGTAGACTCAGCAGTTCTTGATTTCTTCAAAGAGTACGACTTCAGTAATCCGAGTTATGCAAAGGAAGACATCTCAATCAGGCACCTACTTGAGATGACCACGGGATTATCATGGAATGAGGAGCATTACGGAGAGGACATCAACGACTACAACAAGATGCTTCGCTCAGACGACTGGGTCCAATATGTGCTTGACAAGCCTATGAAATCTAACCCAGGAGATGACTTCTATTATAACTCGGGTGCTTCGCATCTTCTGTCTGCGATCATTCAAGAAGCAACACAGAACACCACACTCAATTTCGCACGATCCAATCTGTTCCAACATCTAGGAATCACAGACATAGAATGGGATCGAGACCCTCTTGGGATCTATAGAGGAGCATCGAGAATGAAACTGACCCCTGAGGATATGGCAAAGATTGGGTATCTCTATCTTATGAATGGGACATGGGATAGAACCCAAGTGATTCCTCAGGATTGGGTTCAGACCACTTCAAGAGCCCAAGTGCAGGTAGATGAAACGATGGACTATTCTTATCAGTGGTGGGTAATCGAAGACCTGGGTGCGTACTATGCATCGGGGTGGGGATACCAGAGCATAACAGTTGTCCCAGAGTATGAGCTAGTCCTAGTTGTTACCGCTGCAACCATAGATGCATCAGTACAGGTTGAGAGTCTACTAAGAAGATGGATTCTTCCCTCTTTAGGACTTGAAGCTTCAGAGATAGAAGCATCTTTCACTATTCCTCCAGTGTTAATTCTCGTAGGAGCAAGTCCATACATCGTATTAGCAATAGCGTATTTCATGGAGAGGAAAGGTCTTTGGAATCTTGACAAGGTTGAGTGAGAAACTAGATTGAACGACGACCCCCCATTTTGAGATTATTCCAACTTCTATGAGCAAAGATATATCAGAGCACTGACAATGTTTCACCTGTAGTCACACCTGAGAGGTGACATTCGCATGGCAATTAGAGTAGGAATTAATGGATTTGGCCGCATTGGAAGAGGGTTCCTCAGAGCGGCTCTAGAGAAGAAAGGATTCGACATTGTCGCTGCAAACGACCTTACAAGCGAGGAAACACTTGGTCACTTGATGAAGTATGATACAGTGATGGGACGCTTTGAGGGTACAGTTGAAGTTGGAAAGGGATTCATCAAAGTGGACGGTGATGAAATCAAGATTCTATCCGAGAGAGATCCTGCCAAACTCCCATGGGGAGATCTCGGCGTCGACATTGTCATCGAATCCACTGGATTGTTCAGATCACGAGAAGCTGCTGACAAGCACATTGCTGGCGGTGCAAAGAAGGTAATCCTTAGTGCTCCAGGAAAGGGTGGGGAAATGCTAACGGTTGTACCTGGTGTTAACGATGATGATTATAATCCAGATAAGCACCATGTCATCTCGAATGCATCCTGCACGACAAATTGCCTAGCACCCTTGGTTAAGGTACTCGATGAGGCGTTTGGAATAGAGAGGGGACAAATGACTACGATTCACGCTGTCACTAATGATCAGGTGATGCTTGACGGACCACACAAGGACTTGAGGCGTGCAAGAGCAGCCTGTTGGAACATCATCCCAACCTCTACTGGTGCAGCAACAGCGATTGGACTCGTGTATCCGAAGGCTGCAGGAAAACTTGACGGGATGGCTTTCAGAGTACCAGTGATGGATGCCTCTGTTGTTGACATGAATGTAATAGTCGAGAGTGAGGCTTCGGCCGACAGTGTGAATGAAGCCTTCAAGAGAGCCGCATCAAAAGGAAGCCTTGCTCCGTACCTGGCATATCTTGAAGAGCCCTTGGTCTCGTCTGACTTCATTGGAGACCCCCACTCCTGTAGTTTCGACTCACTCCTAACCAAGTCGATTGGAAACCTTGTCAAGGTCGTAGGTTGGTACGACAACGAAGCTGGTTACAGTCATCGACTCGCTGACCTCGCGAAGGTTATCGGAGACAAGTTGTAGTTGATAATGAGTTCCCCTTAGGGGGAGCTCCTCTCTCTCTTTTCTAGGGGTAATCTCTGATGGAACCAATCAGTAGTATCGACCCGGCTACGAACAAACTCTATTTCAGAGGACTGGATGCGACTGAACTTGCAAGGACCACTGATTACGAATCGGTCCTCTACCTACTCATCCACGGAGAATTGCCGACTGATAGTCAGAGAATAAGGCTCGTTCGTCGCATGACTCAACTGAGAGATCTCTACACTGAAAATATTCACTCCTTGGAAATACTGGTTGACAGGATTTCTGAATTCCGAGAGGGACACAGTCTCGACCTACACGACACCCTCCTTGCATACGTCACTCTCTGTCCTTTTGCCGTGACTGCTCAGTATGTCAATTCCCAGGGTCGGGAGATGGTAGAACCTGACAAGAAGTTGGGACACGCTGCAAACTTCCTGTGGATGATTACAGGAGTAGAACATGAGAACACCGACAACCGAGACTTTCAGACAGCCCTCATGCTACCAATGGATGATCCAGACAATCCTTCACTTACTGCTTTGACAGAGGCATTGAAAGAGGGAAACGAATTAGATGCTCTTCGAGAGGCACTCAGAGCACATGTGGGTCCACTTCACCATGGTGCGGGGACATTAGCAATGAAGATGTTTGAGGAGATACGGACACCTGAGAAGGCCAGAGAATATCTGAAGCAAAGATTGGAGTCAGGTGAGAAGCTCTACGGACTAGGTCATCGCATCTACACAGGATTGGATCCGCGGGCTAAAGTCCTTCGTGATATGCTTGAGAAACGGGCGTCAGAAATAGACAAGGAATGGCTGGTACAAGTGACAGAGGCCGTCGCTAAGGAAGGGAGGAAACTCCTCTCTGAACAGAAGGGGATAGATACGTATCCAAATATAGACCTCTACAACGCAGCTGTATACTCCACATTTGGCTTTCCTGCTGAGCTGAACACGTCACTATTTGCTGTATCACGAGCTGCAGGGTGGATGGCACACATCCTCGATTTGAAGTCTGATTAGACACGAAGATTTTTCACATCCATCGATTGTGACCAATACAGGTGCACACAAAGTGAAAGCAATAATCAATGCAACCATTCTGTGTCCTGTCAATGGACTCATCAAAAATGGGACAATCCTATTCAATACCAAGATCAAGGAAGTTGGTAAGGATATCACAGTACCTAGCGGTACCAAGACGATAGATGCAGAGGGCAAGTATGTTGTCCCTGGAATGATAGACGCACACACACACCAAGGTCTCTTCGACGGGTCCATTGGTTGGGCCGGTATGGATGGCAACGAGATGACGAATCCTGTGACAGCAGAAGTCAGAGGAATTGACTCCTTCAATCCAGATGAACCTTCTCTGAAGGAAGTGTTGCAAGGTGGTGTGACCACTATCAACACAGGGCCCGGTTCAGGAAATGTCATCTCCGGAGAGGCATTGATTGTCAAACCAATAGGAGCAGCTATTGTGGATGATATGATTGTAAAGGCACCTTCTGGACTCAAGGTTGCATTCGGTGAAAATCCTAAACGTGTACATGGAACAGAAAAGCGAACACCGTCTACCCGGATGGGAATTGCATCTGTTCTAAGAAAATCACTTGTAGATGCACAGAACCATAAGAGAGAGCTACAGATCTATCTAGAGAAGGCTGAAGAAGCAAAGAAAAAAGGGGAAGCCCAACCGACCCCACCCAAGAGAGACCTCGGTCTTGAGACCATCATCAAGGTTCTCAACAAGGAGATACCCATCCACGCTCACGCACACAGGGCAGACGACATAGCCACTGTAATCCGGATAGCAAAGGAATTTGACATTGACGTAGTGTTGATCCATTGCACTGAAGGACATAAGATAGCGAAGGTAATAGCCAAGTCTGGATTCCCTGCTGTCATTGGTCCAACCATGTTCTGGACATCCAAGCCTGAAACACGAGATAGAGGTTTCAAGACTGCAGTTGAGTTGAACACGGCTGGTGTGAAGGTGGCATTGCAGACAGATTCCTTGACACCAATGAACTACTTCCCACTGCTTCCAATGAATGTCATCAAAGAAGGGATGACTAAAGAAGATGCATTCAAGTGTGTCACCATCAATCCTGCTGAGATTCTAGGAATCGCAGACCGGGTTGGTTCATTGGAACCAGGAAAAGATGCAGACATAGTCATCTGGTCAGGAGACCCATTTGATTTCTATAGTAAGGTGGAACAGGTCTTCATCGAAGGCAAGAATGTGCCGCTGAAGAAATAGATGCTACCAGTCTCTGATGACCGAAATAGTAGATTCTCTCTCTTCCTCAGTCAGTGGATGAATCGGGGGTCTGCATAGACCTCCCTCTAGTCCAACATGGTCCATAGCTGCCTTGACGATTGGAACATTGCTTGCTGCACCACGACCCTCACGTAGGTCTTCTAGGGGGGTCACCATCTTCTGTACGTCCATTGCCTTTGTGAAATCACCACTCTTCAGAGCTTCAAACATCTTCTTAGAAACCTTAGGTGCAAAATTACACAAACCGCTAGTGAATGCCTTTGCCCCAGCCAGGAAGAAGAAGGGTGCAAACCGTTCGGCGGTACCACAGGACCAGATGATCTTGTGTCCCAATCTTTGGACTGAGCGTGAGAAGTCCACAATTCGACCAAAGGCATACTTGACTCCAACCAGGTTTTCATATTTCATAAGTTTCTCAAGCATCGAGTCAGTGAGAAGTGGTCCCTTCTTGTATAGAACCACATTGAGACCCTTCGCAGCCTCAAGCAAAGTTCGATAATATGAGAGAAGACCCTCCTCTGATACGAAGACATGCTGTGGATAATGAATCATGGCAGCGTTGACACCTAACTTTCTTACCGTGTCAATTTGAGAGATTGCAGTGGTTATAGAATGTCCAACACCAGACATTACAGTTGATTTGGTACCTGCCGCATCCACAGTGCTTTGAAGGACTGTTTCCCATTCCGACTCAGAGAGGGAGTAGAACTCACCAGTATTGCCATTGGGTATGATCAAAGGCACATCATTCTCTACCAAGAACTTGACATTAGTCAAGATGGCATCAGTGTCCACGTGAGAGAGACTGTCACTGAAAGGGGTTGTAGTCGTGACCGAAAACCCACTCAGAACCTCTTTGAACTTCTCATGGTCCATGAAATCACCTCAGGTCAACAACACTTGCAGTATTGTGACTGAAATATCACTCGATTGAACCTCTCCAGTCCAAAGAGAATAACTAACGCCTGAGTTTCATGGGAAGTTCTTGAGAATGCTGACCTTGCTCTCCGGTGAGTCAAAGTCAATTATGAATTCGTCAAAGGTGCTTGTACAGGGATTTCCAGCTGCAACCCTTATCCTGAACTCCAGCTCCTCTGAATCAAATCCTGAGACCTCAGCAACATAGCTGTACACAGTCTCTCCGAGGTATGGCTCCGAACGAGGATTCTCAGCCCTGTGTCTGCAAATCGAATCGAACCCTCTGCTCTGGCTGTGAGTACTCAGAAGTTGCGTCATGTCCATGGACGAAGTTGCCTCAGAGAGAAGTTTGGCGGCTTCCTGTCTACGACTACGACTCGTTGCGATTGGTCCTCCAGCCTCACGTTCAGCCAATGACGCCCGATTAAGAATGTCAGCGGTTGGCAGAATCAGATGATGGTTTGTTCTTGTGATCATTGTTGGATCTTCTTCAAGGACTGCAACGCCATCACCGATCTCGATTGCACCTACACCGCTTGGTGAAGCAAGTACGAAGTTACACCACTGGTACCGATTACCGCTCTCAAGATCGGTTTGAACAAGCTCGAAGGCGTCTTGGATCGTCTTTGTTTCTCGTAGCACTCGCTCCAATAGTGCATCATATGCAGCGTGTGGAGTGACGAGAACAGTTGTATTGCATGCCCCTAGTCCTGATTTGTTGAACCCAAACGAGGCACCTATGGTTTCACCATCTCCAACATTCACACCTGAAACGAAGAAGACCTCTGAATCAAAGACGACTGAATCTCTGAAACCGCCCCAGATGAGATCACGGTTCTTCAGGAGATAGTACCGATCACCAACAATCTTGGCTCCTGCAGTACAACCATCAGGCATGGAAAATCAACCGAAGTCAGTTCATATCAAGTTTCGTTGGACCGACCACTCCCAATAAGACGCAGCAGTGAGATACCTATGAGCAAGGCAATGATGTTGAATGTCATGTTCAACCATGATATCGGTTGGACTGCTCCAAACAGAAACTGAGCGAAGAGACCCCCGATTATCGGACCAGCGAAAGTCCCTGTATTCTGAGCCCCATAGATTAGAGACATGGCCCTGCCCCGCTGATCCTCTCCAGTGATGTAAGCAGCAAGCGCACTTGTTGCTGTGGACGAAAGTGGATAGATTGGAAATGCCCATAGAATGCATGCCAGAATGGGATCGGTCACTATAGCAAAACCAAACGAGAAGATGATGTAAGCCGCAAAGGCCGCAATAAGGACCTTGACTGGTCCTCTACGATCCACAATCTTACCAATGTAACCGGTAATCAAGACAGCTATCAGTGTGGCACCAGAATTGGCAAATCCTACGTATGAAGTGAGGCCGCCCAGCTCGTCCACGATGATTATAGCCATGACGAATGAGACGGAGTTCATGCCTACCTGACTCAATCCAACAGCACTCACTAGACGACTCATTCCCGGAATTCTAATCAGTTCTCTGAAGCTCTTCTCTTCCTCTCTCCTAGTCCTTTGAAACGGAATGTCTCGAACGAAGTATGCGCAGCTACCTGTAGCTAAGATTCCAAGTCCCGCTCCTAGGAGGAAGAGGGGTCTCATCCCTATGATGTCATAGACAAGACCACTTCCCAGAGCACCAAAGAACCAGCCACCAGACTGAGCGGCCAGGAAGTACCCTAATCTTTCACCCTTCTGATCAGTATCAGTGGTAAGAAGCGCCTGTCCCATAGGGAGAGCAGCTGAAGAGAATATCGCACCAGTCACACCAACAAGAACGAACTGGAAAACATCATTCACCATGGAATAGAAGAAGAATGTAGAGGCATATCCAAGAAACCCGATGATCATGAAGGGTTTTCTTCGGCCAAGACGGTCGGATATTGAACCCCAGGCGTTGGTGGCAAACATCACCACTAACGCTGGTGCAGACCAAGCAACAGTAAGGAGTAGGAAGTCCCCCACAAGTAAATCATGTTTGACAAAGAATGTCATCCACTGCCAGATGATGGATTGTGCCATGGCCTGAATAGAGTAAGCAAGGTACACCGTTGTGACAGCGCGGTCTCTCAAGCCCATCTCTGGTCATCCTTCTAATTGGTGTCAGCGAGCAACACGACCACCTTAAGGATGTGACGATTCCCTCAGTGACTGGCTGCGTTAAGAGTATGTTATATGTAGTAGGTGGCAGACTGTTGTTCGATTCGAGATGGCGGAATTTGAGGAAGGACAGGAGTCTGAAGAAGAGGTCATCGCTGACGAATCTTCAGGTGAGAAACCGTACTACTTTCAGCTTGATGTTCTGAAAGCGATCGCTATAGCCTTTGTAGTCATGGACCACAGTCTTACATGGGAAATCAAAGGCTCACTTGCCAGCGTGTTTTGGGAGAGACTGTCAATCCCCTTTTTCCTCTTAGTTATGGGGTTCAATTTGGGTCATTCGTTCAAACATAGAGGTATTGAGAATCTGAAACAGCTCTACACTCGGGAATACTTTGTGAGGAGGTTCAACCGGTATGTGTTTCCTTTCATTGTCCTATATGTTGGCTCACTGATCCTAGGCAGCCTCCTAGGCTACATATCGTGGAATGAATACACTCTAATTGGGTTTCTCCCCTTTTGGGGGCCAGGGAATTGGTTCATTGCGCTACTCTTCGGTTCAATCCTAGTGTTCCCTCTCGTGTACTGGGCGTTCAACAAGCAACCTGTCCTGACTCTGGTCTTTTGTTTCCTGTGTGAGATATTCATGCAGCTCATAATGTACCTCTATTTTCCATATCCCTATGGTTCGGAACTTGAAGCTTTCATCGTAACTGCGATACGTCTGAACGTGTTGTTCTTTCTCCCTGCAGTAGGTCTAGGTCTGTGGTTTTCAAGAGGTTACAGTCTAACAAGTCCCCGCAACTATTTCGTCTACCTATATGCACTCCTAAGCATCGTCTTCATGATCGATTACCAGACCTGGTATTTGGCCTCCCAACCTGGAGCTGTTGGCCAATTCTTCATTTTCATGCTTGAATTCATCCGTGGAGACTACACTTTCTTGTTCTATGGATACGCTGCATTCCTATTCCTACTGACAATGAGAGCTCTGCCAAGCCAAGCATCAGGGAGGATACAGAGGCTCATTCAGGACATGGGTAGAGCTTCGTATCACATCCTGCTGTTCCAGATATTCTACATGTCAATTGTCTACTGGCTTACAACTAATGATGCAGTGATCCACCATTTCATTCCAGACTTCGCAGCTATATTTGGTTGGCCGAGTGTGTACTTCTACATACCCTTCTATCTCATGAATCTGACGATCTCATTTACTGGTGGCATGTTGTGGTACTATAGTGAGAAACATCTAGACGAGCGCGAGAAAGAAAGGATTAATGCTTGAGCCGTAGAGTATTTCAATGGCCAGAGGACTGTCACCTTATGCCCACTGATGATGACATTACACTCAGAGTTGAGAATCTGAATGCTTTCTACACCTCAAAAAGAGGGCTTGTTAGGGCTGTCAATGATATATCATTCTCTATCAGAAAGGGAGAGTCAGTAGGCCTCTTTGGTGAATCAGGTGCAGGGAAGACAAGTGTAGCTCTCGCTCTTCTCGGGCTGTTTGAAGACCTCTCCAGGCAGTATTCGTCATCAGCTGCAAGTCCAGAGAGTAAGAGGCTCTGGTCATTGAAGGACCAAGCTCGCAAGAAAGGACTTACTTCTAAAGAAATGGGCGAAGACCTTCCAGGCGTCGAGGGTCATGTGTGGTTCGATGGTCAAGACCTTCTGGCTCTTCCCGAGAAGGAGATTCGTAAGATTCGCGGGGACAGGATCACATACGTACCTCAGGGTTCCACTAAGGCACTAAACCCATACAGCACGATTGAGGAGCAGACAGCTGAATCGCTCTGGGCGCACGACGAAGAGGACAGGCTCCATGAACTAGAAGTAATTCGACGTGTCTTGAACGCACTCGATTTGGTCGAGTTGAGTGATGCGCTCCTCAGAAAAGACATGAAGCCTTCGCAATTCAGTGTTGGCGAAGATCAGCGTGTACTCATCGCGATAGCTCTAATCAGTAATCCATTATTGTTGATAGCTGATGAACCTACAACCTCAGTGGACCTAGGTCTTCAGCAGAGAATACTGGATGCAATTCAAATAATCAGAACGGACATGGACCTCTCGTTGCTATTGATCAGTAACAATCAGGGAACCATCGCAGAAACATGCGACAGGGTCGGGGTCATGACAGCAGGCCATATGGTTGAGTTTGCAGCCACTGACATCATAATGAATTCACCAGGTCATCCATTCACTCGAGCATTCATCATGAGCAATCCATCAATGGAAGCCATTCGAAAGATTCGAGAGAAGGGTCTCAGGATCAGAGGGATTCCGGGTAAGCCTCCAGACCTCACAAATCTCCCCCCTGGGTGTCCGTTCAGTGAGCGGTGTGAATTCGTTCAGGACATCTGCAGGGAAGAGAAGCCAGAGTTTCGTGAAGTGGAGAAAGACCACTGGGTCATGTGCCACAGATTTGAAGACCTTCCAGAGTGGTAGAGATTACTACTGATTCCACAGTTCACGGACTATTTCTATAATGGAGTCTGTAGCAGGACTCCAGGTATCTTCATCACTGGAGAGGGGAGGAGCCTCAATCATGTGGCGTATCTTCGAGATCTGAGAAGTGTGTTGGAGACCGTGTTGATACGTTCTGAGAAGGCACCATGCGACACTAGGTCCACCTTCCGCACCAGGTGGAACGATATCAAGCTGTGATGAGTCACATTCATTGACAACCCTCTCAATTCCTCGAGTATTTTCCTCGAGTTTATTCCTGATGTCCTCGAAGGTCACAATTTCGAAACGAGGAGCGATATCATGTTTGGCCTTGTGGAACCAATAGGTTTCAGCTCCTCCAATATGCCAAATCAGAGAAACTGTGTTCGGATAAAGCTCTTCGTCAGAGATCTCTTTCATCAGAAGGTCTTGAGTCAACCCATCAATCATACGATAGAGATGAGCTCTTAGATTTTGATGTGCCTGTATCAGGACTTTACGTTTCCATTCGTCATTCATGAAGACCGACCAAATACACAAAACTCTCAGCGGTGATTTAACAGTATTGACGAGACTAGAATATAGACTTGACCAGTTCTTCAGCTGAGCTGAATTCCCTTAGGTCGCCTTCAAAGTTTTGAATGATCGAACCGAACATGAGCTCGAAGGTATCAGTGAATTCCTCAATCTTGTCGACGAGAACGTTGTACGGTGCTTTCGTGATAAGGACTGATGTGAAGGAGTTGCTGTGCGAGAATAGAATCTCGAACTTTCCAACCGAAACAACATTGAGACCCATCTCACTCTGGGTAATCTCTTGAAACAGTGATTGAACTCCAGAGATTCCAGCTGCTGTCAATACTTGGTCCAACTCACCAGTCCTTTCAAACTCGTAGTGGTATACAAGCAATCCACCTTGTTGGATTATGTACAGCTCTACGAGTTGTTGTCGCCAATCCAGCTCACCCAGGGCAGGGGAATAGATAGCCCCCAATCCGAATATGACCAGACCGAATACTAGACCTCCTTCCCCAAGGAGGTATGGAACAATGCCGAAAATACCGTAGGCCATATCACTTGAGAAGATGAATCCAAAGTATCCGATCAAGAATCCAGCGAGAATTGTCTTGATACTCCGCTGAACATTTCCAGATGTGTTCTTCATGGTGTAGTTGAGGAAAAGCATGACACCAGCGAGTGTAACGACCGCAATGGAAATCGCGATATAGTCCAACCAATCTCGGGGAAACACGACTGCTAGAACCGCATGCAGTAGTCCTGCATAGAAGAACGCGTTCCTAGTTCGATATGGTAGTATCAGTTCGATGGCAAAGAAAAATGCCGTGAGTGCAAGAATAAGTCCCACATATCCCATCTTTGTGAATAACGTGTTGAACGGCTCTACAGTGTAATAGAAGTCTGACTGGATGAATGCGCTCCTATTGAACACCATTCCCAGCAAGAACGTCGCCCAAGCGAACTTGATGTCGACAATCTTACGGTATTGATTCTGATACCAGTCACGATAAAGGAGTGCAGATCCGAGGAATGAGTAGAAAACAACACCACCCATGAGAAGCAGACTGAGGTCTCTTATGGGGTCTCCTGGCGGAAAAGTTGGCATCTACTAGCATCCCTCTTCGAGGTAATACCTCTGTGGTGTTAGTTAGCGCTTTTTAGTGAAGCTAGGATAGCGTTGATGCTCTATCCTTTCTTGGGAGGTTCCTTTGTCACTGTGACTAGTTCATACTTCCTCGAACCGAGACCCATCTTCTCAGCATGAGTAAGCTGAATGTCAGCAAGTTCAAGTATCTCACCACTCTCGGGATCCTTGCAAGCATGAGCCATAGCGAACTTACAAGCCCCACACTCCAAATCACCGACTTTCGAGTCGGGATTCGGTGTAGCATCCTTGATTGCTTGTAGTGTGGCCTCATCAATGGCTAAAGGGTCTCTTGCCCCGAAGATTCCAATGTCATGCACGATTAATGGTGCACCAAAGTTCCAGCAATCGCACATGTCCGAGATGTCGATTGCGAGGTTGATGAAGTAGAACTTGTCTGCACCAATTGAGTTGACAACACCAACTGCGTTCTCGACAAAGATTGGAGCCTGAGTATGATTTGGACGCCATGTTTGGGTTGCTGCTTTGGCATTTACAGAAGAGCAAACATTCACGCAGTGATGACACGCAATACACCTAGAGAGGTCAACAACAGCCTTCTCCTCCATGGTGATGCATCTAGTGGGACAGACCTTCAAACACTTCGAACACTCAGGGCCCAGGCATTTCTCTTGGTCTATCTTGATGTCACCAAGGAAGTGCATAGCCGCTTTCCCTTTCTTTCCCACAAGTCCAATCCCTAGATTCTTGATTGTTCCGCCAAGTCCACCAAGACCATGTCCCTTTGCATGAGTCAGGACAATGACCTTGTCACAATCAAACAATGCAGTTGCGACATCAACACTACTAACATGATCACCATCAATAGGAACGTCGATGACATCAGTACCCCAATAACCGTCAGCCATGATGACAGGTGCTCCTACAGTCGCTGCTGTATAACCGTGGAGCATAGCCATTCCTAGATACTCGGTCACAGTGGTCCGACCGCCATATGCTCCTCCAGATCCATACCCCAGTCCTGTTGTTTCTGCTACGAATGGTTCGCCTCCAGCAGCTCTTATGAGATCAACTATCTTTCGGGCATACGCGGGGCGTAGATAGTTTGTATTTCCCCATTGGCCAAAGTGGGTCTTCACCATCACCTTCTCGCCAGGTTTTATCGCCTTGTCCAGTCCAAGCTCATTGAAGATGTGCTCGAGCTTGTCAATCATATTGTAGTCAGCACGTGTCTGCCTATCAGTAAAGTAGACCTTTGATGCCATGATTCATCAATCCTCTTTGATGGGATAGCAAGCGGCTAAATAACAGTTAGGAAATCACTACTGTTTCTTCTTTGCGAGGGCAACTAGCTCATAATCTGTTGATCCCAACCCTATCTTAGACCCATGTTCGAAGATAGCTTCTGAACGAGCAGCAAGACTCTCGAATTCATCCCCATCGACACCAGACTCAGGATTGAGGGCTACCCATTTCATAGCATGCATGGTCGCATGGTCAACAGCCACAGGATCAGTTGAACCGAGAATCCCTACGTCGTGCATCACCAAAGGAGCACCGACGCAGATACAGTCACAGTGGTCAGAGATGTCAATTGCTAGATTGATGTAGTAGAACTTGTCAGGTCCTATGGACTTCGTAACACCCAAAGTGTTCTCAACAACACGGAATCCCATATCAGATCCGGACCATGGCATGAAGATGGCTCGAGCACCAACCTTGTTGGAACAGACCGATGCACAATGACCACAGGTCACACAACGCTCCCAATCAATCTTGACTGAGTCTGAGACCTCGATACATCGAACAGGGCAAACGGAAACGCACTCTGAGCATTCTGCACCCTTGCACTTCTCCGATTCTATTTGAAGACCCTCAGGACAGTGGACAGCAGCCTTTCCTTGTTTTCCGACCATTCCTACACCCATGTTCTTAATCGAGGCTGCGATTCCCATATGGTGAAACTTGGCATGCGTCAGAAGAATCACCTTGTCACAATCTAGAGTGGCAGCAGCCACTGGTACAGACTGCAAATGCTCCCCATCTATTTCGACTTTGTAGGTGTCAACTCCCCAATAGCCATCAGCGATGACAATTGGAGCTCCTACAGTTCCTTGTGTGAATCCATTGAGAGCAGCCCTCATCAGATACTCTGGAGCAGTAGTGCGACCACCATAAGGTCTGCCACTTCCATAAGCGAGAGACGCAGTATCTGCGACAAAGGGAAAACCTCCTGCAGCACGTACTAGGTCCACCAGTTTTCGCACATAGGCTGGTCTGATATGATTTGTATTTCCATAAAGGCCGAAGTGGGTCTTTATCATGATTTTCTCGCCCTGCTTGATCGAGTCTTTCAATCCAAGTTCATTGAAGACATGTTCTAGCTTGTCTAACATATTGTAGTCTGGGCGAGTTTGACGATCAGCGAAGAAGACTTTTAGTTTCGTCATATTGCCACCGAGAAATAGGTTCTCGACGCAATTCTTATTGATTGCGTTTCTTAGAAGTGTGGGTTATAGGTGCAAGCCAGACCGTTTATGACTGCCGCAAGACTGTCCGCCAGAAGGGTCTGACTAATCTTCACAATCTTGAAATCACCATATGATCCCGATCCTTCCGTGCGATACTTGATCTTTCCTAGAAACATGAACTGTAAGACGCTTGACCTCTTGATCACCCGGGAAGCGATCAAATAAGACAGGAAGACTGCTGTTAGGAGATTGAACAGGAACAATGGACTGTCAGGGAATATGACAACGAGATTGAAGAGTGCAATGCCTCCCACGAACTGGACATTGAGTTCAATCATCATAGGATGAAGCTCGTATATCTCCTGAGAGTAATCATTGAATTTGGAGATTGCTCGTGCAATGTCAAAATTGGTAGTTGCGTGATATGACAGAATCGACAGCATGTAAGTACCGAGGAGACCAGTCACCATGTAGAGATAGATGTTCACTCCGTAGATGCTCATACCAATGTTCACATACCCATTGATGTAAGCTATCATTACAAACAGGGTTGCGGAGAGAACCAAAGCGACCGCGTCAAATGAGCGGTCAACACCCCAGGACTCTAGACTCCTGTATCTCCTAATCTCGTTTCCAACAATCATGAAAGAGAGCGAGATGACAATCGAGTCGATGCTCCAGGGTAGGAGGACCAAGCCTGAGGCAACTTTCATCCAGACACCAATGGCTGGTAAGCTAAATGCGATGATGAATCTGAGTGCAGCTGGTTTGTCATACAAGTATTTGTCGAACACCTGAAACAGTACGATTGCAAAGAACATTGATCTGAGATACCAGAGATGAGACACTCTCTGAATTGGACCATTCCCATAGATAGTCCAGAAGCCAAACTCCTGAGGTGTCAACCCAACGTCTATGGAAGTGTAGGAATAGACAGCAAAATAGATCAAGACCATGGCCACTGACAAGATGAAGTAGGGAATCATTAGCGACTTGAAGCGAGACCAGATAAGACTTCTAGAATTGTCACGATGCTTCTTATTGTTGTGTGCAAGTCCATAGAGTATGAAGAAGACAGGAATCGCACTTCCAGTCAGTACTGCAGACACTGCATTGATTTCCAAACAGTGAACAACAATAACAAAGATCAAGGATATACTCTTTGCTAGATCTATCCATGATACTCTGTTGTTTGACATTTGGTTGGTCCTCAGCTGCTGTTAGTTGATACAAATATGGAGTCAAGTATCTAGTGTATGTTTCTCTGTTGGCGTATTGATTTGCGTTTAAGACTTACTGTTATGGAACTAATTCGTACCGAAAAGGATATTCACCGACCTTATAGATTTCTGAGTTATGTCAACCAATGTTGAAATCGACAGTGAGTCAATCGCAAACTTCTGCAACATGTTTGGAGTGTCAATAGACTATACACCGGAACAAGCACATAAGCTGAAGACTCATGGGAGAACTCATCTCTTGGTTGACCAATTGGAAATCCTTGCTCAACAGATCTGTACTGATGATGCCTGTAGGAAAGAATTCATTGAAACTAGATCGACTAGTTTTCATCCTGTTTCAATGACTCTCTTCGTTGTCAATGATGCTCTTTGGAAAATCATGGACAGGAAGGATGACCATCCTGACAAGATGCTACCCATGACGACCATTCCTTGGTTTTACTGGGAAAGGGAAGCGGAGAGCAGAGAAACCCCATTAGGAGTACGCAGGTTGGAGGATCCTGATAAACCTCTGAAGATTGATGTTGATGGTAACATTCTCAAGATAAGTGGAAATGGTGGTGACTTCTCTGGCATACTCGAGGGGCGAATTGTTGATAGTCGTAGGGGTATCAGACCATTGTTCATTCCGGGATCTCCAGGGTCAAAGAAGAACATGGCCAAGTATGAATCAGAATTCATAGAGATTAAGATTGATATCTCATCCACGAAGATGGTCCTCTATCCTGTACCAGAGAAAGAGTTTGATTACATCTACTCAGAACATCCAAGAGTGTTCTATGATCATGGCATCCTACTATCCACGGATGGAGAGAACACCAAGTTGAAGGTTGGTAGTCGCAAAGAAAATACACTTCGCGGAAAAGTGAGGATATTCATTGGGAAGGCCTTCAAAGAATCGGAGAAGTCTGAGGATATTCTAACCTTTCATGTGTGGCTTTCGATGTTGAAACAGCTGTCTTTCCGTTAGGACAGCATTTAAAATTCAACAGAATTCATCGAGTTCAAGTTCCTACCTGTGTTATTGAGGAATGAACATGGAATATACGATTGGTCTCATTGTGACTGGAGTGTTCATTCTTATCGTTACTTTTTACCGGATGAGGAAGTTGAAGGTTCATCGTAGGTTAGAAGATCAGCTGCGTGATAATTATGACGTCGCCGGCTTGGATGTCAGTGGGAACACGCAATATGTCAGCTGTTTCTCTCATAGATGGGTCATGGACAACATAACCAAACGATCACACAGCAGATTTGGAGTCATGCTGCAGGAACATCTGGCAAACAACACTCTGATTGCTGGTATTTGGATTGGAATCATCGTTGGTATTTCCTCTATGCTCCTAACGTTCTTCTTTGTGCAATCGTTGCGTGCTATAGGAACCGTGATAGTAATCTTCGCCTTTGGCCTTCTGATCGCACTCGGTTCAAGCAGTCCCAGGTACTCGGAGAATCTTCTTGATGCAGTCTTGGCTAATGAAATGGATGAGCTGAATGCGCAAGACTTTGTCTATGTCAAAATTGCGAACAATACAATTCGAAATGCAATCCTCATGAATGTTGCATTTGCTATATTGTTCATTCTTTTGGCTCCATGGGGAGATTTGTTGCCAGGTCTTCTAGCTCAGATGATAGCCTACATCAGTGCATATCTCATCTGGGAGCCAGCCATGTATCTTATGGGGATCAATGTCGCAGTGGCATTGATTTACATCGCAGGTTTCATCGGTGTTAGTAGCTTTGCATGTTTCAAGTTGGGACAGAAACTCCTCTCTCAAGAAGAAGAGGCACCAGTAGTTCAGTATTGACCTATGGTGGAAAGACCATTCCCAAAATAAAGAAGAGCCCGCTGAACGCTAGTAGGAAGATTGAGGCAAGAAGTGCCTTCTGTCCAAGAAGAGCAGCTCTCCATGACCGTACTGGATTACCTTGAGAATCGAATCGCTTCTCATCATCAAGTGGTTGACGACTCATCAGACATGCACCAATGACCAAAAGTAAACCAAATTCAGGAATCATGAAATTTGCAGCAGTGAAGAAGTCAAAGTTAGTAGCAGTTGAAAGATGAATGACCATAGCAATAATGACATTGATGAAAGCTAGTAAGCTAGCAATGATCCATGTTTCTAAAATGAGTTTAGAACGGCTCATATCTATCCACCAACAACGACTTGAAGTAAGAAACTGACTGCCAATAGAATGATGATCAGAACGACCAAAGGCAGGAAGATTGTCTGCAGGGAAGCAATAAAGAGAGCAAGAATATCCGTGCCGTCCAAGGGTGGGTGTGACGCTTCTTCCTCTTGTGATGCATAATCTAGCCAGTCAATCTCCTCTTCCTGCTCATCCTGTTCGTCCCTGATTTCGTCGCTCATCTAACTCACACTCCGAACTGGGTAAAGTGCTCTTTAATCAATCGCTTCAGAGGGTGCTATGTCACAACTCCGTTGACTGAGTCAGCATATTCCATCTGAGCACTCTTGCCAAAGTCAAGCTCGCCTGCAAAGTGACATGCGACCTCATGACCACCGCCCATGTCTCTGAGTTTAGGATCTTCCATCCTGCATATGTCTTGTGCAAATATGCATCTTGGGTAGAACCTGCAACCAGGAGGTGGACTGATTGGACTTGGCACTTCTCCAGAGAGAATCTGAGCCCTACCTGAGAACTTTGGATCAGGAATGGGTACAGCTGACACAAGTGCGAAGGTGTATGGATGTAGCGACTTCCTGAATATGTCATAGGGTGTTGTTTCAACAACCTTACCCAAGTACATCACAACAAGTCTATCACTCATGTGCTTCACGACTGACAGATTATGTGAGATGAACATGTAGGTCAAATCAAACTCATCCTGTAGGTCTTTCATCAGGTTGAGTGTTTGAGCCTGCACAGACACATCTGTACTTGAAGTTGGCTCATCCATTACAACGAATTTTGGATTCAGTGCAAGAGCACGAGCTATACAGATCCGTTGCCTTTGTCCACCTGAGAACTCATGTGGGAAACGATTGAGATGATCCTCAGTGAGACCGACCTTTTCAAGGAGATTCAGTACCATATCCCTCATCCTTCGTCCCTTTGCAACACCATTGACAACCAAGGGTTCACCGATGGAGTTCTTGATTGTGACTCTAGGATCCAACGAAGCCATAGGGTCCTGAAACACTATCTGCATGTTCATTCGGACCTTTCGAAGTGCACGTCCCTTGAGTTTAGTAATTTCATCATCCTCGAAGTAGATCTTGCCACCTGTTGGTTCAATAAGTCTGAGCACTGTACGGCCGAGAGTTGTTTTGCCGCAACCACTCTCTCCCACGACGCCAAGAGTTTCGCCTCTCTTGATATCAAGGTTCACACCATCGACAGCGTGAACTTTGCCAATGATTTTACGAAATACTCCACCCGTAAGAGGGAAGTGCTTTTTGAGGTCTTCAGTTCGGACTAATGTTTCACTCATTCTTATTCCTCCTTATTTTTGCAATGGATTGTGACAAGCCACCCAATGTCCTGGTTCGAGCTGTTCCAGTTTTGGCTTCTGTTCCTTACAGACTGAAGTTGCGTGATCACACCGTGGATGAAAACGACATCCAAGTGGTGGTGTGATCAGGTTTGGAACTGAACCACGTATCTGTGGAAGTCGTACCTTCTCCTCATGCAGTTTAGGCACTGCTGTCAGCAGACCATCTGTGTATGGATGAAGTGGTTTTGCAAACAACCGCTCTGTTGCACAGGACTCAACGGTTGTCCCAGCATACATTACATTCGTCCAGTTGCAGGTCTCTGCGACAACACCCATGTCGTGTGTAATGACAATGATTGATGTACCAATCTCCGATTTGAGCTGGTTCAGAAGTTTGAGTACCTGTGCCTGCACGGTCACGTCTAGCGCAGTTGTCGCCTCATCACAAATCAGAATGCTCGGATTGCAGGCAAGTGACATAGCTATCAATGCACGTTGTCTCATACCCCCAGACAGTTCATGGGGATACTGGTTGACCACCTGTTCAGGTGCAGGCATTCGGACCAGTCGAAGCATTTCAATTGCTTTAAGCTTGGCTGCTTCTCGTATTGACTTCTTGTCAGGTTCGGGAGGATTGTCAAGTTGCTCTCTGTAGTATGCGATCTTCCCCTCGATCTCTGCTCTGTCATCCCCTGATATGTTCTGACTCAGAGAGAACTCGAGTTTTGCGATCTTCATGTACAGGACATCTTTGGCGAGGTCCTGATGAAGCTGAATGACCTCAGCAATCTGATCACCAATTCGAAAGACTGGATTCGGATATGTTGCAGGATCTTGGAACACAATTGAAATTCTGTTCCCTCTGATATCCAGCATCCGCTCAGGAGCAAGCGTCGCCAAATCAACCTCGATAGTCTCTTTTGTTTCGAAGTCCTGATCATAGAAGACAATCGCACCGTCTTCGATCTTGCCTGGAGCCTCAACGAGACGGAGTATGGCCTTGGCTGTGACAGATTTTCCACATCCCGTCTCTCCAACGACGCCCATAGTGTCACCTCGACGGAGGAACATGTCAACACCATCAAGTGCCTTCACTACACCTTCATAGGTGTAGAAGTTGACATGCAGGTCCTTTACATGAAGTACTAATTCATCGGACATGTTCTCTATTGTCGTCGTTATCGCCTCCTCAGTTTGGGATCCATGATGTCCCGTATTCCGTCTCCGACCAGATTGAATGCTAGTGCTGTCACAAGAATCGCCAATCCTGGATAGAGCGTCATCCAAGGCGAACTAAGAATGAAGTCCTGACCCCTAGCAATCATCATTCCCCACTCTGCAGTACCAACTGGTGGACCAAATCCGATGAAGGACAGTCCAGCAGCTACTAGTAGCACGGAGCCAAAGTCCATTGTAGCTTGAACAATGACTGGTTGGATCGTGTTGGGTAATATGTGGCTAAACAGGATTCTAGTATCACTTGCGCCAGAAGAGCGTGCAGCTTCAATGTAGAGCTTCTCACGTTCTGAGAGGACCTGACCTCTTACAAGGCGAGCATATGTTGGCCACCAGGTAATCATCAGCGCAATACTAATTGTGCCTAGACTTCGTACTCCAATGGCCATGACGATTGCCATGGCAAGCACAAGACCTGGAAACGCGAAGAAGATGTCAGTTACCCTCATCACAAGCTCATCCAACTTCCCTCCGTAGTATCCTGAGGACGCACCGATGACTGCACCGAAAGCTAGCGCAACCAAGACAACGCTGAGCGCAATACGTAAGTCCTCCTGTGCACCCCAAATGATTCTACTGTAGATATCACCACCATAATTGTCAGTACCCCAGATATGATCAGGGTAGAAAGTGAAGTAGGCGAGGACAACTCTTGTATAACAGGACCATGTGCTTGTCTTTTGAGCAGCGATGAATTGAAGCTCCCAAACAAAGGTGCCTTCCTCATCTGGAAGTTGGAAATATTCCAGTAACGAGGCATCCACAACAGACGCATTCGCATAGAGATGGGAAAGGCGTTGGGATGGCGTCATCGAATCGTAAGTTTCTAGATCGAGACTGTATACTCGAAATGTTATATTCACAGACACTGCATCAGTCCCTGTCGTTAACTCGGACACTCCTATGAACAGTTCCGGAATTTCTACAGTAACAAGATTGTCTTCTGTTACTTCTATCTCTTGATACAGATAGTCCGGCATCACGTCGGGATTATGAGTTTTTTCATCAAACAGATATTGGTAGATCTGTTTGATGTCTGCACTCGGTGACCCGGGCGGTAGTCTGACATCATCAAAGACCATTTCATCTCCTGCATATGTGGTTATCCAAGGTGCTGCGAGCGCTATTCCGGTCATGAAGGTTATGATTATGATGCCAGCCACAACCAAGGGACTCTTTCTAATGAGATGCAATGTGAAACGAGTCTCCTTGACACGGGGTCTTGTGTCTTCAACAAACTCTGCGAACCAGTAATATCTCACTCCTGGAAGGAACATCAAGAGGAGCTGGAAGACGATGAGAATCAGGAAGATGAGACCGATAGTTCCCATTGTCGCATAGACAATTGTCATGAAGATATACAAATAGAATGACGTTCCGTAGGCATCGGGTATGTGTTCTGTGACTCCTTGGTTTGCCCTCAACATGAAGAATGTCAAGACAAGGACAATGAGAGATTGTAGGATCAATTCACGAACGATTAATGGAGCTACTAGTGATACCCCGAATAATCCCTGAATGCCGTAAGCAAGGTATCCAAAGAATATCACTCCACCGAATAGAAAACCAGCCATTATGAAAATGACTTGAACGATGCTGAGGAGCTTTGCCATTGTTTCGTTGCCATAGTTGCTCTGAACTTCTGTTTCCATGCTAGTCATCCTCCATCAACCAAATCTTATCCGTGGGTCTAATACCCCATATATCATGTCAACAATGAAGTTGGCAGTGACAAATATGAACGCGACGAGAAGCGTGAACCCATTGATTGCAGCTATGTCTGAGTTGAGAATGGATTGAGTCGCCCAACGTCCTAAGCCAGGCCAATTGAAGATAGTTTCTGTCAGAACAGCTCCTGTTATCAGTCCGCCAAATGCCAATCCAATAACAGTCACAGTGGGGATGAGAGCATTCCTCAACGCGTGTTTGTATATCACAATCCTCTCACTGAGACCCTTGGATCTCGCAAGCGTGATGTAATCCTCTTTAATCACCTCAAGCATGCTTGAACGCATCATCCTAGTGATGATTGCTAGAGTGATATATCCGAGGCAAAATCCTGGCATGATCAGATGGATTATAGCATCCATGAATAATCCTGGATTGTGTTCAAACACAAGTGAATCAAAGAGCAAGAATCCAGTTGTGGGAGTCCAATCGTACCGCCGGAAACTATACCGATCTCCACCAGGCAAGTATGGCAGATTCCACTGCGAGAACTGGAAGAAGAGTACATACTTGAGCATTAGACCAAACCAAAAGATCGGCATCGATACACCTGTAAGTGCGAAGACACGAGTGATGTGATCTGCAACTTTGTCCTTCTTCGTAGCAGAAATTATACCTAGAGGAATACCAAGAACTATTGCGATTATCATAGCAAAGATGGAGAGCTCGATGGTGGCTGGAAACAATCTAGCAAGAACCGTGAGTACAGGCTGATCTGCACCTGTTATTGTACTTACTCCCCAATCCCCTTGGAATAGGGCCGTCAAATATAGGAAGTATTGTACGACTAGAGGTTCATCCAGTCCTCTTGCTGCTATGATACCGGGAATAGCTTCATCCGGTGTTCTCTCTGTGATGTACATGGCCAAGGGATCACCAACAACATATGAGAGGAACCAAGTTATTGTCAGTACACCAAAAATAACAGGAATTGCTAGAATTAATCTTCGAAGGATAAAGTCCCTTAGTTTCATAATAGGAATCCTCAATCGTAAGTTGTGTTTACTCGTGCATAGGAATCTGACTGCGTAAACTTGGTGCTGTCGACCGGTGTGCAATACTTAAGGGTTTGGTTATCATCAATGGAAACTGGGAAAAGATAGAATTCGTAAGCTATAAAAGACGATGATACTTGCGAGTGTACTAATAGCTAAGTTAGACTTTTGCGTCTATCTTGTTGTTACGATTCGTTCAACGAATCGTTCTTAGCGCAACTTTAAAACACGAGATGAATGACATGGAGAGAAATCAATTAATAGCTGTCGTTGTCATCGTGGTGGTCATTGGCTCAGCTGGAGCATATCTCCTTTTAGCACCTCCTGCTGTAGTTCTAGCAGAAGACCAGTCAATCCTATTCGAGACTATTGGTCTTCCAGATTACCTTGACCCACACAAAGACTACGAATCAGCTGGTACGGACGTAACTTTCAATGTCTATGAGACATTGTTTACGTATCCATTTGGTACCGCAGAAACAAACCCGACTGAACCTCTGCTAGCAGAAAGCGTGGAGATTTCAGCTGATGGACTGACCTACACATTCACACTCCGCCAAGGTGTCACATTCCATGATGGCACACCATTCAACGCGACCTGTGTCCAGATGAACTTCTGGCGAATGCTAGGACGTGGTTGGGATGACGGTTGGGGTCCAGTCTGGATGGTTGCAGAACCAATTCTTGGTGGTGCAGCTGTCGAGGATGCTGTCTACGAGTATGGAGACGGCAGCGCTGAGCACATTGCTGCTTGGGAGAACTGGGTCGAGAATGTTAGTGCAGTTGTTGTTAACAGTGAATTCGAAGTAGAGATCAACTTGGCATATGCTTACGCAGCATTCATTCCTGCGATAACCTACATGGTTGGAGGAATGATCAGCCCAACATACTTCATGGCTCACGGTGGAATGTCACCAGTGAGTGATGATTACTACCTAGATAATCACATGTGTGGAACTGGTCCATACATCTTTGATGAATGGATTGACAATGACAGGCTGACAGTGGTTCTCAATGAGAACTACTGGAGAGAAGCTGAGGCAAAAGCCCGCAATCCATACGCTGGTACAATCACTGAAGTCACATGGAAAGTCAACGAAGACTACAACAGCCGAAGTTTGAACCTACAGGCTGGAACAACCGACATGTGCGATTGGAGCCTTCCAAATGCATATGACGTGTGGAACAACGTTACCACCCGTGGTGACGGAACTCTACAGAGCCTACTCCCAGATGTCAAACTCTGGACAGGTACACCAAACTATAACGTCATGTTCCTAGGATTCAACATGAACGAGTACCTGAACTACTCAGGTGAGATCGTTGAGAATCCATTCCAGGACTGGGAATTGAGAACAGCTATATCATACGCATTCGACTATGATGCACTCATTGATAACATCATGAATGGAATTGCTACTCCACTAGCAGGATGTATTCCAGCTGGTCTATTCGGATTCAATGAGGACCTGCTCCCATACGAGCAGGACATGACTGATGCCGTAACTCACTGGAACTTGGCAATGGACAACGGTCTGGATGACATCTTCGCGAACAACAGTTACCAAGTGAACATCTACTACAACTCCGGCAATGATGCACGTGAGGCAGCAAGTCTATTGATCAAGCAAGCAATCGAAGACATAATTGCTGATCCAGCCTCCGAAGATCCCTCATCACCCATAACTATCGATACATTCGGTCTAGAGTGGGCGAGCTATCTTTACCAGGTCAGGAACAGACAATTGCCAGTCTTCTTCCTTGGTTGGGCTCCAGACTACGCAGATGCCGACAACTATGTCGGACCCTTCGTCAAGAGCATTGGTACCTATCCATCCAGGATGGGTCTTCAGGGCTCAACTGGTGAGGGCGACGTCGTTTGGGATCACGAACTTGTAGATGGCTGGATTGATGATGCAGCTCAGGAAACTGATCCTGCCACCAGAGAAGGAATCTACCATGACATCCTAGATGCAATCTTTGAGCACAATGCTTTCATCTGGGGTTACCAGGGTGTTGAGTTCCACGTCGAAGGTGGATGGATGAACGGGTACGTGTTCAACGCCATGCACAACGAATACTTCTACGACTACTACAAGGTAGCTTGAAGTTTAGACTAGAAGTAACGATTTAGTATAAAGGACCGAGGTCTTGGCCTCGGTCTCTCTTCTTATTTTCTGAAATTGATTGTCAAAGCAATGCATGTTTTGGCCGAGTTGGAAACTCTTATAGCACAAATTCCGTGCCGTTTGGTCGGTGTTGGAGAACATGCAGAGTGAAGCACCTGAGAAGACAAATCGACTATCAACCATGACCTCACACCAGATGTTCACTCTATGGTGGGGAGAAAGATGGGTCAGGAATCTCGTTCTCCTACTGACACCCATCGGATTGGTCGACGCAATTTACACCATACTACTCTTTAGGCAAATTGGTGCTGAGTTTGAGTACAATCCGCTCGTACGAGCAGCCCTCCTAAGTGAGTGGTGGGTCGTGTGGTTCATTATTGACGCACTCTCCTTCTTCTTGTTCATCATGATGGCTGGTTCATACTATCTCCACACAAGACACAGTTTGGTCAATAATCGAACAGGTCTTGTTTCAGGACTTGTGGCTATAAGAGTAGGTTTGGCAGCTCACAATGTTGTAAGATTCCAAGGTGAATTTTCTGCATTATTTGCTGGTTTTATGTTCGGAGTAACTACGTATATCATAATGGATAGTCTGCTTGACCGTAGAAACGATGTGAGTTGGGAAGGATTCAAACAGTGGTGGAAACATATTACAGACAGACGCCATGATGATAGACTCATAAGGAAAGCAATAAGGTCAACTCAAGGAGATGATACTCAGTTGGACGAGAAGATTGAGAAAGAGATTGGAGCAGAAGTATCGAATACATCAGACGATAGTATTCAGGGTGGGAGCTTCTGGCGTAAACGAGCCATGTATCTTCTAGGGGCAATCGCTCTCTTCATAATAATGCCATATTTCCTTGTCTTTCTGGGTGACATAACTGGCGTTACATCATTTACCGATATCTACGGATCGCTCATATGGTGGAATGAGTTGTCAGCTCCCGCATTCCTTCTCGGGTTCGTATCAATCTGCATCTTCACTGCAAGTATAATGTACCTGATTCTTCGATCGTTTGATGTTCAAGAAGGCGCTTGGTAGATCCTCAATCACTGCTCATTCAATACGCTTTATTAGTGACACAAATCAATCCCGACTTGGTGTAGCTATGGCCAAAGGTGATCCACTTCTGATCCTCAAGAACTTGAGGGCCTACTATCCTTCCAAGAAGGGTCTAGTCAGAGCAGTAGATGATGTTTCGCTTGAGATCAGAGAAGGGGAGTGTGTCGGGCTTCTTGGAGAGAGTGGGTGTGGAAAGAGCAGCATGGCTCTATCAATAATGGGACTGTTCGAGAGAGTCGCTCGGTATGCTGCAGGAGCCTCCAATATCCCTGATTTGAGAAAGGCCTTTGATGAAGGTCATGCTGAAAGAGCAGGGGTCCAAGGCACTATCATCTTCCGAGGAGAGGAATTGACATCAATGGGGGAAGAGGACCTCCAGAGAATACGAGGCCAGGAGCTATCACTCATTCCCCAAGGTCTAGGTCATGCACTGAATCCACAACACAGCATTGGGTTCCAGACTGCTGAACCTGTTGAGATACATGAAGAGGACATCCGGTTGCTTGAACTTAAACGGAAGGTCCTCGAATTCTTGGGACTCGTCCAACTGGCTGACGCAGGTCTGAGGTTTGTGATGGACCCAAGTAATTTCAGTGGGGGCGAGTCTCAACGGATTCTCATTGCAATGGCTTTGATTGCTGGACCATATCTTGTCATCGCAGACGAACCGACCTCTGCCCTTGATGTCACAGTTCAAAGAGAAATCATGAATGTCTTGAAGATGGTCCGAGACGAGTTCGATGTATCTCTGCTTCTAATCAGTCATGACGCTGGTGTCGTGGCAGAGATGTCGGACAGAGTTGCTATCATGTATGCAGGAAAGATTCTCGAGTATGGAACAGCTGTCAAGATATTCCATGAACCACAACATCCGTACACAAGGGGATTGATGTCAAGCTTCCCAACCATTGCAATGATGCAAATGAAGCAAGGCAAGCGACCCAGACTGAGAGGAATACCAGGAGACCCACCAGACCTCACTGACATCCCCAGTGGCTGTGCGTTTCATCCTCGTTGTCAGTACTGCATCGATATCTGTAGGGAGGAAACTCCGGAGTATCGTGAGGTCATGCCTGATCACTTCATACGATGTCACCTGTGGGGTAAGATACCTCAAGAATAAGTAAATGGCGTGAGCGCCTTCATGGCGCCCACGGAGTTTTCCTATACCAAGTCTGAGCGATGATGGTACCAATCGTCAAGGTTGATAATTCACGTGCGACCAACCAATCAGTCATGCATCCATCTAAATCGACTTATTCCTCCCAGCTCTAGACGAGTTATCTGCGTTGGAGGCTACTACATTTCTCACTTTATATTCTTTCGACACTCGGAGACGCCAAGGAGGTCTATCAGAGTCGAATCTGGGAGGTGTCACTTTGAAAAATAATCACTTCTACTCACAAGTGAGTAGAGACATCCCCGACCTTGTGGCCGGAGATGTATAGTACTCTATTGCTTGCCCATTGTTAGAGCCATGATGGCCTTCTGAACGTGGAGTCTGTTCTCTGCAACGTCATAGACAATGGACTTAGGGCTGTCACAGACCTCATCTGTGACCTCTGCATTTCTGTCGACAGGACCACAGTGAGTGAAGAACGCATCATTGGTCAATGCCATCCAGTCCTTGTTGGCAATCCAATCATCGTACTTGGCAGCAATGTCAATCTCCTTCTTCTTCGCCTCGTCAATGCCAATCTTGTTCATGTCTTCATAGAAACCTGCAGTCATCCAGTTCCTTGAGTAGACAATGTCTGCATCCTTGTAAGCTTCCTCAAGGTCGTGAACGATCTCGAAGGAGCTGTCAGCAGTCTCAGCGTTCTCCTCGCACCATTTGATGACCTCTGGGTCCAAGTCATACCCCGGTGGATGAGCAAGTGTAACATCCATTCCGAGTCGTGAGTTGATCAAGATGCTCTCTTGGACACTGCACCATGAACGGACAAGTGCTCCCTTTCCCCACACTTGGACAATCTTCTTCCCTTTGAGGTTCTTCCCCGCATGCATCCTGTATCCCATCACATCTGCAAGTCCCTGACAGGGATGGAACCTGTCATGTGCCATCGAAACAATTGGGATGCTGGCATTCGCAGCATATTGTCTGAGTATCTCATCACCATGACCATAGTAATCAATGGCGGTCTCAAGAATTCTGATTCCCAGACCAACGGCGTAACGGCTCATCACCTGAGCCGCATCCTCAATGGTCTCACCAGCAGACTTGGAGGTCTTAAGTCGCATCGACTTGGGTTCGAGGAACTGAGCGTGGCCGCCTAGTTCAGTAGCGGCTGCCTCGAATGACTGACGTGTCCTTACACTTGGATTATAGAAGAACATGAAGAATGTCCTTCGATCTAGACAGTTGTTCAACGGGTGGTCATACCTGTTGGCCTTCATCTCGAATGAGAGGTCCAATGTCCTCTCAAGCTCTTCAACACTCCAGTCCTGTGTTGTAATCAGATCTCGTCCGTACAGACTCTTCATTGTAGTCACAGGCAAACGGGAATCCATTTGGAATTTGAGTCTATCGGGAAACCATTGGTCATTCATCCTAATTCAAGTGAAGAGATATATATTGGATTACCGAGGTCTTCTTTGAAGGGGAGTTGTATGGCAGACATTGATACAAACGAAGTATTCGTTTCAAAAGAAGACGTGAAGTATATCGATCAATCAGGAAAACAGACCAAAGGAGATCTTGTATTCACAAATCAACGGATCATCTTCGCGAAGAAGGATCAGATAATACATCAACATGCATTAGAATCGGTTCGTGGAGCTCGTGCTACCAGCGCAGGACAGATTGGTGCACATTTGTCCATTGATATTGACACTCCTGAAGGAACAACTACCATGCGCTACAAAGGAAGTGTCGTCCAGGTTAACCGCATCTTGAGTCTTGTAGAAACAGTGACATCATCTGGGGGAACACTACCTCAATCCGATATGAGAATGATGCCAAGCAGCAGCTCCAAGCGTGTTACTCCAAAGAGCAGCTTCGATACCCTGTGTCAAGGAGCTCTCTGCTGCATGTGGATCTTTGTAGGACTCATCTTTCGCATCATGTTTATGGGAGCAACAATTACACCAGGTGCAGAGCTCATACCTGGTGGATACATTCTCCTTGTCATTGTCGTGACCTACTGGTGGGTTGTCGTTAGGGGGAAGAAGGCATGGTTATGTTATGGAATTCAGGTCGGATCAGACAAGAGTAAAACTGCTCACGTTGGAAAAGGAGCGGGACACATGCCCAGTCAAAACATAGCCCCGCTGTACAACATGGAGCAAGACATGACTGACCCATTGAAATGCCCACGATGTGGTGCTGTATCCACCTACAGGAAAGCGGATATTATTCATTACAAGGTGATGTGTCAGAACTGTCTGGAATACTTCAATGTGTGATACTTAATCGGGAGGGAGGAAATCGACCCTGATCACTTCACCATTCTTTGGGTCTCTCTTGTATACACTGTATCCCTCTTCATCTTCTCCATGCCAGAGTACCTCAGTGAACCGTCGCATGGAAGGATGTTTTGAGTGAAGTCCCGCCTTCGCGGGGTCATACCTGAAGTTCGCTCTAGTCCGGTGGTCAAACGGCATCCTAACCAACTACGAATCCTCCAAGCTTTCTACCGTCATAATCTCAGTTCAATGTTTTGGAGGGATTGTATAATGCGAAACAGGACCTCAGGAGAGTGAATGTCCCAAGTAAAAAGAAGTGAAATGACCCAATGACATTTCATCAAAGGGTCTTTTCAGATAGATTAGTACTCTGAGAAGTGCAACATGAAGTAGCCCTTATCATGCTGACAAGCAGGACACATGTCCGGGGGATGTTCTCCTTCGTGCACGTAGCCGCAATTGTCGCAACGCCACTTCACTTGCTCTTTCTTCTTGAAGATACTACCATCTTTGATCTGGTCAGCCAGAGCTAAGTAGCGCTCATGGTGCCAAGATTCAGCCTTCGCAATCATGCGCCACATATGAGCGATGTTCTTGAAGCCCTCCTCTTCAGCGATGTCAGCATAACCTGGGTACATCTCAGTGAATTCAAACTTCTCTCCTTCAGCAGCATGTCTGAGGAGTGACTCAGTATTTTCATAACCGCCACTTGATGGGAAGTCCCATTCAACCTTGATTACTTCAGTAGCTCCTCCTTCCTTCAGAGCTTTGAAAAATCTCTTGGCATGTTCTAACTCATGACGAGCAGTTTCTTCAAAAATAGCAGCAATGTGAGGATAACCTTCTTTCTTGGCAGTCTTCGCTGCAATTGTATACCTATTGCGAGCTTGAGACTCTCCGGCAAAAGAGGTAAGTAGATTCTTCTCGGTTTTAGTTCCCTTAAGACTCATTTCTCTCAACTCTCTCGGTGAAGTATATTCTCCACGATATTTCTGCGCTTACGCGAGAATACGAGACCCTACTTCAACTAGTTAATAAGAATGTTCTTAGATGGGTCTAACTTTGGAGGCTCACTTGAGATGTTCAGCTATGGCTTTGGCCAGGAGACTGCATTCTTCTCGTTGCTGAGTAGATGGTCTAGCCTTTACATGAATTACTGGCTCAATGATCTCGTATCGTGCATCCTGCAATTGCTTGACGATCTTCTCGACGCCACCACCCTGCCATCCATAGGTTCCAAAGATTCCGATTGGACGCTTGGGGAACCTCTTGCCCTGAATCTCGTTGGCAAAGTTCCAAATCTTGGGGAATGGAAAAGCGTCGTACGTCGGAGTACCTAGAACAATGACTCCAGACCGGACTGATTCAGTAATTATCTTGCTGAGACCAGTGTAGGAGATGTTGAACACTTTGACCTTGACACCAAGTTCTTCAAGGTCTTTCTTAAGTGTCAAGGCTACACGTGTCGTGAATCCATACATTGTCCCGTACACTATTGTACAGACCTTCTCGAGCTCATCTCCACTCCACTCATCGTACTTGTTGATGATCCACATTGGGTCCTTTCTATAGATGGGCCCGTGGCTTGGAGCAATCATCTTGAGTCCTATTCCAAGGTCCTTGACCTTCTTTATGCCAGCCTGAACGAACTTGAAGTATGCAGTTATGATAGTGCCAACATAGCGCTTTGCCTCCCACTCGATGATATCCATATTGATCTCATCATCGAAGTGCAGACCGTTCAAAGCCCCAAAGGCTCCGAATGCGTCGCAGGAGAATAGAATTTCGTCTTCCTTAATGTATGTCATCATGGTTTCAGGCCAGTGAAGGAATTTTGCGTGTACAAACTGGAGTGTCTTACTTCCAAGTGAGAGTTCCTGAAGGTCCTCTACAATGATCTCCTCAAGGCTCACGTCGAAGAATGATTTCTGCATTCCAGCTGCAACACTAGTGTAGACAAGTTTAGCATTTGGTGCTAGTTTCGCTATGTCAGGGAGTGACCCAGTGTGATCAGGCTCCATGTGATTGAGTATGATGTAGTCAATCTTGGAGGGGTCTACGAGTTCTCTGATGTTATCCAACCATTCATCAGCAAAGAGTGCCTTCACTCCTTCAACAACTGCAATCTTCTCGTCAATAATCAAATAGCTGTTGTAAGACACGCCGAATGGGATGTCCCAGAGGTTCTCGAATAGCTCAGTGTGATGGTCGTCAACACCAACAAAGTATACTCCCTTGGTCATTTCTCTGTGCATTTCCTTCACCTGTCACCTATGCATCTGCTTTTGCCCGAGGGTTCGTAAATAAAAGACCTTCCCTCGATTCACGTGATGGTCCATGTTAACCATAGTTAAATCTCTTTCGTCGTGCTCGTGTCACTTCTTTACCAGACTTATTGCCGCGTTTGGACAAGCTGTTGAGGAGAGGGC
>Ga0209536_100001569_pt1 | contig 37555 bp, 37 predicted proteins | sample DeeMarSeWOR28_12_FD_187461 | JGI IMG/M metagenome (GOLD analysis project Ga0209536, IMG submission 187461) | Marine sediment microbial communities from White Oak River estuary, North Carolina - WOR-2-8_12 (SPAdes) (version 2) | ecosystem: Environmental > Aquatic > Marine > Intertidal zone >... | reverse complement strand
CTACCAGTTGGAGGCGGTGTGCGTACCACGCAACGGCTTTGCGCTATTCAACCGCAACGTGTTGCTGCTGGGGCTGCCGACCTTACAGGCGTTGACGACCAAACAGGCCGAGGCCGCGATCACGCGCGTATTGTGTTGGCCCAATACTCTGAAGGGCTGGGTCCTGCACACCATTGACTGCCAACAGCAATGCTGGCAGCAGTACCATGCGGCCTACCGCACCCAGCGTACGGTGGGCGCCCGCATCATGGCGGCGCTATTCAATCTGTATTGGCCGACTTGCCGCAGGTTGAGTGCGCCGGCGCTGTGCCTCAACGAACTGGAGCGCGACGCTCTGCTGGTCCAGCACGTCTGCGTTGATGACGTGTTGGAGTTGCTGGCCGTGGATACCGTGGTCCGTCGCTATCTGGCGGAGCAGTTCTGGCCGGCGATGCTCGAGACGGCCAAGGACGATGCACAGCCGCCACATGCTCACGCCTTGTTCGCCAACATGTTGCGCGAGCAGTTGACCCAGGACAATATCGACCGTTGGCTCGATGAAGCCATGCATGAGTCCATGGCAGAGCGGGCGGTCCAGCCCACCCTGAGCGTGCGCGTCGCCAATCTGGCTTGTCGGCACGTAGAGCCCGTCACCCTGGTGGACGAGAGTGCGGCCGAAACGTTGCTACAGGAGGCACTCGACTCGGTCATCAAACAGATTGACGAAATCTGGCGCCTCAGTGTGCGTCACCGATGGCACCGCGAATTCGCCAAGCACGCAGAAGGCCGTGCCCGGCTGGCTGCCTTGCGCCGGCGCGCCATGACCCGCAGTATTCAGGGCCGTGATGCCATGACTTACGCCAAGCTGGCGAAGCATTATCTCGAGCCCGCCGAGGCCGTGTCCGTGTACCGGCAAATCGCCAAGATGAATCCGGACGACCCCAAGATTTTGCTCGGTGTCGGCCGGCTCCTGCTGAGCCACCGCATCGGCGATGGCGTCGCGCTCGTGCAGCAGGCCACCCGCCTCGATGCACGCATGGCCACCAAGGCGCAAGAAATCCTGGACCAGTTTCGTATCCCCGGGCAGATCACCGCCCGTGCCACGTCACCCGCCAGCCACGTCGCCTAGGGCCGCCGCCGCTCAGTGTGCGGCTCAGGGCGCTAACCGTCGAATTCGATAGGGCAGGCGGCGCAGGCCGATCCGCCGCGGTGACTGGCGGGCGCGCAGTGCCTCGCGCAGCTGCCGCGTTGTCGCCGGCAGGCTGACGAAACTGCCGACGGCATTCTCGTAGGCAGGCAGCGTCAGTTGAAAACTGCTGCAAAACCGTCCCGGGAGACTCTGCTGCAAAGTTCGGCTCGCCTCGCGCAATGCGCGCGTGCTGTCGAAATTCATCACCATGACGCCGTCGTCGGCAAGGTTGCGGGCAAGAGTTCGTAGCCAGGAGTGGTTGGCGTCGATCGCGCGCACCGGCTCCCCCTCCATCTCGCCGAATACGTCCTCGATGATCAGGTCGAATTTCGGCCCCTTGTAGCCGCGCAGCCACGTCAGCGCGTTGGCTTCGACCAACTGGGCGCGCCGCCGTGTCACCCCAAAGAAACGCCGCGCGATGTAAAGGTGTACCGGGTCGAGTTCGACACCAGTGATGTGCCGCGGACCAACGTAGTGCTCCAGCAGACGAATCACGGCACCACCGCCTACGCCCAGTACGAGAACACTCCGAATCGTGCCGGCCGGGCGGAAGAAGGCGGGTACTAACAGCAGGTCCCAGACCGTACCTGTGATCGGATTTGCGGGATTGTACTGGGTGTGAAAAACACCGTTGGTGTAAAGGCGCACCGAGCGTCCGGCGCGGCGCACTTCGAAATGGGTGTCGCCAGTGGATTTGCTCCAGATGACTGCCATGGTTGGGGGGCAGCAGTTAGTCGGGTTAATTGAACTGATTAGGTTGATTGAGGAGCGAGACGCCAGACAACTGTTCGTGGGAATCTACCGCCTCGTGTTTCCTCGACCACAAGCCTACTCACCCAAGCGATTCAGCTCGGCCGACTTGTCCTACGTTCCCACTGAATCTAATCAACCGGTTTGTGTGTGTCGCCCCTACCGCTGGATGGACCGATGCGGCGCGTAAACTCCCAAGTGGGTATGGCGGCAAAGCCGCCGATGACGCCGGAGACATAGGACGGCAGCCGTACGTTGAACCACTGTTGCCAGAGCAGCCCAGCGAGAAAACTTGCCGCCAGCACCGCCAGCACGGTGATCAAAAGTCGCTGCCATATCGCCATGAGTTCGCTCCTTGAGTACACATTCAAAGTCAGAGGCTATAGCAACACCACTGTAGCCAGACCAAGAAAAATTAGAAAGCCCATGCTGTCGGTCGCGGCCGTTAGCAACACGCTCGAGCCCAATGCCGGATCGCGCCCCAGCCGCTGCAGTCCCAGGGGCACCGCCAGGCCGACCACCGCAGCAAGGAGCAGGTTCAACACCATGGCACTGGTCAGGACCCCGCCCAATGCCAGGTCCTGATAGAACGCGTAACTGAAGGCGCCAACGACCAGGCCCAGGAACATTCCGTTGACCAGCGCGATCCCCATCTCCTTGCGGGCCAGGGCAATCGTGGTGCGGGTGCTGTGTTGGCCCATTGCGATCGCCCGAATGACGATGGCAGTTGTTTGGTTGCCGGTATTGCCACCGACGCTGGCTACGATCGGCATGAGGGCGGCAAGCGCCACGAGCTGAGCAATGCTGTCTTCAAACAAGCCAATGACGCGGGAGGCGATGAACGCCGTCAACAGATTGATGGACAGCCACAGCCACCGGTTGCGCGCGCCGCTCCAGATCGACGCGAACAGATCTTCCTCGCGGCTCAGGCCGGCCATGGCGAGCAGCTCATCGCTGCTGCGCTCGCGCAGATAGTCCATGACGGCGTCCACGGTCAACCGGCCAACGATCTTGCCGCGATCGTTGAGCACCGGCGCAGAGACCAAGTCGTAGCGTTCGAACGCCTGCCCGGCGCTATCAGCGCTGTCGTCGGGACTGAAACGAACGACATCTGTCGCCACTACTTCACCAACCGCCAAGCCGGGATCGCGCAACAGTAGCTGCTGCACCGGCAGGACCCCACGAAACACACCACGGCGATCGAGCACGAAGAGTTTGTCCAGATGAGCCGGGTGTTCCTGCAACGCACGCATCTGACTGAGCACAGCATCGAGCGTTTGATCTTCGCGGGCCGTGATCGGGACGTGGCTCATGAGTGCGCCGACGGTATCCTCGTCGTAGTGCAACGAGGCGGCCACCCAGTCACGATCGGCCTGGGGAAATGCGCGCAGTGCGTCGTTGAGCACGTCGGCGGGCAAATCATCGGCGAGATAGCTCAAGTCGTCAGCGTCGAGTTCCGCTAGTGCGGATAGCAGCGCCTCATGCGGCATGAATTCGACGAGTCCGGCGCGTACCGTATCGGAAACCTCCAACAGGACATCACCGCGTCGCCGCGCAGGAACCTGGTTCCATACCAGCAAGCGTTCTTGCGGTGAGAGGTTATCGATGACATAGGCGATATCGGCTGCGTGCATCCGACTCAGCCGCTTTTGCAGCTCCGACAGGCTCTGGCGGTGGACCAGAGACTCAACCAGCGCCTGTCTGGGCTGGGCTTGGGCATGAACCATGTGCTCAAGAACGCGCTGCTTGTCCAGCGCCTCGCGAACCTGTTCCAGATGCCGTTGCAGCAACTCTCGGGACTTCGGGACTTCCATGGCGTGTGGCTCATCGGTAGGTCGGGCACGCCAGGATGCGGGCCCGCGCAGTGACGCGACGTTTCGCGGCACTCTACCGGGCGACCGGTTGCTGTCAACCGTAGTGGAGGGCGCTGCCGGAGGCGGCAGCAGAGCCAATTGCTGAGGTGCCTAGTCCCAGCCCAGTGATGGCAGGTCAACCGCCCCGACAGCAATCGTCACGGCCCGGCTGCGGGCAATCTGGTTTTCGCCCTGGCCCAGAACCGCGAACACGGTCAACGTGAATACTCCTTCCTCGCGCGGGGTGATGGCCACGCGGTGAACCAGCTTGCGGTTGGCCTTCACCGCGTCCAATTGGGTCGCCGCATCACCGGGGTTGAGTTCCAGCCCCTCGCTCGTGATGTAGCCCAGCTGCAGCGAGCTGGCATCTTGGGCTGGGTAGTACTCGAACTCCACCTCGACCGCACGGCCAATCATCGGTTTTTCTTTGAGCGAGTAGTGAATGCGGAGCGCCTCGACCGGCCCGGGGGAGCCATGCTGTTCGCCCATGATGCGTCGCGCCAGGGCACTGGTCTCCAGCGCCTGCTCCGTCGTCGAGCCGCACCCCGCCAGCGCGCTGGCGCATACCAGTACCAGAAGAGTTGCGGTGCGCAAGTGGTCTGTGGGCTTTGCAGTCATGCCGTCTGGCGTTCCGTGCCGGCAACTTTGTCCCGGCGAGCTCAAAGGGTTTCCCAGGCCTGGGGCGGCAAGTATAGCCGCCGGGACCAAGCCCCAACCAGCGAACCGATCGGGCTAAGGGCCCGTGTCCGACGGCCGATATTTGACGTAATACGCTTTGGAGCCGCCCTCCAAGTTAGCGGCGTGCGGCTGCCGGCCTTTAGTTTGCAGGATCATGCATTTTTTCGAGGTTCGTTCGCTGTGATGGAATCCACATGGTTTGCCCGCATCGTCGAAAACGCCAATGACGTCATCATCGTCACGCGAGCTCGACCGACCTCCGGCGACGGTCCAGAAATTGTCTACGTCAATCAGGCTTTCACCGACCTGACAGGCTACAGCGCCGAGGAAGTGCTGGGTCGCACTCCGCGCCTGCTGCAGGGACCGGGTACGAACAAGGACACCACTGCGCGCATCCGTACTGCCTTGGAGCGTGGCGAACCTGTTCGCACCGAAATTCTGAACTACACCAAAGCCGGTACCGAGTACTGGATCGACCTAAACATCGTTCCCCTGCGCAATGCCGAGGGTGAGCTGACCCACTTCGCGGCCATCGAACGCGACCTCACGGCGCAGAAGCGTCTACAGGCCGACCGCGATCGATTCTTCGAGTTGTCGCTGGATATGTTGTGTATCGCGGGACTCGACGGATACTTCAGGCAACTCAATCCGGCGTGGCAAAACCAGTTGGGCTATAGCCTGGATGAACTCAAAGCGCAGCCGTTCATTGACTTCGTCCACCCTGAGGACCGCGATCGCACTGCGGCCGAGACAGCGAAGCTTGCCGAGGGTGGCCTGACCGTGCACTTCGAGAACCGCTACCTGGCTAAGAACGGCAGGTACCACTGGTTGTTGTGGAGTGCCGTAGCGGTGCCGGACGAAGAGGTGATCTATGCAGTGGCGCACGACATCACCGAGCGTAAAGTCGCTGAGCAGGCCCTGCGCGAGAGCGAGCAGCGCTTTCGCTCCGTCATAGCGGCCATGGCGGAAGGTGTGGTGGTACAAGACGAGGATGGATTCATTACCTCGTGCAATGAGAGTGCCGAGCGAGTTCTCGGGCTGACGCGTGAGCAGATTATGGGGCGTACCTCGATTGACCCACGTTGGTACGCGGTGCGTGAGGATGGCTCGTCGTTCCCGGGCGAAGAGCATCCGTCGATGCATTCATTGCGCACCGGCGTGCCATGCGCCAACGTGATCATGGGCATCAACAAGCCCGATGACACGCAGACATGGATCTCAATCAACACCCAGCCGTTGTTCCGCGGGCCGAGCACCAAACCCTACGCGGTTGTGGCAACTTTCCATGATATCTCTGAGCGTATGAAGCTTGATCAGATCAAGAACGACTTCATCTCCACGGTTAGCCATGAGCTGCGCACGCCATTGACATCGATTCGCGGCGGGCTGGGTCTGTTGCGTGGCGGCGCCCTGGGCGAAATGCCCAAACAGGCGCAGGAGTTGCTCGAGATCTCCTCGCGCAATTGTGACCGGCTGCTGCATCTCATCAACGATCTACTCGACATGGAAAAGATCGCCTCTGGCAAGCTGAAGTTCGATTTGGAGACCATTGCACTGGAAGATCTGCTGGTGTCCGCACTGGAAACCAACAAGCCCTATGGTGACAAGTACGGCGTCACGTTTGCGATTCGTGCGCTGGACCCAGGGCTGAGCGTGGCTGGTGATCGTCAGCGACTGCTCCAGATCCTCGCCAACCTGTTGTCGAATGCGGCAAAGTTTTCACCGGCCGGCGGCTTGGTGTTGCTCTCAGCGCAAGCAGCCGACAGCGGACGGGTGCGGGTCACTGTAGCAGACCAAGGCGCGGGGATACCGATAGAGTTCCGTGCCAGCGTGTTCGGCAAGTTTGCGCAAGCCCAGAGCGCGGCGGACCGTGATAAGGGCGGTACAGGGCTGGGGCTCGCTATCACCAAGGCCTTGGTGGAGCAGCACGGCGGCCAAATCGGATTTCACGACAACGAGCCCGCCGGAACCGTATTCTATTTCGAACTGCCGCTCAGCGCCGAGTCGGGGTCACTTCCAAGTTCGCGCCTCGGCGCTGGCTAGAGCTACAACCAGAACGCGTGGTCCTCTTGGAGGAACTCGTCGTAAGGAATGTAGTGTGAACCGTCACATGAGAACGTCAAACTGACCAAACCGTTGAACAAGTTCAACGAGCCCGAGCGTAGATACAGCATTTCGTCCATGAGCCGTAGCCTCACCAGTTTGTCCAGAATCGGTCGCACTTTGTCGGCCGGCACCAGCGCGTTGCTCGGGTACGGGTGGTTGGGGTAGGCAAGACAGGTGTCTGGATTCACCAAAGCGTTAATGTCCAGCAGCCGATAGCGATAGGGATCGTCAAGGACCCAGATCGTGGCGCGACTGCTCGAGAAGTGCAGCTTGAAGTGAAACACGCCGTGATCGACCACCAGTTCCTCGAGTACACCCAGAATTTCGTTGAGATGCTGATCCAGGGCGCTTTCCACCCTGGTCTGATGGAACACCGCGCCACGAATGGCTGGATCGCCCTTGATTTGGCGCCAATGGCTCGGCTCTTCATATAGCTTGCGCGTGAGTGGGAGATTGCGCAGGTCGAAGTCGGCTCCGACGAACCCCAGCGTCTTGCCCCGTGCGTCGCGCACGATCTGTATTGCCGTCAGTGAAGGGCGCTTGGCCCGCAAACTGATGTATGCCTGGGACAGTAGGAACCCCGTGCTCGGCACAGCCTCTTCCATGTAGGGGCGCTGCGCGCGGTTGCGGGCAAAATCTTTGGTGACGAGACCTTCGTGACTGATATTGTCGCTGATCTGGATCGCGTCCGTGGTGAGGGCGTAGAGAAACTTGCAATACGGTACGTAGGTCAACGCCTGCTGCAAAACCTTGTTGAGCGCGTCACGATCGCCCCAGACCTGCGAGCATGCATCAGCGAGTCGCCGCAATGGTTCATGGAGCAGATTAACCAACGCCTCGCGCTGGCGCGCGATGCTCTCATCCAGACTGCCCGTTGCCAATTCCATCAGATCATCCTGTCCAACGCAATTTCAGTTCAGAATACGCCAGTGTCTTGCGGCTGGGAAAGTGCCGGCGCTGAGCGACCTGTACACGATAATGCCTCGAAGTCCCGAGCGTAACGTTCGACCTGTGACGCCAAGTGTTCGCGTTGTGCCGTATTCAGAGTGTGCCCCACCATTTCGACGAGCTCAATCGTGACATCCCGGTTGTGCTCGAGTCGGGCCTGATAGCTGGGCGTGCGTAGCTCGCGCACATCGAGCAACAGTTGCTCAATGCCGCGACGAAACGCCGGGATATCTTTGCGTTGCGCCAGTGACTCGTGCAAGCGCGTCTGCCATCTTTGTCGAGTCTTCAGGGCCTCCTCACCCAACGGAACGAAGCGTGTGCCCCAGATGCTCACCGCCTCGCGTTGTGGCTCGGTCAGAGGACCAAACCAGCGTTCCAATTCGTCGCGCATGCGCTCGGTGTAGTCGTCGCGAGCTTCCTTCTCGCTGCGCTCGGTCAAGGACTCCCGCAGCTCGTCGCTTCTTGCTTCGAAGCTCTTGAACAGCTCATTGATCTGTTCGTCGGTTGCTGTCAGCAGCAGGTTGGCAATGGCCGGGGCGGCTTCCGCCGTGACCTCAAACCAGTAGCGCTCCAATTCCCTCGTTAACTCGAGCAGCCGGGTTTCATCCATCCGATCAGCCTGGAAGTCGGTGTTGGCTTGGCGCAACAGCCTGGCATATTCTGTTAGATGTGTTGCGCAATGCCATTTGAGCAAGTTCTCGACCTGTTGCTCCAAGTAGGTACGCTGGTGGTCGTCCAGCTCGACGTAGGTCTCCAAGTAGAAGGGCACCAACCAGTCAAGCTGGTTATAGAAGAACTGCACGCTGCTGCAGCCTGCGAGCAGCAGCGCCGCCAGCACCACGGCTAGCAAGCGCCGGTCAGAACCGGAGGGCTGGATGCGACGAAACACGCGGTACCTATCCGGATGCGCTGTCATTGTTCCCCACGCGGGTGCGTTTTTGAGTCGCACCGATGAATGGGAACGGCCAATCCAGAACAAACGGTGTCATGGCCGTTTTGAGTGGTTTGGCAGAGAAAGGTTGCACGACTCAGACAGGCGACCCTAGCGCGTGTAGCGCATCGATGGGCATAGCGTCGCACCGGCGCCGCGTGCCGAGCGCGCAGATCACCCAGTATGCGCGGGGCATTGATCCAGACATGTCGATAGCCCTGCTGTCTCGTTGGCCAGGGGGCATGGTAGCGCAGCACTGGGTGCGGTCGTAGCGCGATAGCCGCGGGCGCCGCGGCCGGCCCGGTTCAAGCTGACCCTGTGCGGGGCCGAAACCCAACACGAGACACGCAATACACTGGGGATCAAGGCGATATGGGGAACAGCAAGCGCAGCACGGCCCGTCACTCGATCGGCTCGAGACTCGGCACGCTCTTGTTTGGCTTCGCGTTTTTCGCTGCTGGCGTTGGATTCTTCTCTGTGCCTGCAGTACCCGCCTTCTATGATGCCCTGCGTATGAGCAGTTGGGTCTCTGTCGACGCACAGCTCGAGATGGCGGATCTTGAACGCAATCGCGACGGCGACTCCACAACCTACCGCGTCCGGGCGCGTTACCACTACGTGTTCCGGGGGCACCGCTTTGGCGGCGAGCGCGTGGGCATTCACGGCGGCAGCGACAACCTGGGAAGTTGGCACGAGGATACCTATCGTCGCCTTCGATCTGGTCAGGCGATGTCCGTCTGGGTCAATCCGGATGAGCCTAGTGAGGCGATCTACGATCGCAGTTTGCGTTGGGGTTTGATCGGACTGTATTCGATCTTTCTGATTGTGTTCGGCGGTGTTGGTGCCGGGATCATGTGGCTGGCCATCTTCTACGAGCGCGATCCTGTCGTCGTTGACGGGATACCGCTGTGGCAATCACGCAAGGCCTGGCGCGACAACCGCATCGGCTCGGCTGCAAAACTAACGATGTGGGTGGTGTGGGGATTTGCGATTATATGGAATGCGATTTCGGCGCCCACCCTATTCATCGTCCCCACCGAAGTCGCCAAGGGTAACCATCTGGCTTTGGTTGGACTCTTGTTTCCGCTAGTTGGCGCTTTTATTGTCTGGTATGCCATCAAGCAAACCCTGCAGTGGCGGCGCTTCGGCGCGACGCCACTCGCGCTCGATCCCTTCCCCGGCTCGCTCGGTGGCGATGTAGGCGGTCACATCGATCTGCGCTTGCCCATGAACCCTGCTCATGTGTTCGAGATAGTTCTGAGCTGTAACCACGTCTATACCAGCGGCAGCGGCAAGAATCGCAGCACCAAGCGCAAAGTCCTATGGCAGGACCGGCAACGCGCCCGGCTCGAGCCCGCAGTGCGCGGGACGCGCCTGAGTTTTAGTTTCCAAGTTCCAGCTGATTTGCCCGAAAGCGACGTGCCGTCATCCGACTACAAAGAATGGTTGCTCGAGGTGCGCGCCGCACTGCCGGGCGCCGATTACGATCGCAGCTTCGAGATTCCTGTGTTCGCCACCGGCGCCCAACGCAGCCGCGTGCGGGCGCCGCGGCAGGACACCAAACCCGCCGAACAACCATGGCCGCAGATCGTGCGGGTGCGCGAGCATGGCGCGGGGCTGGACCTGCACTACCCGCTGGGGCGCAATCTCAGTGCTGCGGCGGTGTTGGTGCTGGTGGGTTCGATATTCGCGGCAGTAGGGCTATTGGTGCCGGAGCTGGTGGAAGAATTTGATCCGCCGTTGGCGATCAGGATTGTGTTGGGCCTGCTTGGGACGCTGGCCCTCGCGTCGGGGTTTTATCTTGGCGCCAACTCGCTCACCGTCACGGTCGCGCGCGATGGTCTCGTGGTGACCCGTCGAGTCTTTGGTTACCCGTTTATTCGCCGCATTCCGCGCGAGGAGATCGCCCGTATCGACCAGGACATTGGTATGCAGAGCTCGGACAGCCGTGGCACCCGAGCCTGGTATCGGCTGCGCGCCGTCACGGATTCCTACGGACGAGTGACGGTCGGTGACAGTCTGCCCAGTGCCAGCGCAGCGCAAACGGTCGCGGCGCGCATGGCGAGTGTACTGAGATTGCCGGCGCCGGAGCCGCTCACCCACAGCGGAGCGAGCCGAGGGCCGGCGGCGGCGAGCGAACCCACTGCGGCAGCCAGGCCGGCGCGTCGCACCCGCTCAGTGCGCTGGGTCGTCGTTGTGATTGGGATTGGAATATTTCTCTGGCAGGCGAAGGATTTTCTGCTGGTGTTCCTGGCGTCGCGTTAGCACCACCTGCTGCTCAACCTAAAGCTCCGGTGCCAGATAGAAGAAGACGAACCGTCCCGCCTCAATATCGATCATGAGCGTTGCGCCGTGATGCACGCCATAGTCGACGTAGCCGGGCACGGCACTGTCCTGATGACATTCGCTGGAATGCTGCGGTGATTCGAAGTCACGATCGCGGTCGTACCACGACAACAACATGCTCGCCTCGCCCAAACGCTCATGCGCGACCGCATTGGCCAACGCCATGGCCTCGCGATAGTCCGCCGGTGGTGGCTGCGGGGACAGACGCAGCTGCTCGATGCTACTCGGCAGTGGGTCTGGTGATATCCCGCACCAGGCACCATCCTGCCTCGCGTCGTTCTCGCTCATGGGTTTGCCTCCTACGAAAGAACGCTCCCGTTCAGCTCCGGTTCAGTACCCCTGGCCTAATCTGGCAGCGTCGAAATCAGAGTTCAGAACGATTGGTCTGAGGAGGTGCAGTATGAACACTAGAACACGCGGTGTCTCGCTAGTTTCCGCACTACTCGTTGTTGCCGGCGTGTCACTGTCGGCGAGCGCCTGGGCGGGCCCGCAGCGCCATGACCGTGGCGCTGAGCCCACCCGCCATGAATCACCGTCACACGGGCAGAGCCAGCACAAGAAATACGGTGTCCGCGGGCATGGCCCCGAGCGTGGTATTCACGGTTCGCGTGGTCCCGGCTACGGCTACGGTCGCCACCACGGCCACGACCGTGGTCGCGGTCATGGCCGTGGTCATGACTACGGCAGACATCACGGCAAGCATCATGGGTATGCGCCACCTCACTACGGCAGGCCGGCGTGTCGTGACCATCGGCACCGCCACTGGGGACACCACTACCATGATCACTACGGCCAGCCGTACTTCTTCTTCGGCTTACGCACCGACAACGGCGGACTTGTCATCTACCGGTAGTCATTTACCCCGGCGTGGCGCGGTCCAGGACCGCGCCACCTGCTGCGCGCGCTTTGGTCAGCGGGTAGACTAGGTCAGATGAAGAATTCGAATCTGTTGATCAAATTGCTACTCGCCGCTGTCCTATTGATGCCGGTCTCCGCTGGCTATGCTCAGAAAGCCGCCAATGGGCAGGCTGAAGTCTCGCGGGAGCGTGCCGTAAATATCGCTCGTTCAGTCGTCGACGGCAGGGTGTTGTCGGTGCAGCAGCGCTCGGGCGTGTGGATAGTAAAGATACTAGCCGGGCAGGGTGAGGTGCACATCGTGAGTATTGATGCCACCACTGCTGAGGTCCTGTCGACCAGGTGAGCGATGCGGATTCTCGTTATCGAAGACGAAGTGGCACTGGCAAGCCAGATCGAGCAACAACTCGAACGCCAGGGTTACGCGGTGGATGTTGCCCACTCCGGGGAAGAAGGCAGGTTCTTTGCGCTGGAATATCCCCTGGACGCGGCGGTGGTGGACATCGGCCTGCCTGATATCTCGGGTCTGGAGGTGATCAAGGCTGTGCGCGAGCAGGGCATCTCGCTACCCATGCTGATTCTGACTGCGCGGGGCCGTTGGCAAGACAAAGTCGAGGGGCTGGAAATCGGCGCCGACGACTACCTGGTCAAACCATTCCAGATGGAAGAGCTACTCGCCCGCATCAAGGCCCTGGTGCGCCGCGCCGGTGGGGCTGCGAATAACCTTGTTCGCTGCGGACCGATCGTCCTCGATTTGAAAGCACAACGTGTGACGTTGAACGACAATCCCGTTGAGTTGACCAGTTTCGAGTATCGCATGCTCGAGTACCTTATGCGCCATCGTGGTGAAGTGGTCGCCAAGAGTGAATTGACTGATTACCTCTATCCGCACGATGAGGATCGCGACAGCAACGTGATTGAAGTGATGGTGGGTCGCTTGCGCCGCAAGCTCGATCCCCAGGGACATCTCAAGCCGATCGAAACACTGCGGGGTCGAGGCTACCGCTTTGCCCTGCCCGTCGAGAACGACGAATGAGATCACTCAATCAGCGCGTGCTCGCCAGTGCCAGCGTGGTATTGATTGTCTTTGCGGTGGTCACCGCGACGGCGCTCGATCGGGCATTTCAGCGCGCGGCGCTCGCTGCACAGCAGACGCGCCTGTTCGGGCAGATCTATTTATTGCTGGGCGCAGCCGAGGTCGATCCGAATGGTGTGCTCAGCATACCGGCTGAGCTTCCGGAAACCCGGTTCGGGCAGCCTGACTCGGGCCTCTACGCCAGCGTTGCCAACGACAACGGCGAAACACTATGGCGTTCTGCTTCGAGCGTAGGCTTCGAGCTGCCAGCGGCATTCACCCTCGCGCCCGGTGAGCAGCGTTTTGCCGACACGCAAGGGTTGCTCGTCGCCGGGCTCGGCGTGCTGTGGGCGGGTGAACACCGTTTTGTTCTCAGCGTGTATTCTGATCAAAAGGCTGTTGTCGCCGAGCGCGAGGAATTCCGCCGTACCCTGTGGGGGTGGCTGGCGGTGATGGTCGCTCTGCTGTTGTTCGCGCAGTTTGGTGTGTTGCGTTGGGGGCTGCGACCACTGCGTAGCGTTGCGCGCGAGCTCAGCGCCATTGAATCGGGTAATCAAGACGCCGTGCACGGGCGTTATCCACGCGAGCTGGCTCGCTTGACGCAGAACATCAATGCCCTGTTGGCACATGAGCGTGCCCAGCAGGAACGCTATCGCAACGCCTTGGGTGACCTGGCCCATAGCCTCAAGACACCGTTGGCAGTTTTGCGCACGCTGGTCACCGGCACGGACTCGGTCGCGCACATGCGCGCAGCGGTCAGCGACCAAGTCGAACGTATGGACTACATCGTCCAGCACCAACTCCAGCGCGGCGCCACGGCCGGGCGCTCATCGGTCACCCGCATCATTGCGTTGCTGCCGCTGACCCAGCGACTCGCGCAGACGTTGGGCAAGGTTTATGCAGACAAGGCCGTGGACTTGGATATTGTCATTGACGACGACGTGCGGATTCGCGCCGACGAAGGTGACATGACAGAGTTGCTTGGTAATCTACTCGACAATGCATTCAAGTGGTGTCGCACTCAAGTGCGCATCACGGTCGCGCCGCGTGGCGGGATGGCGGAGTTCCTGGTCGAAGACGATGGGCCTGGCATTGCCGAGGATGTGCGCGAGAAGCTGCTCGAGCGCGGTGCTCGCGCCGATGAGTCCGTACCCGGACACGGAATCGGCTTGGCGATGGTGCGCGATATCGTGCGCACGTACGGCGGCACCATCGATATCCTGGACAGCACGCTGGGTGGCGCCTGTGTGCGCGTGGAACTGCCCCATTAGCGGGCGTGAGCCGTCGCCCTACGTCGTTTGACCCGCTCGGCGCCGGCGCGGATGAAGGAGTCAGGTGAGCAGCAACGCCACGACTGAGAACTGCTGAAGATCGCTGCCTTCGCTTGGGTGCCCGTTAAGCGGTGAGGCCGTGTTTCGTGTACCATTCGGGTCCTCCACGTCGCTTCTGAGCGCGGAGATTCGATCGGCAACCAGGACGTCGGAGGTTTCGTCGCATGAGTGTTTCCATCCAGGATTTGGCCCGCAGCTGCGGACTCGAGCCAGTCGGCGGTGATTCATCACGCCCCATAGATTCGGCGGCCAATATCGACGAAGCTCTCGCCAATCAGATTTGCTTTATCGCGACGGACAAGCTGGCGCGGCAACTCAACACCACCGGGGCCGGCGCCGTCATCGTGCCGCGGTCGCTGGTGTTGAGCGGCAGACCCAATGGCCTCTGCCTGATACCGAGCGATGACGCCGAAATGAGTTTCATTCGTTGCCTCGAGATTCTATATCCCCGGACGCCTTCCAAGAGTGGGATCCATGCCAGTGCTCAGGTCGACCCGAGTGCCAGCCTGGGCGAGGGCTGCGAGTTGGCGGCGTTTGTGTCCGTCGGTCGCAACAGTCGCATCGGCCGCAACTGTCGGCTGCTATCCGGCTGCCATGTCGGCGATAACGTCATCATCGGTGACGACTGTGTGCTGCATCCCGGCGTTACGCTGCACGAGAGAACGAAACTGGGTGACCGGGTGGAGATCCACGCCGGTGCCGTGATCGGCACCGACGGCTATGGCTACAAGTTTCGCGACGGCGTTCACGTCAAATTCCCCCAGGTGGGGTCTGTGGAGATTGGCGACGACGTGGAAATCGGCAGTAACAGTTGCGTGGATCGTGCGGCGCTAGGTACGACAACGATCGGTGCCGGGACCAAGATCGACAACCAGGTGCATATCGCGCACAACGTCAAAATCGGTCGCGGTGTCCTGATTCTCGGTCAAGTCGGGATCGGCGGCTCCACTCATATCGAGGATTACGCGATCCTCGCCTCACAAAGCGGCGTTGCGGATCATGTGCGCATCGGTGCGGGGGCCAAAGTGCTGGCCCAGGCGGGCGTCATCGGTGACGTCGAGACAGGACAGGAAGTGTTTGGCTTCCCCGCGACGAATCGCAGGGACGCGCTTCGCCAGATGGCGACGCTGCGCCGGCTTGCCGCGTCCTATGCAGCGATGAAGGAGTTGCTCGATCTGCTGCCGCGCTTGCGCATGCTGCTACGCGACCGCGCATCCTGAGTGCGCCCGGCGACAACGCCGGCCATGATGAGGTATCCGGTACCCCAGTGCGCCGCTGATGGGCCCCCGTGATCGCCGCAGCGCTAGTCCGGTCTGTCATCGAGTTGAGGACGTTATCCAGGCGATACACGCGCCGCTCATTGGTAGACGCGGTGAGTTGGGACCTCGGGTGGGGCAATCGGCGTCTGCCTGCCGACGTGGAACTGAACGGGTGCAGGCTCGTCCAGGCATCCGTGGTTAGGGCGGGCGTCAGGGCGTTCGAGAAAGACACCCCAGAGTCGCAGCGAACAGTCGTCGCTCCCGAGCACGTCGTGGCCGACAGCGGCAAAGCTGAAATGGTGGGCGTGCGCGAATTGGGGCAGCGCACTTTCGGCCCAGTCCGGCGGTGTCACTGGATCGAAATGGCCTGACAACAACAACGCTGGTGGCTCAATGGGCGCCGGCGCAGCAATCCCGTTCGTTGTTGATGCCCCATGCCAATCGCGGCACACGTCGAAGTCCCAATCATCGCGAACCAATTCGTATAGCAGCGGGTATCGAGCCGCTTCCGCCAGATAGCGCTCGCGAGTGATGGTCAGTGAGTCCGCGCACTCCACCGACAGGAAGACCGCATCGCTGAAATCGCTATCGAGCAGAAAATTGACATGTGCCTCGATGATCGGTTGCAGGGCGGTGCCGTGGCCTTGTGTGACTTCGGCGATAGCCCGTGGCAGTTGTTCGATCAATTCCCAGCTGTACATGGCCTCGAACAAAGCGACGAACAGGCGGTCTTGATTGACGACTACGTCGAAGTGTTCGCCGGACTGCCAATGCTCGATACTGACTGCCAGGGGTTGAGCATCGAGGCGTGCGAGGGCTTGGCGAAACTGCGATTCGAGATCCGGATAGTTGCGGGCACACCCGGTGTGGCTGCGACAGCCGTCAAAAAGTCGCTGAAATGCGTCGTTCGCCAGTGCCGGCCATAGCGCAGGGTCGTTCTTATCCGGTGGGTAGACTGAATCGAGGAGCAGCGAGCGCAGGCCTTCGGCGTCGGCTTGGGCCGCGCGCATGGCCAGACGGGTTCCGTAGGAAACGGCGTATATGTTCCACTGCGTATAGCCGATAGTGGCCATGACATCCTGCAAATCGTGTACGTTCTGCGCCGTGGAGTAGTCCTGCAAACGGTGTCCCGCCGCAAGCAAAGACTGTTTGCACTCCAGCGCCGCCGCGCGCTGGCGCTCGAGACTGTCCTTGTGTTCGCGATCAATGCCAAGCTCAGCACGATAGAACTCCAGCAGCTGCGGACAGGATAGCCGGGGTTCACTCATGCCGACGCCGCGCACATCATAGAGCACCAGATCCCGACCGAGCTGCGCATCGTCGAGCCACCCGAACCAGAAGTCGATACCGGCCGCGTCGATCCATGCCGGCCCGCCTGGCCCGCCGCTGAGATAGATGACCGGGTCGGGGTGGTGCTTCCAGGAGCGATCGCGGATTACAACCACCGCCAGGCGCGCCGGTGCCACCTCACCGGGCGCATTGCGCGTGTAGACATGCGCGCAGTCCACGCTTCGCCACCAGGGCACATCGAACCAGCAACGCACCCAGCTGATACGCGCGCCATTGCTCAGCGTGATGTCGCGAGGCTGGCTGTCGATCCAATACCAGGCACAGGCGCTGAGACTCACTAGCACCATCACTGCGGCGATGCGTAACTTCCAGCTCACGGTCGGGCAACTCTCGCGTGCACGCTGGTTGTGATCGCCTGCCAATCTTGCCTTTGCACCTGGCCTGGCACGTCTACGCTGCGCTCAAACCAGAGGCGCGTTGGTGCGCCGAAGGCGCCTGGGCTGTTGATGTTAGACATGTGGTCTGTATGCTGTGTGCGCTGGTGACCGACGTCGGGAAGTGGGAGAATCGTGCTCGCTGCTCAGTATAGCGCGGACCTGTGTTTCGGTACTGCCGAGCTGCTCGACGTCGTGCATGAGCAACTGGCGCGTTGCGGGGCCTACGTCATCCCTGACCGGGTCACGCGTATCGGGGCGCACGGCGCGATGACATCGCCGTATCTTCGAGATGCCGATCAGGACCTGATCCAGCTTTGCCGCTACGCGGGCTGAGTCTCAAGCATCGCGGTGCGTACCTCGCGCCCTGACCGCGTGTTGCGTTAACATGGCACACGCTTTGTGCAGCTTGCGAACTGATTAGGACTCATGAGCGCCCGTCGTCGCAGACCACATTCACGAGCCAAGAGCAACTATGCGTGGGCACGGTGGCCCAATGAGCGCCTGCTCGACGTGCGAATATGTGACCTTGGACTGGACCTCGCGGGCACGACGCTACAAGGTGGCATCGATCAACTCTTTCGAGAGCTCACGCGCCGCCACCTCGAATTTCGACCACATTTCTGGCTGTCAGACGAGTGGTACTGTCCCGACGGCGTTCCTGGCGTCGCGATTCCGTTCTACCTGGCGCATCCGCGTTTGCGTCGGTTGGAACAAGACTTTGTCTTGGAAGTCGAGGGTGGCGACCGAACCTGGCTCATGAAGCTGCTGCGCCACGAGAGCGCCCATGCGCTGCTCAACGCCTATCGACTCGATAAGCGTCGTGACTGGCGGCGTCATTTCGGTCGCCCCAACTTGACTTACCCGGATACTTATTTGCCCAAGCCATACAGCAAGCGCTTCGTGCTGAATCTGCCCAACTGGTATGCGCAGGCTCACCCGCATGAAGATTGGGCTGAGACCTTCGCCGTGTGGCTGCAACCGGGCTCGGACTGGCGCAACCGCTACCGCAACTGGCCAGCGCTGAAGAAGCTCGAGTACGTTGATGCATTGATGACTGAGCTTGGTCAGGCGCGGCCGCGGCTGCGCAATCGTCGCGAAGTCCTGCCCGTGACGAAGATTCGCATGACCCTGCGCGAATACTATGAGGAGAAGCTCAAGCGCTATGGCACTGACAGCCCGGAGTTCTTTGACCGCGACCTGCGCAAGCTGTTCTCCGATGCACCAGAACATGCACGGCAGGAACGAGCCTCGCACTACATCAGACGGGTGCGCCACGATGTCATCGAAGTGGTAGAGCGCTGGACAGCAGAATACCGCTATCGAATCAATGAGGTACTCAAGGATATGGTCAAGCGTTGCGATGAGCTGGGGCTACGTGTGGTGCGCGACGACGAGTCCATGAAGCCAGAAATGGTGGCGTGTTTGACCATGCTTGTCATGAACAAGCTGCACAGCGGAGGCTTCCACATCTCACTATGAGAAAGCTACGTGTCATGATGCTGGTGCATCCGGAGCTGGTGCCACCCGATGAGGTCCTGCAAGAGGGCGACCCTCGTTTGGACAAAGTGCAGACGGAGTACGACGTCAGGAACGCGCTTATCGCCTTGGGTCACGAAGTGCGCATTGTTCCGGTCGAAGACGACCTGGCGCCAATTCGCCATGCAGTGGAGGAGTGGAAGCCTCACATCGCATTCAATTTGCTCGAAGACTTTGCCGGTAACAGCGCCCGTGATTTCTATGTCGTCAGCTACCTGGACACGCTGGGTGTCCCCTATACGGGCTGCAACCCGCGCGGCTTGATCCTGGCCCGCGACAAGGCGTTGTCAAAGAAGATCCTCAGCTATCACCGGATCAAAGTCCCCGAATTCTTAGTTATCCCGCGCGGACGCAAGATTCGCAAACAGCGGATCCAGGCGTTGCCTTACCCCATGGTCGTCAAGTCCCTCATCGAACAGGGCTCAGTAGGCATCGCGCAGGCTTCTCATGTGAACAGTGCCGAGGAACTGCTCGACCGTGTCGAGCAGCTGCACACCATGACTCACGGTGACGCGATCGCCGAGCAGTATATCGACGGCCGCGAACTCTACGTCGCAGTGCTGGGCAACCAGCGCCTGCAGGTGCTGCCGATTCGTGAGTTGGTGTTCGGCAAGGTTGACGAAGATATGCCGCGCATGGCGACCTACAAGGTTAAGTGGGACCACAAGTATCGTGAGCGGTGGGGTATTGACTACCAGTTCGCCCGTACACTGCCTGGCGGAATGAACGAGTACATACAGAAACTAGCCAAGCGTATTTACCGACTGCTTGATCTCAGTGGTTATGCGCGCATGGACCTGCGCCTGACCAAGGAGGGAAAGGTCTACGTGCTCGAGGCCAACCCAAACGCCGCCATCGCCAGCAATGAGGAAATGGCTTTTGCCGCGGAGAAGGTGGGGATGAAGTACGAGGACTTCATTCAGCGCATTATCAACCTGGGCCTACAGGCGCACCGTGCCGCTTAGCGGTTCGATTCAGTTCCAGCGCTGCGGCACCATCTGAAGCTTGTCCAGATCGTAGCCCTGCTCGACCAGTAGCGTTCGGATACGACGCATATCGTCGTCTGGGATGCTCGGTGTCCTCGCCATCACCCACACATAGTCCCGTTTCTCCCTGCCGATGACCGTCTGCGAGTATTCAGGCGTCAAATAGATAATCTTGTAGTCCGCCTTGATGGGCCAGATGAACTGCATCCCCCACACCGCGTTGCTGGTTGCATCCTCGATGAATCCTGTTGGCTCATAGCGTTTGAGCTCGCCGTCAAAACCTCCGTCACGAAAGGTGAACGTGGTGGCGACGCTGCCCTCAGACGTCAGCCGATAGGATTCCACGGCGTTGTGTGCGTTCTTTTCCAGAAACGTCGGTATGTTTGCCACGACATACCAGTCGCCCATGAAGCGTTCCAAGTCCACATAGTCAACCGTCTGCAGCGGTGGTGTGGATGTGCTCTGGCAGCCGCTCAGGCCCAACATCGCCAGAAATAATGTCAGTGGCAGAAGATGTCTCATTGCTACGTAGTCTCCGTGTCAGGTCACAGCTCGACCGGTCCGGCTTTGGATGCCGAAGCCTGGACGGGACGCAGCGGCGACACTTTCTCGTAGCGTACGACGTGTCCGCCGGGCGTTTTGGACTCAAGTGCCGCCCACTGCCCGCTAGCCGACTCGTACCAAAGCGTGATATCAACCTCACGCGCGGTGAGGCGGTAGCGATTGCATTCAACCAGACGGCCATTTACCGACATCGTATCGGTTCCTTGGGCGCTGATGCGCACCGGCAGGTACTCGCCGGTCTGCGCGTTGAGCAGCTGGGTTTGGCCAAGGAAATCCGGATTCCAGTATGAGAACGTCATCACGCACGTCGGCAGCGATGCGGTCCCATCGTGGGTAGCCAGAGCGAACGCATCCCTGGTCAGTGATCCGCGTACGAAATAGTCATCGCCGTTGTCGTCCGTTCTAGCGTCAATTTGGGTCAGGCAGTTGCCCTGCCATACTTCGGTGGTGTCGTGCAGATAGCTGTAGACGTTCACGAACAGAAACTTGACGTCGAAGCGCGCGTTGGATTCGACGACTTTCTGCGTGCCTTCTCGGCGCACTTGGTAATGGTGATAGCCAATCGGATCACCATCGAGAAATACCTTGAACCGATATTCCTCGTTGTCGCTGCCGGCCGGTGCAGGCGATGCCAGCGCCGCCCCGGTTAGCACGGTGAGCACGACAATGGCGATGCCATTGTGGATCCGGCGCAGACTAGCCATGTTGCATGCCCCCCTCAACAGTGCTCGCCCCCTTGCGTGGTGGCCCCGGTATGAAGGCGTTGGTGCGCGCAACGTAGTCGCGGTAGGCGGGGCGGCGCTCGCCAATGTCCTTCTCCAACAGGGCCACTCCGGATACCTTGAGCAGCAGCAGGGTCATCAGCAGCGGCGAGATGGCCGCCCACCAACCGCCGGCCGACAAGGCGATCAGATAAAAGCCCCACCAGATACAGGCGTTACCGAAGTAGTTGGGGTGACGCGTGTAGCGCCACAGTCCCCGATCCATGACTTTGCCTTGGTTACCCGGGTCTGCCTTGAACCGGGCCAGCTGCCAATCGCCCCCCGCTTCGAACACCATACCGGTCAGCCACAGGGCAATGCCGATATAGTCCAGCAACGCGAGCGGTCCGGGTTGTGCGATCGCGGCCAATAGCGGCAGTGAGATAACCCAGGCCAGGAAGCCCTGCAGGCCAAAGACGATGTAGAGGCTCTTGAGCCAGAAGTGCGGCTCGTTGTTGCGACGAATTGCCTGGTAGCGACGGTCTTCACCCTCGCCCCAGTTGCGCCAGGTAATGTAACCGGCGAGCCGCAGTGCCCAGATACTCAGCAACACCAGCACCAGTGTCGCACGCGAACCGGTTGGCTCGATGCTGGCGGCATAGACAACACCTGCCAGCAGAAACATCAACGACCACAACGTGTCGACAATGCTGACGTCGCGCCTCACTACGCTGACCAGCCAACTTGCCAATCCAAGCATGAGAATGGCCAGGAGGGCATTGAGATATGCACTTGCATCGAACATGGCTTGACTCCAGGTCGTATCAGGCGTTTGCCGTACGCAGCTCTTCCACTCCGTCGAAGCGGTTCGACAGAGCCATTAGCAAGGGCATGAACACCGCCCAGCCCGCAGCGAGAGCGGCCAGCGCCAGCGTCATGTCGTGAAAGGTCAGGCCGCCGAGCCTACCGCCGCCGGCATAGGCCATGGGACCGGCGACGGCGCCGAGCAGAGCGGCGAGCGCATAGCGATTCTTGAGCCAGCGCATGCTCACATTGAGTGTGGTCGCGAACAGCATCCACATGGCCACCATCCAATAGGGCGCGGTGTAAGCCGAGACCATCCCCGATGGGTAGCTCAGCCAGCCGCTGGTGACCAGCGCACTGTCCCAAAGTCCGCCGATGATGCCTGCAAGCGCGATAAGTGCCGCCTCGCGCTGTGGTTCGGCGGATCCTTTGAGGTGCCAGACCAATATCGCTGCGACGACAAGTACTCCGAGCCATGGCAGGTTATTGGCGCCGCCCAGCACGCAGGCGAACCAGCCAATTTGGAAGGCAACGAAGTTTGTGATGACTTTCATGATGCCGCGTCCTGTTCCCGGGTGGGTTTCGCGAATAGATAATGGCCAACATACCACTCCTGGCCATCATTGAAGCCGAACAGTTCCGCGCAGGCCATGAAAAACATGCGCCAGCGCATCCACCAGATGTGCGCTTGGTCCTGACCATAGGTCTGCACCAGGATAGGCCACACATTGTCGCGTCGGGCGTCCATGCGCTCGAGCCAGGCGTTGAGCGTGCGCTCGTAGTGGCGACCATCCCAGCGCCAGTGTGAATGCAGCCTCAGGTGATCCTGAAAGCGCAGGGGCAGCGCGTCACTGGGCATGATGCCGCCGCTGAAGAAATGACGACTCATCCAATCGCTCGGTCCGTTGTCGACGAACTCGTACGGCGCGCTGCGATGACAGAAGATGTGCATGAAGAACTTGCCGCCGGGGTTGAGCCACTCGTTGATGCGTGCGAACAAACGACGGTAGTTGCGCATATGCTCAAACATCTCGACGGACACGACGCGGTCGAAGCGCTCGCTGATGTCGAACTCGTTCATGTCTGCAGTGATGACGGTAAGGTTCTGCAGGCCCCGTTGACTGGCCTGCGTTTCGATGTAGGCGCGCTGTGATTGTGAGTTGGACACCGACGTGACGCGGCTGCCCGGATAGTTCTCCGCCATCCACAGGCTCAGTGAACCCCAACCGCAGCCCAGCTCAAGTATCGACTGGCCGTCGCTCAACTCAGCGCGCTCGGCGCTAATGCGCAGGGCCTCGAACTCGGCCTCATCGAGCGTGGTGGTGGCGCTGGGCCAGTAGCAACTGCTGTACTTGCGGTGTTCGCCGAGCACCTCATCAAAGAACTCCGCCGGCACTTCGTAATGCTGTTCGTTGGCGAGTTGGGGCAGTGGTGCGATCGCCGCGGTGTCCATCATGCGCACGAATTGATTCTCACGCTGGGCAACGGCCGCGCAGTCGCCGACGTCGAGCTCGGCCAAGCGCTGGCGCAGCAGGCGCCGAATGCCGTGTCGAATGACGTTGTCCGGCACGTAGCCCTGCTCAACCCAGCTGATCGCTACTCGTGCTGCTGTGCTCATCGCGCTTGCTCCTGTGTTCTGTCGTGTTTGGCTGGGGACCTAGCGGCGGTGGCCATGCATTCCTACCAGCCTGCGCTGCACAATGACACGTGCAGCGTGAATGCGGCGTCGAGCGCTCGTGAAAATTTCGTGAAGTGGCTACGGTGGGGGATTCGCCCCGGCTTCCCAGCGCGCCGCGGGGAAGCGGACCATCACCCGGGTGCCTTGCCCCGGTGTGCTGGCGATCTCCACCGGCCAGCCGAAGCGGTCCGAGAGGCGTTTGACGATCGTCAGGCCGACGCCATGGCCACCGCGACGTTGCGGGCTGGCGCGAAAGTAAGGCTGGAAGACCTGCTTGACCTGTTGCTCGCTAATGCCGATGCCGCTGTCCTCGATGACGAGCTGGCCGGGATCCAGCCGCACCGTGACCCGGCCCGAGTCGGTGTACGAGAATGAGTTGCGCAACAAGTTTCCGATCAATGACGCCAGCACCTTGTCAGGACCCACGACCCAAAGCCGACCCGCCGCCGTGCTGTCGACCTCGATCGGTTTGTCGGCTGCGATGAGCCGGGCGCGTTCCAGCTCTTCGGTAACGATGTCATTGACGCAGACCTCCTCCTGGGTGAAGCCCTGGTCGGACTCGCGGGCCAGCAGCAAGAAGGCCTCCATCAATTCTTCCATGTCTTGCGCAGCACGCTTGATGCGCAACACAGAGCTTTGGGCAGGCGCGCTCAGTTCCTGCTCGCTCAACAACATGTCCGCGGCAATGCGAATGACCGTCAATGGGCTGCGTAACTCATGGCTGGCATCGCGAGTGAAGTTGCGTTCGCGCTCAACAAACGCATTGAGCCGTTCCGCAAATTGCGCCAGCGCTGCCGCCAGCACCCTTACCTCCTCATCGGCGTCGCCGCAGAGCTGCTGTGTAGTAAAGGCGCCCGGGTCAGGTGCCTGCGGGTCGAGTCGATTGACCTCCTTAGCCAGCAGCGTGATTGGCGATATCGCCCGGTGCGAGCTGCGATAGGCCAGCCATACCGACAGGTAGAGCACGACCAGCACGGCCGTCAGCGGAACCAACCCGAAGTAGACCGCCAGCGCGCGGACCTGCTCACCTTGAAAAACAAGATACAACCGGTCCGCGTTGCGCTCACTGATATACAGCGTGGTGAAACCCGTCTCGGTTGGAATGCTGTGGAACCCGGCGTCCAGCGCCCGCCAGGCTTGTGGTGCCGAGCGCGCCCCTGCGTCGCGGTCCAGATAGCCGGTCAGATTGCGTGTGTCCGGTAGCGGAAAGCCCGGTTCCTGCGCCTGCTTGGCCCAGAAGTAGGTCGCCTCTTCACGCAACGCCTCGTTGACCAACACCTCTTCGAGCAGAAACGCCGCCGCCCACACGCCGAGCACCGCCGCCACACTGATGAAGACGACTTGCAGAATAAACGCGCGGCTCAGGCGCTGCTTGATGCCGATGCTAGGTTTCATTCTCGTCGGCGAGTCGATAGCCGGAGCCGTGCAGGGTATGCAACAGAGGTCGATCGAAAGGTTTGTCGATTGCTTTGCGCAGACTGTAGAGATGGCTGCGCAGTGTATCGCTGTCGGGCAGGATATCGCCCCAGACATCACGCTCCAACTCGCGGCGGCTGACCACGCGCGGTGAGGCACGCATCAGAACGGTCAGAATTTTCAACCCAATCGGGGTTAGCGTCAGGGTTTTACCGCCACGCTCAACCCGCAGCGTGCCGGTATCCAGCGTCAGATCCGCTACGCGCATGATCTCGGGTGCCAGTTGTCCACGGCGTCGGCGCAGCAGGGCGCGGATCCGAGCCTCGAGCTCCTGGATTTCGAAGGGTTTGACCAGGTAGTCGTCGGCACCGGCGTCGAGTCCGGCGACCTTGTCGTGCAGGGTGTCGCGCGCCGTGAGCATCAAGACGGGGGTATCTTTGCGTGCTTCGGTGCGCAGCTTGGCGCACAGCTCGATGCCGTCGAGTCCCGGCAACATCAGATCAAGAATAATGACGTCGTAGTCGTTGGTTACGGCCAGATGCAACCCCGTCACCCCATCGGCGGCGTAGTCGAGGCTATAGCCGCGATGCTCGAGGTAGGCATACACCATTTCGGCGATGTCTTGGTGGTCCTCGATGAGTAGCAGACTGGCGGTGTGCTGCTGTGTCGGCACGGTCGGTCATCCCGAGCTGCGAATTTGTGCCACAGAGTATACGGACATGGGCTGTGAAGATTGCGTGAAATCAGGGCCCAAGGCTGTGGTTCAGCTTCTGTTCAGGCCAGTGCGCGTAGCCTGAGGGCGACGATGGCGACCCCATCGACGTTGCGGACAGGAGGTGTGAAATGAAGATGCTCCATGCAAGAACGCTGATTGTCATCGCGGCTCTCGCCAGTGCCCAGGCATTGGCCGGCCACGGCGGTGGGCCCCGCGATGGCCGTGTCACCTACGACAAGGCCAAAGTCGTCTCGGTGCAGCCGATCACGGAATTTGTGCGCGTTACCTCGCCGCGGCGGGAATGCTGGACTGAGGAATCGGTCTACTATGAGCGTCGCGATGATTCAGCCGCGTATACGCTGGTCGGCGGACTCATCGGCGGCGTCGTCGGCCACCAGATCGGCCGCGGTCGCGACAAGCAGGTGGCCACCGCCGCGGGTACGGTGATTGGGGCTGTGGTCGGCAACGATCTGGGCCGCAAGTCCGGTTACACACAATCGTATCCGGTCAGCGAGCAACGCTGTCAAGTCGTCGACGAGTACTACGAGGAAGAGCAGGTCGTCGGCTATCGAGTTCGCTATCGCTACCGCGGTGATGAATACACCACGCGCATGGACCATGACCCCGGTCGCTTCGTGCGCGTGCGCGTTGCCGTCTCAGTGGTCGACTGAAGTGGAGTGCGTATTGGACTCAACAGCAGGGCGGTGGCTGCGCAATGCCTCCAACAGATCGATCGATGCGTGGCCGTCTGCGGGCAAGCCGCTGCGTGCTTGAAATGTGCGCACGGCAGCCCGGGTGCGCGAGCCGGGAATGCCGTCGGGTTCTCCGACATCGAAACCCTGCGCGGCCAGCAGCCGTTGCATCTCCAACACCTGTTGGCGTGACAGCGCCCGATTGTCGGCCTCGTGGCCATGTTGAATTGGCGGCAGTCCCGCGATGCGATCCGCCAGGTGGCCGACGGCGACCGCATAGTTGATCGAGCGGTTCCATCTCATGATGACTTCGAAATTGTCATACACCAGAAAGGCCGGTCCGCGATGCCCCTGTGGCAATACGATGGCGCCCAGCGTGTCCGACTTGGGCAGCTTGGCGCCATACGCTTTAGTGACGCCCAGGGCGTCCCATTCCGATACGCTCTTCTTTACGTCGGGGCCCGCCAGGGACCAATCGAAGTCTTGCGGCAGTCGCACTTCCCGGCCCCATAGCGCGCCGGGCTGCCAGCCAAGCTTTTTGAGATAATTGGCTCCGGATTCGAATACGTCGGGTAGTGAGTGCCAGACGTCCGCCCGGCCGTCGCCGCTTGCATCGACGGCGTAGCGGCGAAACGTCGAGGGGATAAACTGCAAGTGTCCCATCGCGCCCGCCCACGACCCGTTCATCTCGCTCAGCTCGATGTGGCCCTCGTCGACAACATGCAGCGCATCCAACAATTGGGCCCGAAAGAACTGGCTGCGGCGCTCGTCATAGGCAAGTGTGGCGAGTGCGCCTATCACGGAGAAACTGCCGAGATAGTCACCAAAGTTGGTTTCCAAACCCCAGAAGGCTACCAGATAGCGCGGCGGCACACCGTATTTGCGCTGAACGGCATCGAGTAGTCCGCGGTGCTCGCGCAGCATTTCCCGGCCGCGCGCGATACGGTCCTCAGTAACGCGCCGCTCGAGGTAACTCCAGAAGGTTTGAGTAAACTCCGGCTGATGGCGATCCAGCTCAATGACCCGCTCGATCGGGGTCAGCGACGCCAATGCAGCATCCAGCGTCGCGGGTGAAATGCCCTGTTGGACGGCTTCTGTGCGCAACGACGCCAACCACTGCGCAAACGCATCCTCATCCGCGCGGGCAGACTGCGAGCCGAGCATCATCGCCAGGATCAGGCCGGCGGCACAGCCCGCATATGTCGACTTCCGCAAGAGACTCTCGTAGTGAAGCATCCCGTCACGTTAGCAGAGCGCTGACTCGCTGCGAAGTGCTGTGTGCTCCTGCCGCGGGGGCGCAGGCTTAACATAATTCCACAATCTCATGGCTGACCTTGGACTGCCAAGCCTCTATCCTAACTCGTTTGGCCTTTCACTCAAGATGGTCGTCGACAGCTCCTGCCAATGTCTTCCTTCTCACATGACTGCCTGTCACGTTCCGCTCCCCAGGAGTTGTTCCTGCACATCAGCCAGGGGCTGGCCGGGGACACCGGTGAGAAGTTCTTCCATGGGCTGGTTGAGGGTTTGGCTCGGGCTCTGGATGTTAGTTACGTATTCGTGGGCGAGTACCAAGCCACGCCGCCGCGCGTGGTGACGATCGCGGTATTTGGCGACGCACAGCCCCGCCCCAATTTCGAGTATCGATTGGCGCATACTCCCTGTGAGCAGGTCCTCAAGAGAGGTGTCTGCAGCTATCCCGCGGGCGTTCAGCAGGCATTTCCCGCTGACCACATGCTGGAGGCGATGGGCATCGAGAGTTACGCCGGCACACCTTTGTTTGACAGCCAAGGTGAGCCGATGGGCATACTCGTCGCCTTGCACCGCGCGCCCATGGTCGATACGACGTTGGCCGAGCAATTGTTGCGAATATTCGCCTCGCGCGCGGCAGCCGAGCTCGATCGCCGCCGCGTTGAGCAAGCGCTACGCGACAGCGAGCATCGCTATCGTACCCTGTTCAATTCAGCCGGTGACGGAATCTTCCTATTTCGCGATGGCGAGCTGGTGGACTGCAACACGAGTGCAGCCAGCGTACTGGGATACACCTGCCGAGCGCTTGTCGGGAAGCGACTCACAGACTTTTCACCACAACGCCAGCCAGACGGCAGCCTCAGCGCCGAGATGGAAGCAGCCAAGAGCCGTGCCGCGCTGACCGGAGTCGCTCAGCACTTCGAGTGGCGCTGCTCCCATCGCAGCGGACGAGGTGTCGATATGGAGTTCAGTCTCGCCCCGGTTGAAATCAGGGGCCAGCTCCATCTACTGGGTACGGCTCACGACATTACCGTGCGCAAGCAAGCCGAGGCGGCTGTTCGCCAGTCGCGCTGCGAGCTGGAGGTACGCAACGAAGCGCTGCAAACCATCAACCAGCTTGCCGATCGCCTGCACAGTTCGCTCGACCCAAAGAAACTGGCACAGCAAGCCGTCGAGGTACTGGCCAAGAATACTGGCTCGCCGTGTATCGCTTTCTACCTGCTCGATTCTCAGCGCGACCGCCTGCAACTTACCGCCAGCCACGGGTTCCCCGCAGGCACCGTCAGGCTGGGTTCGACCCTGCCGCTGGAAGGCAGTTTGAGCGGCATCGCGTTGCGCGAAGGTCGACTGACCCTTTGTGAAGATATCGCCGCGGACGCTCGCCTGGAACCCGCTGTGCAGCGGGCGTTGATTCGCCAGGGCATGCGCAGCGCGGTGTTAGTGCCGCTGATTACGCGCGGCGAACCGCTCGGCACAGTAAACGTTGTTTACACGGCAGCGCACGCGTTCACTACGCACGAACTGGATATGCTGCGCTCCGTTGGCGCGACAATAAGTCTAGCCATCAGCAATGCGTTGCATTTCCGTGAGCTGGAGCATCAGGCCATGCACGATGGGCTGACCGGTCTGGCCAATCGCATCAACTTCCACGCCGGTGTTGACCGCGCAATCGCTGAAGCGACCGGGAGTGACCACGTCGGTCTGATCTTGGTCGATCTGGACCGGTTCAAGGAGATCAACGACACGCTCGGCCATCGCACCGGCGACCGTTTGCTGCGCCTGATTGGGCCGCGACTGCGCCAGCGACTGCGCGGGCAGGATGCCTTGCTTGCGCGACTAGGCGGGGATGAATTCGCCGTCCTGCTGCGCGCGGTTGACAGCGTAGACGTGCTGCATGCTGTGGCCGTAGAGCTGCGCGATGCCTTGGCCGAGCCGTTCACGATCGACGGCATCAAGCTCGAGTTGCAGGGCAGTATTGGGTTGGCGGCCTATCCGGAGCACGGCCATGACAGTCACTCACTGCTGCGTTGTGCGGATGTGGCGATGTACGATGCCAAGCACCACGGCAAGGGGCTGATGGTCTACGACGTCGAAGCCGATGCTCATACGCCTCAGCGATTGGCCATGATGACTGAATTGGGCATGGCAATTCGCGAAGACCAGTTGGTCCTGCACTACCAACCCCAGTTCGGCTTGGCCGATGACAGCCTCGTGGGCTACGAAGCCCTGTTGCGCTGGCAGCATCCAGAACACGGTCTGGTACCACCCTCAGAGTTTGTCCCCTTGGCTGAGATGAGTGAGCTCATACGTTCACTCACTTTGTGGGTGCTGGACAGTGCCCTGGCCCAACTGTGTCGTTGGATTGCGCAGGGCCGTGAGGTCAGCGTGGCGGTCAACCTTTCCGCGCGCAACTTGATCGACAGTTCGCTGCCGGATGTGCTCGCCCAGCTGCTGCTCAAGCATGGTATCGACGGTCGCCATCTCGAACTGGAGATCACGGAGAGCGCAATCATTGGTGATCCCCAGCGCGCGCTCGACGTCATGCAGCGCATCGCCGCGCTGGGAATTCGCTTCGCCGTGGATGACTTTGGTAAGGGCTATTCGTCGCTGGCGTATCTCAAACGTCTGCCGATTCAGACGATCAAAATCGACCGGTCATTCATCAGCGACATGTTGAGCAGTGAACACGATGCCATCATTGTGCGCTCGACGATCAGCCTAGCCCACGGCCTGGGCCTCAAAGTGGTCGCCGAAGGTGTCGAAGATGCGATGATCTTGCAGTCACTGAAGGTTCTGCGCTGTGACTTGGCCCAAGGGTTTCACTTGGGTCGCCCAGCGCCTGTCAGCGCCGACTCACTCAGTGCTGATTCATAGATCGAGTGCGGTTTGGGCGACGACAATACCGTCTTCGTCGGCATACACGACGTTGCCCGGTGCGATGTTTACTCCCGCAAAGTTCAACATGACGCCAGTTTCACCCTGACCAAGTTTGCGACTCTTGCGCGGATGGGTGTTGAGCGCCCGGACCCCCAAATCCAATTTTGCGATTTCCCTGGCATCGCGAATACATCCATTCACAATGATTCCCGACCAGCCGTTGGCCAAGGCCAGCGCTGCGAGTTGGTCACCCAACAGCGCGCAACGCAATGAGCCGCCGCCGTCGACAACGAGAACGCGGCCGTTGCCCGGCCTCTCCACTTCGCGGCGAACCAGCACGTTGTCCTCGAAGACTCGCACCGTGGCCACTTCACCGGAGAACTCCGCTCTCGCCCCATAGCTGCCGAACAGCGGTTCCAACACACTGAGTTCGGCGTCGAAGGCATCACATAAGTCTGTCGTGCGCACTGATATGTTCCTTTTAGATCAACCGGTTGGGATCCTGACACCGAGTGTTGGCCGGTGCAAGCACGTGCGTGGGCGCGCGCCATAGCGATTGCGCGCTAGACTTAGGCTCTGCCAGCAGCCGCATACGGACAGGGGGTAGGGCATGCGATTCGATATTCGTCACCGCGCACACTATCGCTACAGCGCGCCCGTTAGCCTCGGCCCGCATGTGCTGCGGCTGCATCCGCGCTGTGACGGGAGCCAGCAGTTGTTGAGCTTCAGCTGCGAGATCGCCCCCAGCCCGTCACTGCGTTGTGAAGCGCTCGACGAAGAGGGCAATGTCGTCGTCAACGCGTGGTTTACCGGTGAGACCTCTCAGCTGGAGATTGCCGTGCGTATGGAGGTCGAGACTCGGCGCACCAATCCCTTCGACTACGTGCCGGACGTGAATTGCAGCTCGCTGCCGATGCGCTATCCGCCGGCGCAGGCGGCCACGCTGGCCCGCTATCGTGAGGCACGTCAGTCCAGCGCAGAGGCCGTGGAATTGGCCGACCGGCTGGCTGCCAACGCGAACAATAATCCACTCGCGTTTCTGGAGGCCCTCAACACTTACCTCTGCGAAAACATTGTCCACGAGATGCGCGACAGTGGCGGCACCAAGGCACCGCAGACGACCTTGCACGAAGGCAAGGGCGCATCGCGCGACGTGGCAGCACTGTTCATGGCGGTGTGCCGGGAGCAGGATTTCGCGGCACGCTATGTGATCGGCTATCAGGCACATCCGGCGTATGACGACGAGGCTCACTCAGTGCATGCTTGGCCGGAGATCTTCATTCCCGGCGGTGGCTGGCGGGGTTTCGATCCAAGCCATGGCCTTGCCGTAGCCGACGCCCACGTGGCGCTGGCCGCAAGCATCGATTCCCAGAGCGCGGTTCCCGTAGAGGGTGTCTATTTCGGATCGGCGTTTGAGTCGGCGATGGACCTGGAGGTGGACGTTCAGACCAGCTAGTCGATTCGAGTACCCGATCGGGTTGGCGCCGCGGGGTGAGCATGGCACCATTGCATTCGTCTTCGCGCCAACGTTCAGCACTCAATGCCCAAATTTCTGTGTCACTGGTTGTACGCCCTGGCAGCTGCTCTACTGTGCGCGTTGCTCTCAAGCGGCAGGCTGGTCGCGGCGGAACACGAGGTATTCCAGTTCGCGCTGATGGGCGATGCGCCTTACGGCTCGCTGGCTGTAATGAGCGTCAACGCCCTGATTGATGACATCAATGCCCAACCCGAGTTGCTGTGGGTGGTTCACGCCGGCGACATCAAGCAAGGCAGCAGTCCGTGCAGCGATGAACTACTGAAGTCCAGGCTGGATTTGTTCCAGCAATTCCATCGGCCTTTCGTGCTCACCCCCGGCGACAATGAATGGACCGACTGCCACCGTCAGAGCGCGGGTGGCTACGCGCCGTTGGAGCGGCTGGAGTTCCTGCGCCAGTTGTTCTTTCCGCGTGTTGGTTACACACTGGGTCGAGAGCCCATGGCCGTGGAGTCGCAGGCCCGAAGCCAAGCATTCAGCGAGTTCCGCGAAAACGTGCGCTGGGTTCACCACAATGTGGTCTTCGCGACGCTGCACGTGGTCGGCAGTCGCAACGGGGGTGAGTCATTCATGGGCCGCACCACGGCCGACAACAAGGCGGCCGCGCGGCGCAGCGAGGCGGCGCTGGTCTGGCTACGCGAGACGTTCGCCTTGGCGCGCGAGCGTGACTATGCGGGAGTGTTTCTGGTCATGCAGGCGGATCCCTTCTTTGAACTGAGTCCCGGCGGTTATCAACGACGGCCGTTCGAGCCAGTGCTCCAAGCGCTCGAAGAGGAAACGCTGCGCTTTGGCAAAGCGGTGTTGTTCGCCCACGGTGATTCTCACAAATATCGCTATGATCAGCCCCTTCGTGATCGCACCACGGGAAAGACCATCACCAACTTCTGGCGCGTTGAGACCCAGGGTGGCTTCGTCACGGCGTGGCTGAGAGTACGCGTTGATCCGAACAGCACCCAGGTTTTCCACGTTGAGCAGGGCGCGCGTGCGGGCCAGGACACCCCGACCCGCGGTGGTTCCAATTAGTTCGGGGTAAGGCGCGGCGTCGTGTTTGCCATCTGCTACTGACTGAACCCTGATGTGTCTGACGGAGTCTTGCCGCTATTTCCTTAGTGAGGCAGCACCGGCGTCAGATAGATCAAGGTGAGTGCGGTGAGGGCGAGGAGGACAATCGTGACGGAGAGCTGCCTGACTATACGCATGACGCCTCCTGCCACCCAGGCGATTTGCATGCGCCTGAACTGAATAGCAAGACAGTCATGCACGCGCGCAGGGCGACCACGTACATAATCGACAATACTGGCAAGAGAGGTCATTTGCGCTTTGTCATGACGTAGCTTGATTGGCCTCTAGCGGCACGTGCATTGAGGTCCTCAGCAGCAGTCTCGGCGTATTGAGTTACTGCGTAGAGGGTGCCAATCCTGGAACCCTCGATCTTGGATGTGCCCCGTCCGATGATGTAGCGATGCCAATCGCCGGCGGGTAGCCCCGCGGGCGCTTCGCGCTTTTCCACGCTCAAGACACGGTACTTGTACTCGCCCGAATCGTCGTCGAGTTCGGTGCTCATTGTTTAGCGACTCCCCTGGTTGGCGCGCCCCGCATTACGCCGGTTGCGACTGCCTCTGTTAGCGCTGACGTGCGCCGGGGAATGCGTGGCCCGGCGTGGCTTTGCTGCTTTGGCGGGGCCTTGCTTCGAATCACCGGGCTTGGCGCCGCGACCTTTCTGTATGGGTTCGGCCTTAATCGAGGGGTCCGGCTCGTAGCCGGGCACGACGCTCACCGGGATGTTGCGTTTGGTAAGACGTTCGATATCGGCGAGCAGTTTGTGCTCGTCAACGCATACCAATGACACAGCCACGCCTTCGTTGCCGGCGCGACCGGTACGACCAATGCGATGCACATAGTCTTCTGGCACGTTGGGCAGCTCAAAGTTGACCACATGCGGGAGTTGATCGATATCGAGCCCACGGGCAGCGATGTCGGTTGCCACCAGCACGCGCACTTCGTTCTGCTTGAAGTCAGCTAACGCACGGGTACGCGCGCCCTGACTCTTGTTACCGTGGATAGCGGCCGCACTGATGCCGTCCTTGTTCAACTGTTCGGCCAGGCGATTGGCGCCATGCTTTGTGCGGGTGAAGACCAATACCTGATGCCAGTTCTGCGACCCGATCATATGGGCGAGTAACTCCCGCTTGCGGTTGCGATCGACCGGGTGGACCAACTGACGTATGCGTTCAGCCGTAGCGTTGCAGCGAGGTACTTCGATCAATACGGGTGTGTGCAACAGAGTATTGGCCAGGGCTTTGATCTCGTCTGAGAACGTGGCCGAAAACAACATGTTCTGCCGTTGCTTGGGCAGCACTGCCAGGATCTTGCGGATATCCCGAATGAAGCCCATGTCCAGCATGCGGTCGGCTTCGTCCAGCACCAGAACCTCGATGCTGGAGAGATCGATGGTCTTCTGGCCAACATGGTCCAACAAGCGTCCCGGGGTGGCCACGACGATGTCGAGACCGCGACGCAGGTTGTCGATCTGCGGATTGATACTGACACCGCCGAAGATCACGGCTGAGGTCAGCGGCAAGTGTTTGGCGTAGGTCTCTATGCTGTCGCCAACCTGTGCGGCCAATTCCCGGGTGGGCGTGAGGACGAGCGCACGCGGCGCCCGGCGAGTCGTGGTGCGTTGGGCTTGGCTCAGGCGCTGGAGCATGGGCAGCGTAAAGCCGGCCGTCTTACCCGTGCCGGTCTGAGCGCCGGCGAGGATATCCCGGCCCTCGAGTATTACGGGAATGGCCTGGATCTGGATAGGCGTTGGCTGACGATAGCCCTTTTCATGGAGCGCACGCAGCAGTTCGGCGGATAAGCCGAGAGAATCAAATGACATTTGTTATAGCCCTATGAGGGTTTGGGTTACCGCCTGCTCAGGCTTTGGCGTGAGGCAGTCCAGGAGGGAACGATTTCAATGGTATTCGAGGCTTACCGTGTTGACAGGGAATCCACGAAGGGAGACACAGACTGAAGTGTGTCATGTATGTGTTGATTGCCAGCGAGTATAGCAGAAGTCAGAGCAGGAAAGCGGCTTTGACTGCCCGGCCGGGAAGCAAGGAGCGGCCCCTCAGGCCGCGACGTCCCAATGACCGCTGAGTCGGCCACAGAGACATTTGTGACATCCCGTTCGGGCCTCAAGCCGTTAAGCCATCTCTTGGTGCCGAAAGACTCACGACTATGACCTCTTGCGGGTGCGCGACTCCGACCCTCCAGGTTGCTGCGAATCCATGGCCGGAGTGGGTGCCCTCAGCGCCTTGCACCGCGCGCCATTTTGTATTTCAGTTGATTGCGCTAGCAGCGACCTTTCTTGTGTTGCCCAGGCGGGCAATGATAGCCCTGCGGGTGCCCCTCGCGCGGTGGGCTGGCTTCGTAGCGCACATCGGGTGACTGGGAAGAGTTGTGCGGCTCGTCGTTGGTGTTCACTGCGGCTCCGACCGCTCCACCGATTGCTCCCCCGACGATTGCGCCATCGCGACCACCAATCTCATTGCCAATTGCTGCACCAGCTGCGCCACCGATGCCACCTCCAATTGCGGCATCCACTGTCGAGCTATCAGCGCTCGCCTCAAATGCGATTAGGGCAACTGCCAACATTGCGCATCTCATCTTCATGGTGATTCTCCAACCCCATTTCGGAATAGTGAAAACGTCTTAAGTTATCGTCACAGCACAAATGAAGCTTTAGGGATCGAGACGGCAGGTCGACCACCATCGCTCACGAGAGGAAATAGCTCGCAAAATTTGTTGGTCGCAACATCCCACCAAGCATTCGAAATGCTCGCTATGTACTTGATCAGGTTGCGAGTTGAAAAATGCTGGGCTTCCAGGCCCAGTACAGCGAGGCGCGGCCTCAGGCTTCGGCCCGCCAGCTGTAGCAGGATTCAGGGCGCTGCCGGGTTTAGAGTGCCCCGCTTCGGCCTGAACGGCTGACGGGATTGCCTCATTTGAATGACCGTGTTGGCCGATGAATCTGACATCGAGACACCGGCTCTGCTTACGACCAAGTTGGCCAAAACAGCCGTTTGCCGTGACAAGCTATTGATGGCTTTCGCGGCATCGACCGACCCGGAAAGCGAAGGCGAGCGAATTGCAGAATCTTTACGAGCCGCCACAGGCGGAGTTGGCTCTGGAGGCTGCGGAAGTTCGGCCGCCGGCGTACCAGCTCTATTCCGTAACCGAAATCAGAGTGGCGACATTCTTTGGCGCCCTTTTCGGCGGCGGGGTAATAATGACCATGAACTACAGGCGAACGGGGCAGAGCGATGAAACGCGACGCGCCTCCTTGTGGACCTTGCTCGGGACTCTCGGCCTTATTGGGCTCGCATTGGCGCTCCCCTACGACGTGCCGTCGCTTGTCTTTTCGATCGCGGAAGCCGTGCTCATGGTTCAGCTGGGTAAACATCTTCAGCGGCATGAGATTTCTCGGCACCTCGACCGAGGCGGCAGACTCGCGTCGAGTTGGGGCGCTGCAGGGATTGGCATACTCGCCATCCTGCCAATCATCACGGTCTTGATGGCATTCGTGCTGATATTCCCGGAGCTGTTTGCGTAAACCAACCTCGGCACTTCCGGATTCCCCGTGAACGGTTCCGCGCGCTCTGTCGCCGGAGCGCCGGCTCCCGATGCGAAAGCGGTCGCTCCCGGCCGCAGCAGCAAATCGCGTATGAGTGCATCGTCATATTATTAAGGTGTTCTGCGGACTGCGGCGTATAACAAGAGACGCCATTCTCGGTTCGCCCAAATCGCGTTCCCAATCCGGCGTTTATGTGCTGAAATGTGACCAGTCTCGAGAAGAATTACATTGCCATGGCCGCGAAACATCACAGCCATGTCCATATACTTAACTGTTATGTTGCAATAGAAGATCATGGATACGAAGAAAGTATTTTATGATGTTATAAAGGAAGAATTCGCTCCAAAACTTCGAGATATCGGGTTCAAAGGCAGCGGGCAAAACTTCTATCGGGCTAAGGGTGAAGTTATAAATATCATAAATATTCAGTCCAATAAGTATGGCGGTAGCTGTGCTGTTAATTTAGGGCTGCATTTATCTTTTTTACCTGCTGTTAGTGAAAGGGAGTTGCCTGATATTAAAAACATTAAAGAATATGATTGCGAATTTAGAATGAGGTTGGCTCCAAGAAACAAAACTGATTACTGGTGGAAATATGGAGGTTTGCTAAATTCGCCCACCAAAAATGCACGACACTTAATTGAAACTTATTTTGAATTTGGCGAACCACATTTCAAGGAATTTGATAATGTTGAAAAGATTGCTTCAATGCTGTCCCTGACTGACATAGAGAAAAATGATTATATAAATGTATTTGGTGGAATTATTCGCCAGCGCGGTGCATTAGCAATGGCAAGAATTCATAAACATATTGGTAAAATCACAGAAGCTAAGGAATTTGCACGGGTTGGCCTTAATAATATAGGCCGTGCTGTAGCGCTAAAGTCTGCATTTGAGGAAATATTAAATGCAACATAACAAATCAAGCCAGCCGACGCCGCAAAGCGGCGCGGCTGCTTTCAAACGTTAGAGCACTGAATAGATGTGGAGTCTGAAGTACGTAGCAGTGCAGGCCGCAATCTTCGGGATCGCAGTGGGGTCTTATGCCTGGTGTGAGGAGCTCGGTATTTGCAACCGCTTAGGGATAGTAGTTGTCGGTTGCCTATTGGCCTATACGGTAACGCTGATTAGCTATAGGCGGGATATGATGAAAAGACAC
>Ga0209536_100001567_pt1 | contig 37569 bp, 36 predicted proteins | sample DeeMarSeWOR28_12_FD_187461 | JGI IMG/M metagenome (GOLD analysis project Ga0209536, IMG submission 187461) | Marine sediment microbial communities from White Oak River estuary, North Carolina - WOR-2-8_12 (SPAdes) (version 2) | ecosystem: Environmental > Aquatic > Marine > Intertidal zone >... | reverse complement strand
GAGCCCCTGGCGCCGCGAAGAGGCGCCGGTCGTGGTGCGGCTGACCACGCCGATCGCCGCGCGGAGCGGGAGCCGCCGGGCGGCGGAGGCCCATCTGACGGAGTTCGTCGAGCACATCGATCCCTATCTCGAGGCGATGAGCCTCGGGGTCCGCGATTCCCCTGGGGGCGGATGATTCTACGGAAACTCTTTTCTCAAAAGTGCGACGGGGGAAATGGTTTTCCCATTTACCTACCCGGTCCCGAGGGGAACAGGATCCGAAATAATCCTTTGAATTCAATCAGTTAACGGAATCCGGGTGTCTGGCGGATTTGGGCACGTCGATTGCATTGAAAAGGCACCAGAAGGCAGCTTTTTCGTTCCAGGTGGGCCCGACTTGCGCGATTGCGGACGCGCGGGTCCAGTGCGGAGAAGACGGAGAAGAAAACTCGGGAAGTTTGGAAATCTTTCTGGAAAAGGTCACTTTTCCGACCCGAATCAGCCGCAGAAGGCGACTAACCTTAGTAGCTGCATGTGGCCGGATCGCGGGGCTCTAAAAGATTCCAACCATCCGAAACTGCTGGACAGACTCTGCAACCTTTGGCCTAATGCCACTCAGACGAACTACCGAGGAGAGACATAGAATGAGAGTCGGCGTACTGGCGATTTTGGCGATCTTCGCACTGGTCGTGCTTCCGCTCACCGCGGCGGCAGGGCCGGCGCAGGACTCGGACGGAGACGGCGTGTTCGACGCCCTCGACAACTGCGTGAATACCCCGAATGCATCGCCCCAGGACTGCGATACCGATAGCGATGGCTACGGCAACTCGTGCGACGGGGACTTCGAGAATGGTGGCACCGTTAACTCGGGCGACTTCACCACGTTCTTCGTCCCGGACTTCACTGCAGGCACGGACTCGGGCATCGGCTCGGACATGGACTGCGGTGGCACCGTGAACTCGGGTGACTTCACCACGTACTTCGTGCCCCAGTTCACCCAGGGCTCGCCCGGTCCTTCCGGTCTGTCGTGCGCAGGCACGGTGACCTGCCCGTAGAGCGCGAGGCGATCGATTTCCGGCTCGGAATGCCGGCCACCGGCCGGTAGCAATTCAACAGAGGAGAATGACACATGCGGACCTTGACTTTGGCAGTAGCGGGCGCGGTGGCGTCGGTGTTCCTGGCCTTCTCGGCTCAGGCGGCGACTCTGTCCATCGTGGCCGATCAGGCGACCTACAACGTCGGTGACACGATCACCCTGACCATCACCGGCGATTCGCAGGGCGGTGCGGCTCTGGCGATCTTCGGCACGGTGAACTACGACCAGTCGCTCACCTCGGTGACCAGCCAGTCGCAGACGGCTCTGACCTCGTTCGGAGGCGGCCTGCCCTGGACGCTCGGAGCCCTTTTCGTCGACAATCCGAACGCCGGCACGGCCGATGCGTTCAACGCCCTTGCAGGGCTGAGCCCGTTCCCGATCGATCAGCTGGCGGTCTCCGTCATCACGCTGACCGCAGACGCAGCGGGCACGGCGAACTTCAGCTGGCTGACCGATGGCTCGGCTGAGTCGCTGAACTTCTTCGGCCTCACGAACGCGGCTGGCACCTCGGTGAACATCGTGGCGGTGCCGGAGCCGACGACGGCAGCGCTGCTCGGCATGGGCCTCCTGGGCCTCGCCATGGCGGGTCGCCGACGCTAGAGAAGCGATGGCTCGAGCCACCGTCCTTCGGCGGCTCGAGCCTTGCGATCGATGAAGAGGGCCTCGGGGTTTCGACTCCGGGGCCCTTTTCTCTTCGCGCGCGGCCCTCGTCCCAGGCCTTCCGCTGTCGTGGCGACGGGCCTGGGCTAGCCTCCGACCCGGCAGTCGCCCGGTTGCATCGGCAACCCGACCCCTCCACTCCTCCACTCCTGCGCTCTCCTCCTGCGGATGGGATATGAACGACGATTCGATCACCCGACTCCTGCTCCTGGGCATCCTGCTCTGCCTGATCGCGCTGGTGGCCCAGGGCTTCGGAGCGACCGCCTCCGAGACCGGCCGCTACACGATCACCGGCATGCGCGCCGGGGCGCCGGTTCTGATCCGCACCGACTCGGTCACCGGGGAGACCTGGAAGCTCGAGCTGCGCGGCGGTGGCGGCATCTGGGAGGCCTTCCTGGAGCCGGGCGAGGGCGATCCGGAGGCGCAGGTTTCGTCCCTGTCCGATCTCGGGCGCCCCGAGCCGGCGGCGCCTCCCGCCGCCGTGAACGAAGCGCGTGCGCCCGCGCCGCCCCGCGAGGCCCCGGCCCTCCAGCTGCCGCCCCTGCCGGCGCGCCCGGTGGAGCCGCGCCCCGCGCCCCCGCTCGCCGATGAGGAGTCGATCGACTCCTTCCTCAAGGCTGCGGTCCGGGACGACCTGCCCCCGGAGATCCGCATCTGGGCCGTGGGCCAGCTGGGCCAGAGCGACGACCCGCGCAGCACCGAGGCCCTGCTGGCCGCTCTCGAGAGCGGCGACGACGCCGTGCGCAGCGCCGCAGCCGAGGCCCTCGAGGGCCGCGACGACCCCCGCGTCGCCGAAGCCCTCGCCGCCCAGCGCTAACGCCCCCGCTCCCCAGCCCCCTCGATCGCCGCGTCCCCGCAGCGGCAGTCCGCCCGCGCACCGATCGCGCCGCTCCGGTTGGCGCACCGCGCAGCTCCCCAGCAGCGAGGTGGATCCGGCGAGGAGACGACGCCGACATCCAGCGCGCTGCCGGTCCCGCAGAACGAGAGCGGTCCCAGCCGAGGAGGCGTCGTCTCCTCGCCGGATCCACCCTGGCTACAGTCCGCGCGAGAGGAGCCCGGCTACCGCGGGACGAGCTGTCCGATCAGGTACGGCCGGATCTCCCGGGGCGCGACGATCGCCTCCAGGGACTCCACCTCCCGGGCCCGCTCGACCGTGTGGATCGCGTCGAACTCGCCGGCCAGCTCGGCCTGCTTCTCCAGCAGCACCTCCTGGAAGGCGGCATCGAAGGCCGCTCGCGACTCCGCGCTGGCGAGGCGCTGCACCGCCCGGCCCTGCTCGATGATGCGCGGCTCTCGGGAGGCCCGGGCCCGGGCCTCTCGTGCGAACACGACCGCCGCGGCCGGCCCACCGCCGATCACCGACGCGAAGGACCCCTCCACGGCACCGGCCCGCAGCCCCGGATTCAGGGCGCGGGAGAACACGACGTAGGCGCCGCCGTGGTAGCGCGACACCACGAGGAAGGCGATCGGCCCCTCGAAGTTGACCACCGCGCGCGCGATCTCGGCGCCGTACTCCAGCTGAAGCTTGCGCATGGACTCCGGCGACCCGTCGAAGCCCGAGAGGTTCGCCAGGATCACCACCGGCCGGTTCCCGTTGGCGGCGTTGAGGGCGCGGGCCACCTTCTTCGAGGACAGCGGGAAGAGCGTTCCCCCGGTCCAGCTCGCGGGTCCGTCGGCCGGGTGCTCGCCGCCCCGGGGCAGGTTGCGGCTCTCGACGCCGATCAGGCAGACGGGGCTTCCGCCGAGCGCCGCGTCCCAGACGATGGCCGTTTCGGCGCCCCTCCACTCGCGCCAGCGCTCGAGCGGGGCGTGGTCCTCGTCGATCACCGCTCGCATCAGCGCCCGCATCGAGAAGGGTCGCTTACGCTCGGCGTTGCCGGCGGCATCGAAGATCTCGCCCACCGACGCGAAGTCGTGGCCGTCCTCGCTGTCGGTGCGCGAGGCCGTGACGTCCCGGTCGTGGGGATCGCTCGTCTCGAGCGGGCGCGGTCGTGTCTCGCCGGGCACCACATAGCTGTAGCGGTAGTGGGCGTAGAGGATGCCGTAGGCCTCTACCAGGTTGCGCGCGTAGTACTGCGCCTCGCCGTTGGGGCCCATGACCCGCTCGAAGCCGCCGATGGCGGCCTCGTCCTCGGCCGAGACCGAGCCGGATGCATCCAGGGCGGCGCGCCCGGTCAGCACCATGGACGCGCCCGGTGTCATGATGAGCACGCCCTTGGTGTGCTGGAGCATCGTCGCCAGCGCGTCGAAGTAGCTCTGGGCGCCGACGTTCACGCCGTGGACGATCAGGTGGATCGTTCCGCCGGACTGGGTGAAGGTCACGATGCGTCGCACGACCCGTGCCGTGGCGTCGAGGTTCTCGGTGCCGCTGTCCATGGCGATGCGGGCACCGCTCGAGATCGGGATCCACTCCACCGGCAGCGAAGATCGCTCGGCCAGGTCGAGTGCAGCGACCAGGCGGTCGCACTCCGGCGTGGCCAGGGAGCCCATGCCGACGGTGGGGTCCGAGAGGATCAGGACCCGACGCATGCCTTCGGGAACGCTCTCCGTCGGTGTCTCGATGATCCCGAAGACGATGGCGCTGCGGTTCTGGCCGTAGGGTCGCTCGGCCACCCGGACCGCGATCGGCGCGTCGGAGCGCGGGTCGAGATCGAACTCCTCGAAGGATCCGGGAGGCAGGTCCACCCCGCCGCCGCCCATGTCGCCGCCGCCGCCGGTCAGCATGCGCACGATCTCGTAGGGATAGACGAGCCGGCGTCGCCGGGCCTCCACCACCTTCCGCTCGTAGTCCTGGGCGGGTGCCAGCGGCGCCCGGTGCGGCTCGCGCCACGACATCTCCATGCGGCTTCCGGTGGGGTCGGCGATCACGATCTCCACCGGCCGGGCGGGGGTGTCCGGCGCCTCCCGGTCGAGCACGTTGAGCCGCACCACCACCTTCTCGAGGCCCAGGTGGCGGGTGGCCGGGGCCAGTCGCCTCGCCAGGCGCTCGACGAGCTCCGACTCGAGGTAGATCGAGGGCGAGGCGAAGAGCATCAGGCGATTCCACTGCAGGCGCCGGCGCGGATCCCGCGCGCTCAGGTGATTGCGCAGGCAGCGGGCCGCCTCGAAGAAGTCCCGCTCGAAGGCGGCCACGTGGAGGCTCGCCTCGTGGGGCTCGGCGTCGTCCGGAGACCGCCCCCGCACATCGGCCAGCACCATCAACCGCTCGTCGCCCGCGATCTCCCGACTGCGCAGGTGGAAGCAGTAGAGGTCGTCGGGGGCCTCGAGCCGCTCGATCTCGAACCGACCCAGGCGCTCCAGGTCGATACGCTGGGCGGTCACCGGGTGGATGCCGTGGAGACCGTGAACCCGCTGCAGGCGGCCCTCCAGCACCACGAAGCTCTCGTGCTGCATGCGCCCGGAGCTCGGGATGACGTTCAGGGTCAGGCGCTCGGCGGGCAGTCGAGCCGACAGGAGTGGAACGATCGCCTCGCGGATGGCCTCGATCTCGAGCTCGTCGTGCACCGGCACCACGATCTCGAGCGCGTGGACGCGGCGCTTCTGGGAGTGGATGATCGCCGCCGCCGCCGCCCGGGAGAGTCGCTCGACGGTGGGGCCGAGCTCTTCGCGGCGCGCCACGCTGCCGAGCACGATGCGCCCGTCGGCGAAGTCCAGCCGCTCGATGTGCACGGGACCGACCACGCTCGAGGTGTGGCTGGCGGGCAACGTCGGCGCGTACAGGCGCCGCACGTGAGCGGCCAGGGCCACGCCCCGTCGCCGCTCGTCCTCGTCCTCGAGCCAGCGCCCCACCCGATCGAAGACCGCGCGCGGAGCACAGGCCAGATGGGTCAGCACGTTCACGGGCGGCTCCCCGACCGCCGACTCGGCGGCGGCGAGCCAGTTTTCCACCTCCTTGGTGGTGCGCTCGGCCTCGCCCTGGAGGCGCGGGCCCTCGAAGATGGCGTAGCGCGCCTCGAGGGCGAGATCCGCCACCGCATCCGAGACCAGGGGCCGTAGGCCGGCGGTCCGCGCCAGGGCGTCGTCCAGCGCGGGCTCGTTGCCCAGGTGGATTCCGGAGTGGACCAGGGCGTGGATGCGTCCGAGGCATCCCAGCACGAGTCTTCGCCGCAGGGCCGGTGCCAGCTGCGAGGCGAGCAGCCGCAGGGTCGCACGCTCGAGCGCGTCGCTGGGTGCCGTGTCGCGCACCCCGTAGTGGCGCAGGGCCCGCTGCAGAACGTCCTGGAAGGCGCTGGAGACGATGGCGTCGCCGTGTCTCAGGCGGCGCACCACGTCTCGCAGCTGGGCGTGGTTCGAGGGTCCGGGGCCTCCCTCGGCATCGGGCTTGGGCGCCCGACTGAAGACCTCCACCAGGTCGGCGAAGAGGGCCAGCTCGTGGCGGATCTCCGCCAGCTCGGAGCGGAAGTCGTCGGGGAGCCCCTCCGGGAGCGGGGCCTCGAGGAAGGCTGCGAGCTTCTCGCCGCGCTGGGGATTGACGTCGTAGCCCATCAGGACCCGGCGGATCTCCTCCCGGGCCGCGTGGATGGCGTCGCGTCTCCGCTCGGCAGGCTCCCGCGCCGCCGCGGCGAGATCCGGGCTCGCCTCGACCCCCTCGCCGTCGAAGAAGAGCTCGAGGGGGTCGATCTGGAGGGGCAGGGTCAGCCGCTCTCCGGGGAGCTCGGCTCCGCTCTCGGCCTTTGCCGGCTCGATCGCGAGCAGCAGCTCGCCGGCTGCGACCTGCTGGCCGGCGCGGGCGCAGATCTCCTTCACGACGCCGGCTACCGGCGCCTCGAAGCCGATCTCCATCTTCATCGCCTCGAGGCGACCCAGGGGCTGACCGAGGCGGACCGCGTCGCCCACCGCCACCTGGAGCGCGACCACCATGGCCGGGGTTCCGGCGCGCACCTGCCCGGCGAGCTCGTTGCCGAAGCGATAGGGGCGCCCCTCCACCTCGAGTCGCAGCCCCCGCTCCGTCGTGTCGTGCAGTACGCGCAGCGAGCGGCCCCCGAGCTCGAGGATGGCCCGGCCGGCGCCTTCGCTCCGGAGTGCGACCTGGACCACCCGACCGTCGAGGTGGACGCGGTAGCGCCAGGCGCCGATCGCGAACACCTCCAGCCGGTAGCTCTGGCCCCCGCGCGAGAGGTCGATGCGCTGACCGTTCGACTCGGGGATCGACGCCGGAGCGATGTGGGAGGGATCGGCGAGGAAGGCGCTGCGGGCCAGGTCCCGGGCTTGCTGGTAGGCGAGCACGGCGGCGGCGACGAGCCCCTCGACGGCGAACTCCGACGAGCCGCTCCGCAGCTGGGGGTTCCGGTCGAGCCACTCCGTGTCGACCTCTGCGCCTCGATAGGCCTGGGTCTCGAGCAGTCCGATCAGGTAGCCCTTGTTGGTGGCGCCGCCCTCCACCAGCAGCTCGAAGTCCACGAGCCCGGCGACGAGCCGGGCGCGGGCCTCCTCGCGGGTGGCCCCGGTGGCGATCACCTTCGCGATCAGCGAGTCGAAGTCGGCGGGCACCCGGGCACCCGAGGCGACGCCCGTGTCGATCCGCAGGCGCGGCCCCAGGGCCGGGTCGAAGCGGGCGATCCGACCCGGGGCCGGCAGGAAGTCCGCCTCCGGGTCCTCGGCGCAGATCCGGGCCTCGATGGCGGCGCCCACGTCCACGGCCGCCAGCTTCGGCAGCGGCTCGCCCCGGGCTATGCGGATCTGGAGCTGCACCAGGTCCACGCTGCGCAGCTCCTCGGTGATGCCGTGCTCCACCTGCAGCCGGGGGTTCACCTCGAGGAAGGCGACCTCGTCCCCCGCGACGAGGAACTCGACGGTCCCGACGCCGACGTAGCCCACGGTCTGGGCCAGCCGCACCGCGTGGTCCTCGAGGCGGGCCAGCAGCGCCGGGTCGAGGCCCGGGGGAGGCGCCTCCTCGAGGATCTTCTGGTGGCGGCGCTGCACCGAGCAGTCGCGGCAGCCGAAGGAGACCGCGTGGCCGTGGCTGTCGGCGGCGATCTGGACCTCCACGTGCCGCCCGCCGCGCAGGCGCCGCTCGACGAAGAGGCGTTCGTCGCCGAAGGCGGATCGCGCCTCGGTGCGCGCCGACTCGAAGGCGTCCGGAAGCTCCTCCGCCTTCTCGACCACCCGGATGCCGCGGCCTCCGCCACCGGCGCTGGCCTTCAGGACCACCGGGTATCCGATGTGCGCGGCGTGCTCGAGGGCCTCCTCCACCGAGCCGAGCTCGCCCCCGCTCCAGGGCACCACCGGCACCCGCGCCTGCTCCGCGACCCGCTTCGAGCCGATCTTGTCCCCCACGGCCCGCATGACGTCTCCCCGCGGTCCGAGGAAGCGGATGCCCTCGGCCTCGAGCCGATCCACGAACGCCGCGTCCTCGGCGACGAAGCCCCAGCCCGGCCAGACCGCGTCGGCGCCGGCGCGACGCAGCGCATCGCACACGACGTCGTGGTCCAGATACGCGCTCACCGCGTTCGCGCCGGGAACCTCCAGTCGGACCGAGGCGTCGGCGTGGCGCACGAAGGGCGCGTCCCGATCCACGTCGGTGTAGAGGGCCACGCAGCGCAGATCCGAGCCCTCGAGCTCGCGCAGGGCCTTCACGGCGCGGATGCATCGCACCGCGGCCTCGCCGCGGTTCACGATGCCGAGCCGGCGGATGGGCGATCGGCCGCTCAGCGCCGGACTCCTTCGACGCGGGCGAAGTGGGTCGCCTCCATCTCGGCCAGCTTCGACGTGATCTGTCGCGCAATGTCGCGCGAACCGCGCAGGCCGCGCAGGTCGGTCTTCGGCTCGAGAGGGGCGAGGGTCACCCGCAGCCGATCCCCCCGCGCGGGCAGGTCCGAGTACTCGTGCTGGAGGTCGCCGCGCAGATAGCAGCAGAGCACGCGACAGCCGGGGACCTCCTTCACGATCCGACCCACTCCGTAGGCGGCTCGCTCCACCTCCACCCGCCCGCTTCGGCTGCGGCCACCTTCGGGAAAGAGGAGCCCCACTTCACCCGTGCGCAGCAGGTGCGTGAAGCGGGAGAGCGTCTGGGCGACGTCCGCCCGATCGCCTCCCCGGGTGAGCGGCACGCACTTCAGCACATAGCTGAGGACCCGCTGCAGCCGGGTCGCGGCGAAGTTCTTCTGCTCCGGCACGTTCCAGGGCAGCGCCGAGAAGTGGCGCAGGTACCAGCCCGGTGAACCCAGCGCCCAGGCGATCAGCGCCGAGTCGATCAGCGTGAGGTGGTTGGCGCAGATCAGCAGCGGCGCGTCGCTCTCGGCGAGCAGCGCGCGGTAGGTCCGCCGCGTCGCCTCGACCCCCTCGACCCGCAGCCGCAGCCACACGCGCAGGAGTCCGGCGACCGCGAAGGTCGAGATCGGGGCCAGCGCGAGCGCCACGAGTCGCTGGATCGCGAGTCCGCGCCGCGCGCTGGGGGAGAGACGGGAATTCCCGGACTCCACGCAGATGAGCTCCATTGGCTCGGGGCGCGGCCATGCCGCGCCCCGAGGAGCGCGGATCAGCCGAGCTTCGACTGGATGAGATCCACGGCGTTTCCGACCGTCTCGACCGAATCCACGTCCTCGTCGGCGATCTCGATGTCGAAGGCGTCCTCGAACTCGAGCACGACGTCGACCAGCCGCGCCGAGTTCACCTTGAGCTCGTCGAGGATGTGGGTGCTGGTGGAGACCGCGTCCAGCGCCTCCTGGTTCTTCACGTAGGGCGTCAGGATCTTGACGACCTGCTCGAAGATCTCGCTCTGACTCATCGCATGACTCCTCTCTGGATGATGGTTAGTGCTCGCGCCACTTCCGGAACACGAGGCAGGCGTTCACGTCGCCGAAGCCGAAACCCGCCTTGATCACGACGTCGAGATCCGGGACCTCGCGCAGCTCGTGGGGGATGGATTCCGCGTACGGCTCGATCTGCGGGTGGACGTCTTCGCAGTTGACCGAGGGGTGCACGAAGCCGCGCTCGACCATGAGCACGCTGGCGACCGACTCGATGGCGCCGGCGGCGCCCAGGGCGTGTCCGATCATCGACTTCGTCGAGGTGATCGCAGGCAGCGAGCCGGGCGCGGCATCCAGGGCCTTCGCCCAGGATGCAACCTCCTTCGGATCGGCACCGGTCGCGGTGAGGTGACCGTTGATGGCGCCCACGTCCGACGGCCCGATGCCGGCATCCTGGAGCGCGGCGCGGATGCAGCGCACCACGCTCTCCGGATTCGGCGCCGTCATGCTGCCGCCGCCTCGATGGCCGCCGCAGTTGACCGCGGCGCCGAGCACCTCGGCGTGGATTCGCGCGCCGCGGGCCCGGGCGCTCTCGAGGCTCTCGAGCAGCAGCACCCCCGCGCCGGCGCCGGGAACGAAGCCCGCGGCCGTGGCGCTCATCGGGCGCGACGCGCGCTCGGGTGCATCGTTCATGGTGCGGCACAGCACCCGCATCGCGTCGAAGCCCGCCCAGATGTAGTGACTCGCGCCTTCGGCGCCGCCGCAGAGCATGCGCTCCGCCAGGCCGTGGCGGATGCGTTCGGCTCCGAGAAAGATCGCTTCGGCGCCGGTGCTGCACGCGCTCGAGTTCGTCGTCACCTGGTTGCCCAGGGCGAGCAGTCCCGACACGCGGGCGGAGACGCCGCTGGCCATCACCTGCTCCACCGCGGTGCTTCCCAGGCGTCGGACCTTCCGGGCGTCGGTGAGGGGGACGACCTTCGCGCCGATGGTGTCCATACCGCCGATGCCCGTGCCCAGCACCGCGCCGCTGTCCCAATCCACCTCGTCGGACCCGGCGGTCGGGACACCGAGCCCCGCGTCCTTCCAGGCGTCGAGGGCGCAGATCGCCGCGTAGCGGTGGGAGAGGTTCATCGCACGCAGCAGATCCTCGTCGAAGAGCGAATCGGCGATCTCGTCCACGCCCTGGGGAACGCCGGCTACCTGGCTGGCGAATCCGTGCTCCGCCATCGCCTCGTTCGCGCGGATGCCGGACTGCCCCTTGCGCAGGGCCAGCTCGAATTCGGCCACGCCGTTCGCATTCGGAGCGACGACGCCCAGGCCGGTCACGACCACTCGTCTCATCGCGGAACCCCCATGCCGGAGATGGTGCCCGAGCAGACCACCTGGCCGCTCTCGAGCCTCATCTCCACCTCCGACCGCAGCTTGAGTCGCCGGAAGAATACCTTGCGACCGGTGGTGACCACCCGGCTGCCGGGCTCGACGATTCCGCTGAAGTCGATCTGGGCGTCGGTGAAGAGGGTCGTGTACTTCTCGGCCTCCGCCGGGCCCAGCTCTCGCGAAAGGATGTGGATGCCGAGCCCCACGACCCCCGCCTGGGCCATGGCCTCGAGCAGGATCACGCCAGGGGTGATCGGGCGCCCGGGGAAGTGCCCGCGGTAGAAGTCGAGATCGGGCCGGAACGTGTAGGCCGCCACGATGTGGGAGTCCCCCAGCTCCAGGATCTCGTCGATGAAGCGGAAGGGCTCCTGCTGCGGGATCCGCGCCAGCACGCCCTCGGGGGTGAGGCCGTCGGCCCCCGATCCGCTTGCCGGGCTCATCGCTCCATCCTCCCGCCCTTCGCGTTGGGCCCCGGTCCAGGGTACTCGGGGTAGGCGATGCCCTGGAAGGTGCCGACCCGTGCGCGCTTCACGCTGTAGATCGGCTCGTCGTCCACGAAGAGGGTGGCGTCGCCGATCACCATGGAGGCCCCGGAGCGCTCGAGCTCGGTGTAGCGGCGCACGTCGATCTCGTAGCGGACGCATTCGTCGTGGGGCCGGATCTGCCCGGAGAACTCCACCTCCCCGCAGCCGAGGGCGCGCCCGGTTCCGGGGCCTCCGGACCACACGCAGAAGAACCCGAGCAGCTGCCACACGCCGTCGAGTCCCAGGCAGCCCGGCTGGACCGGATCGCCGAGGAAGTGGCACTGGAAGAACCAGTCGTCGAGATTCACGTCGCGCTCGGCGACGATCCGGCCCCGCGATCCGCTGCGGGTGATCTCGAGGATGCGGTCGAGCATCAGCATCGGCGGCAGGGGCAGTCGGGCCGCGAAGGTCTCCGGCGGGTCTTCGATGAGCCGCCCGTGAGCGAACGCCAGCAGCTCCGGCGCATCGAAGTGGGACCGCTCCCGGAACTCGGCAATCTTCACGAGCTCTCCCCGAAGCGGAGCAGGTAGCTCGCCCAGGTGAGCCCCGAGCCGACGCCGGCCACCGCGACGTCGTCTCGCGGGCCCCACTTCTCCCAGAGCATGGAGATCACGCTGGCTGCGCTGGCCGCACCGGTGTTGCCGTACCACTCGACGTTGGTGTGGTGCCGATCGCGTCGGACCCCAGATTGCTCGCGCACGCGCTCGAGCATGCGCAGGTTGGCCTGGTGCCCGATGAAGTGGAAGGCTCGTCCGTCCTGCTCGTACTGCTCGCGAAGTGCCGAGACGCAGCGGCTCATCTGTCGGATTCCGAACGCCTGGACCGTGCGGCCCTCCTGGGTGAAGTGGCCTCCGCGCGGGATCAGCACCTTCTCGGCCCCGGAGGGGCGGCTCTCCAGGGTCGAATCCACCAGCTCGAGCCGCGACCCGTGGGTCGCCGACACCACGGCGGCCGCCGCACCGTCTCCCCACAGCACGGCCGTGGTGCGATCCGAGTAGTCCACGGTGGTGGTGAGGGTCTCGGGCGCGAGGATCAGCACGTAGTCGGGCATGCGTCGCGGCTGCATCATCGACAGCCAATGCAGCTGCACGTAGAAGCTGGTGCAGGCGGAGCTCACGTCGAAGGAGGGGACCTCGAGCTCGAGCTCCCGCGACACGAGGCAGGCGCCGGCGGGGCACGTGAACGTTTCGTTCGCCGAGTTCCCGGCGATCACCAGGCCGATGTCCGAAGGCTGGATGCCCGCGCGCTCGATCGCCATGCGGGCCGCTCTGGCACCCAGCTCCGCCTGGCTCCAGTCCGCCGCGTCCAGCGCTGCACGCGGGTCGGCGTTGCGGGTGGTCCGGATGTAGTCGAGGGGCAGCACCGTGCGGCGTGCGTGGATGCCCACGCGCTCGAGGATCCACTCGTCATCGGTTCCGATGTCGAGCTCTTCCAGGAACCGGTTGGTGATCTCGTGGTCCGGATGGGCGTGTCCGAGTCCGTGCAGGTACAGCGTCAACGCGGCATCTCCGGGTGGCCCCGTGCGAGGAGCGGGCTCCGCGCGGGCTCGTTGGGGGACGATATCGGGTTGGGAGGGAGAGGGGAGGTGCCGCGCCCGGGGCGCGAGTTGTGTAGAGGCCGCTGCGATCGCCGCGGCCCGGGTACGCGTGCGCCGCCTGTTCGTATGTCCCTTCCACATCCGCCCCCTGACGACCTTCGGCCGACCTGGGGAGAACGGCCCGGAGCTCCCCGGACAGCGAGGGAAAGACAGGCGAAGTCTGGCAAAGTCCTCGATCTAGCTCGGTAAATTCCGTCCAACCCGCCTGGGCCCAGCCCGGCGTGGGTCGATCGCTCCGAACCGGAGCGGTCGACCGCGCTGAGTATGACCGAGAGTCACATTCTGTCAACGCCGCTTCCCCCGGGGGCAGCGAGCTGGGGACGGGGCGGGGGGAGCCCGGGCGCCGGGGGGTCGGGCCTAAGCTGGGAATCCGGGGCGAGACCCGTAGACTGCGCCCATGGGCGGATGCGTTCGGGTCGAGCGGGACGAGGCGGAGCGGATCGGCTGGCTCGTCTTCGACCATCCGGAGCGCCGCAACGCCATCAGCGTGGACATGTGGCGCGAGATCCCCGAGGCGGTGCGCCGCCTGGAGGAGGACGAGGCGGTCCGGGTGGTCGTGATGCGCGGCGCCGGTGACGTCGCGTTCGTCGCCGGGGCCGACATCTCCGAGTTCGGCGAGAAGCGCAGTGGCGGCGCCGCGCGGGACTACGACGTCGAGTCGGGGCGTGCCTTCGGCGCCCTGGCGAACCTGGCCAAGCCGCTGATCGCCATGATCCGCGGCTACTGCGTGGGCGGCGGCGTGGCGATCGCCCTCGCCGCCGACATGCGCTTCGCCGCGGATGACGCGGTCTTCGCGATTCCGGCCGCGCGCCTGGGTCTCGGGTATCACATGAGCGGGCTCGAGGCCCTCGTCGCACTGGTCGGACCGTCCCGCGCGAAGGAGATCTTCTTCACGGCGCGGCGCTTCGATGCGTCGGAGGCCCACGCCATGGGGCTCGTGAATGGCGTCACGACGACCGACGCGCTGGAGGCTTCGGTCCGGGAGACCGCCGGCCGCATCGGCGGAAACGCACCGCTCACGATTCGCAGCGTGAAGCGGATCGTGCACGAGATCGCCCGGGAGCCGGCGGCGCGAGACCTCGACGCGGTGAACGCGTCGATCCGCGCCTGCTTCGAGAGCGAGGACTACCAGGAGGGAGTCCGCGCATTCCTCGAGAAGCGCACGCCTCGATTCCGGGGTCGGTAGCGTTGGTCGAGCACGCCCCGTCCGCGGCCCCGGGAGACGCGCCGCTGGCCGGGATTCGGGTGCTCGATCTCACGCGCTTCCTGGCCGGCCCCTACTGCACGATGCTGCTAGCGGACTACGGCGCCGACGTGGTGCGCGTCGAGGCGCGCGAGGGCCGCGAATTCCGAGCGCCCGGAGCGGAGCGGGACAGCTACTTCTTCCTCTCGTCGAATCGCGGCAAGCGCTCGGCGACCCTCGACCTGCGCCGGCCGGCGGGGCGGGCGCTCTTTCTGCGCATGCTGCCGAGCTTCGACGTCCTCGTGGAGAACTTCCGGCCCTCGGTGATGGAGCGCCTGGGGCTCTCGGCGGAGCGTCTCACCGAGCGCTTTCCCCGGCTCGTCTACTGCGGGATCTCGGGCTACGGGCCCGACGGCCCCTATCGCGATCGCCCGGGTCTCGACCAGATCGCCCAGGGCATGAGCGGCTTCATGAGCCTGACGGGTACCCCGGAGTCCGGACCCACCCGCGCGGGGATCGCGATCGGCGACGTCCTCGGCGGAATCTTCGCCGCGCACGGAATCCAGCTGGCACTGCTCGCCCGCGAGCGCACCGGCCGCGGACAGGTGGTGAACACCTCTCTCCTCGAGTCGATGATCGCGGTGCTGTCCTGGGGCGCCGGGATGTACTTCGAGCGCGGCCTCGTGCCCGGTCCCGCCGGCCAGCACCATCCGCTCTCGTCCCCCTACGGGCGCTTTCGCGCTCGCGACGGCTACCTGAACATCGCGGCCGCGAGCGAGGAGCTCTGGGAGCGGCTGGTCCGGGCCCTGGGTCGGATGGACTGGCTCGAGGATCCGCGCTTCGCCGGACCCGTGGCGCGGCTTCGCGAGCGGGAGGCGTTGACCGCCGAGATCGAGGGCGTGTTGGCGGGTGCCGACGTCGCTCAATGGGTGGAGGTGCTCAATACCGCCGGCGTCCCGTCGGGCCCGGTCCTCAGCCTCGATCAGGTGTTCGCCGACCCCCAGGTGCTCGCACGCGAGATGCTGGTGGAGCTGCCGCACCCCGAGGTCGGCACGTTCCGGACGACCGGATTGCCGATCAAGCTGTCGCGCAACCCGGGCGCGATCGAGCGTCGTCCGCCGCTCCATGGCGAGCACACCGACGAGGTGCTGGCGGAGTGCGGGCTCGCGCCCCTCGAGATCGCGAGGCTGCGGCGCGACCAGGTGATCTGAGTCGGGGCTCGGAGCGTCTCCGGGCTCAGCCGGTCGGACTCAGCGCGGCCTCGCCGAGGCGTCCCGGCTCCGCGGCATGATGGCCACGTCGTCCACGTAGCCCGGTGCGGAGAGGATGCGGACCATCGATTCCGCCAGGACCTCGAGGGGCATCATCGTTGCGGCGGGAAAGAGATTGCGTTCGACCCAGATCTTGAGCGTCCGGTTCAGTCGCTCCGGGTCCCAGCCGTCGGCGAAGCCGGTTGCCTGGGTGTTCCCCACCACCACGCGGGTGAAGTCCACGTCCGGGTGCTCCATGCGCCAGCACTCCACGAGACCGTCGAGCGCCACCTTCGAGACGCGGTAGAGGGCGAGGCCCGGCAGCGGCTGGCGCACCGAGTAGGAGGAGATGTAGAAGGCCCTTCCGTGCCCCTGGCGCAGGGCCGGCAGTGCGGCGGCGGTGACCAGGGACGCGCCCACGACGTTTACGTCCAGCACCTCGCGCCACTCGTCCGCACTCGCCTCCTCCAGCATGGCCAGCGGCGACATGCCCGTGGCGTAGACGAGGTCGTCGATGCCGCCGAGCGCCTCGACGACGATCCGCACGGCCCGGGTGCAGTCCTCCTGCTTCGTCGCGTCGCAGGTCACCGCGAGTGCCGGACTCGCAGCCTCTGCGACGGCGCTCTCGAGCTCGGGCCGCCGTCGCGCCGCAAACGCCACCCGGGCTCCGGCGGCGCTGGCCCGCAGGCCGATGGCGCGTCCGATCCCCGAGGACGCGCCCACGACGAGGATCCTCCGCCCTTCGAGATCCACCGCCGGCGCCATCCCTCGTACTCTACACGGCCTCTTGCGCGCGGAGAAGTCGCCGGGCGCCGGCTGCGGGCGAGGCTCGCCGCGGGTGGGGAGTGATAGTCTCGCGGTCATGCGGATCGGGCGGGGTGGTGTGTCGGCGCTCGTGCTGCTCGGCCTGACGTCCGCGCTGGCCTGGCGCAGCATCGTGGACGTCGACGTCGGACTCCACCTGGCAGGCGGGCGCTGGATTGCGGACCACGGGTGGGTCCCCGGTGCCGACCCCTTCACCTGGACCCTGGGCGACCGCGCCTACGTCGCCTACCACTGGGCCTTCCAGCTCGGCCTGCACGCCATCGAGGGCCTGGCCGGAGCGACGGGCCTGGCCGCCCTGCGCTTCGTCCTCGTGCTGGGCACGGCGCTCTTGCTGCTGGACGTACTGCGCCTGCGCCGCGTCGGCGCACTGGCCGGAGCGGTCACGGCGCTGCTGGCGCTCTTTACGAGCGAGTGGCGATTCACGCTGCGGCCGGAGCTCGTGAGCTGGGTCCTGGCGGCGAGCACTCTGGCCGTGCTCGAGCGTCAGCGAAGCTTCGGGAGGGCGCCTCTGTGGCTGCTGCCGCTGATCCAGTGCGTCTGGGCCAACACCCACGTCCACGTCTTCGGTCTGGCGCTGATCGCCGTCTATACCCTGGACGACTGCCTGCGTCGTCGTAGCGTGCGGACGCGTCTCGCGGCCTGGGCCGCGCTCGCGGCGCTCGCGGTCTTCGCGAACCCCTACGGCGCGACCGGTGCGTTCCATCCGCTGGTGCTGGCGACGCGCCTGTCCGGCGGCAACCTCTTCGGCCAGCACATCGCCGAGCTGGCCTCTCCCCTCGCCATCGGTCCGGGGATGCCCGGATCCTTCGGATCCGGGATGCAGCTCACGGCCTATCGGACGCTCTTTCTGCTGGGCGTGCTGGCGTTCGTGCAGCACCTGCTCCGTCGTCGTCTCGTCGACGCGGCGGTCCTCGCGATCTTCGGCGGCCTCTCGCTGGTGGCCGTGCGCAATCTGGGGATCTTCGCCGTGGTGTCCCTGCCCGCGATCGCCGTGGCACTGAGCGGGTGGCTGGAGTCCGCCGACGAGGCGCCGAGCCCGTCTCGCCGTCGGCTCAGCGACGCGCTGCTGGCTCTCGCCCTCGGCAGCGCCCTGCTCTCGATCCCACGCGTCCTCTCCGGCAGCTACTACGCGCTCGATCGCCGCCCCGATCGCTTCGGGGCCGCCTGGTGTCGCGACTGCCTGGCCCTCGAGACCGCCGACTGGATCGCCGCGAGCGACCTCTCGGGCCGCGGGCTCAACGACCTGCGCCTGGGCTCGGTGCTGGTGTGGCGCGATCCGAGCCACCCGGTCTTCATCGACGGCCGCAACGAGGTGACCGGCGAGGCCTTCTACGCCCGCTACCTGCGCGCCCTCGACCCCGAGCACTGGGAGGAGACGGCGGCGGATCTCGACCTCGATTACGTGGCGCTCTTCCATCGTGGAGACCCGCGCGCCGCGGACCTGGCGCGCCGGCTGCGGGCCGATCCGGACTGGCGTCTGGTCCACCTCGACGGTACGGGGGTCGTCTTCGTGCGCGCGAGCGGGCCAAACGCACACCTCCCGCCCGCTCGGCTCCCGACTCCCGTGGGTCGGGACGAGCGCCGACGCCGGCTCCTGGAGATCCGGGTGGAGGCGGGCGCCGGCGCGCGGGTCCGGCGCTGGCTCTGGTCCACGCGTCCGCCCCCGGGTGCGGCCCATGGTCTGGGGAACTTCCTGGCCCGGCTGGGCGAGAGCGCCGCGGCAGAGCGGCCACTGCTCGAGGCGGCGGCGGCGAGCCCAGGCTTCTTCGAGCCCCATCTGGATCTCGGGCTCGTCTACCGGGCACTCGGTCAGCGACGTGCGGCGCTCGAGGCGTTCCGGCGCGCAAAGGCGCTGGCGCCGGATCATCCCGGCCTCGCCGCAATCGAGCCGGCCCCGGGCTGAAGGGTCGTCTCAGAAGGGCCAGTTCGTGGTCTCGGTCCCGCCGTCCACGTCCATGACCTTTCCCGTCACCCAGCTCGAGGCGGGGGAGGCCAGGTAGAGGGCCATCAGGGCGATGTCCTCGACCTCGCCCAGTCGTCGCATCGGGGTGAGCGCCTCCATCTGCTCCCGCAGTGCATCGTCGAGGAAGGGCAGCAGCGACGAGGTCGCCACCGAGCCCACCCCGATCGCGTTGACGCGAACCTCCGGTGCGAACTCGGCGCCCAGGTTCCTCGTGAGGAAGGAGAGCGCGGCCTTCGCCGTGCCGTAGGCGGCGAACCCGGACTGGACCAGTCGCCCGGCCGCCGAAGAGATGTTGACGATGGATCCACCGCCTGCGGCGCGCATGTGGGGCACGACCAGGCGCGAGAGGGTGAAGGCGGTGGTGACGTTGAAGTGGAAGGCGCGTTCGAACATCCGCTCGCTCGTCTCCAGGGCGGGCTTCGGCGGCGAGCCGCCGGCGTTGTTCACGAGGATGTCGATCCGGCCGAACTCGCGGGCGGTCCGCTCGACGAGGCCCTCGAGCTGATCCGTTTGCATCACGTCGCAGGGCACCGCCAGCGCGCGGGAGCCGCTGGCCCGGACCTTCTCCGCTACGGCCTCGATCTGCTCCGGAGTTCGCGCGGCGCACACCACGTGAGCGCCCATCTCCGCGAAGGCCAGGGCGCAGCCCTCGCCGATGCCGCGTCCGCCCCCGGTCACGATCGCGACCTTCTCGTCCAGACGGAACCGATCGAGGATCATGGCCCACCTCCCTCGTTCGCCGCTGGAGTCGTGAGGTGCGGCGGGCGAGCAGTATACGCGTGGGCTCGCAGCCCGACCAAGGCCCCGCGGCCGGTTCGGGGACTCTGATAGAATCCGGGAGCGGGAGGGTCCGAAATGGTGAAGCTGATCTTCGCGCTGCGCCGCGCCCCCCATCTGAGCCGCGAGGCGTTCCAGCGCTACTGGCGTGAGCAGCACGCGCCGCTGGTCGAGAAGCACCGGGAGGCGCTGGGCATCCGGCGCTACGTCCAGGTCCACACCCTCGATCACCCCGGGAATGAGCTGCTGCGGGCCTCGCGGGGGGCCCCTCCCGAGTACGACGGTGTCGCGGAGCTGTGGTTCGACAGCGCGGCGCTGCCGGATACGCCGGAAGCGCGGGAGGCCGGTGCGGTGCTCCTCGAGGACGAGCGCCGCTTCATCGATCTGGCCGCCTCTCCGATCTGGCTCGCCGAAGAGAACTCCGTGATCGAGGATGGATCCGCCGCCTCGGCATGACGCCGGTCCATCGCCTGGGCAGTGCTCTCGCCTTTCCGGATCCCGAGGATGGCGAGCCCGATGGCCTCCTCGCCGTCGGGGGCGACCTCTCACCGCAGCGCCTGCTGCTGGCCTACTCGCTCGGGATCTTCCCCTGGTACGGTGAGGGTCTGCCGATCCTGTGGCACTCTCCCGATCCTCGCACCGTCCTGCCCCTCGAGGCGCTGCGCGTCTCGCGCAGCCTGCGGAAGGTGCTTCGCCGAGGAGACTACGAGGTGCGCCTCGACACCGCATTCGCCCGGGTGATCGAGCGCTGCGCGTCGATCGAGCGGCCCGAGGGCGAGGGCACCTGGATCACGTCGGAGATGCGCGCCGCCTACGAGCGGCTCCACGAGCTCGGCTACGCGCACTCGGCGGAGGCCTGGCTGGAGGGTCGCCTCGTGGGTGGGCTCTACGGCGTGTCGTTGGGCAGCGCCTTCTTCGGCGAGTCGATGTACGCCGACGCTCCGGACGCCTCGAAGGTCGCGTTCGTCACGCTCGCCCGTCAGCTTCGCGCCTGGGGGTTCGAGTGGATCGACTGCCAGGTGCACACCGAGCACCTGGCCCGCTTCGGCGCCCGGAGCTGGCCCCGACGGCGTTTCCTCGACGCGCTGCGCCGCGCGCTCGAGCGGCCCACGCGCGTGGGTCGCTGGCAGCTCGATCCCATGAAGGAGAGACCGTGACGGATGCACCCAACGCCGAGCAGGTGACCTACTGGAACGAGACCTCGGGACCGAAGTGGGTGGCGCGTGTCGAGCAGCTCGACGCGCAGCTGGCCGCGCTGGGCGAACTCGTCTTCGACCGCCTCGACCCCCAGCCCGGCGAGCGGCTGCTCGACATCGGTTGCGGCTGCGGTCAGACCGCGCTGCAGCTGGCGGAGCGCGTCGGCCCCTCCGGTCGCGTCCTGGGAGTGGACGTCTCGGCGCCCATGCTCGACCGTGCGATCGAGCGCGCCCGCGCCGCGGGGGTGCGGCAGGTCGACTTCGTCGAAGCCGACGCCCAGACCCACACCTTCGAGCCGGACTTCGACGCGATCAGCTCGCGCTTCGGCGTCATGTTCTTCGCGGATCCGGTCGCCGCCTTCGCGAACCTGCGCCAGGCGCTGAAGCCGGGCGGCCGCCTGGCCTTCGTGTGCTGGCGCGAGATCGGCATGAATCCGTGGATGCGGATTCCGCTGATGGCGTTGGCCGGGCACGTTCCGCTCCCCGAGCCGCCGGCGCAGGGCGCACCCGGACCGTTCTCCTTCGCCGACGCGGAGAGGGTCCGCGGCATCCTCGAGGGCGCGGGCTTTCACGACGTCGAGATCGGGCCGGTGGAGATCGGCCTCCAGGTCGGGGGCGGAGGGGGTGTCGAGGCCGCCGTGGACTTCCTGCTCTCCATCGGGCCCGCTGCGGCGCTGCTTCGCGAGGCCGATGCCTCCACGCGGCAGGCGGCGGCCGAGGCGGTGGGGGAGGCGATCCGCCCATTCCTGGAGGGTCGCGACGTGGTGATGGACGGGGCCGTCTGGGTCGTGACGGCGCGCCGATCCGCCTGAGTGGGCGGCGCGGAAGGGCGGCCCGCAGGCGTGATCACGCGCGCGCTCGATGGGCTCGTCGGGTCGAGCGCCTGGGTGGCGGCCGTCGCCGCGGCGCTGTGTGTCGCGGCGAGCGAAGCCATGGGCATCGCGCCGCGCCTCGAGGTCGCCGTCCTCGTGGCCTGCGGGACCTTCGCGGTCTACAACCTGGACCACCTCCGGGACCTGGAGCGCGATCGCGCGACCTCGCCGCGCCGAAGCGCCTTCGTCGCCGCTCACCGGCGCCCGTTGATCGCCCTCCTGGCGCTGGCGCTCGGGCTGGCGGCGGTCCTGGCCCTGCGCCTCGGCCCCCCGGCCGTCGCTCTGCTCGCGCCGGTCGCGAGCGCGGGCCTGCTCCATCGCCGTCTGAAGCGCTTCGCGTTCTGGAAGCCCTTCTACGTCGCGATCGCCTGGACCGCAGTGGTCGTGGGCCTGCCGGCGCTGGTCGGGCCGGCGCCCCGGGCGCTGGCTCCGGTTGCGGGAGTGCTGTTCACGACCCTCGTCGCCAACGTGATCGCGTCGAACCTGAGGGACGGCGAGGCGGTGGCCGCGCGCTGGGGTCCGGCGATGCCCCTGCGCCTGGCCCGGGGAAGTGCCGGGCTCGCCATCGGCTGGGGGCTGCTGGCGCCGGAGGAAGTACGGCCGATCACGCTCGTGCCGGCGACGCTGCTCCTGGCCCTCGTCCCCTTCCGGGCCGACGAGCGCTACGGCCTGCTGGTGGTGGACGGAGCGCTGCTGGTGGGAGCGCTGGCGGCGCTGCCGCTGCTCTGATCCGTCGGGGCTGCCGTGGCGCGCCGTCGTTCAGTCGGCGTCGAGCTCGGCCAGGATCCGCGCGCGGTCGGCGTCGAGCTCCGGCGCACCGGGCCGGGTCGGCGGGTCCTCGAAGCCCGAGAGCTTCACCGGGTTGCCCGCCATGCGGACCGGCGCGCCGCTGCCCACTGCGGTCTCGATCAGCATGTTCCGGGCGGCGATCTGGGGGTCGCCGATCACGTCCGCCACGTCCTGGATCGGTCCGCAGGGGACCCCCGCCTGCTCCAGGGCCCGGATCCACTCGGCCGTGGTGCGCCGCGCGAAGGCCGGGTCGAGCGCGGCCTTCAGCGCCTGCTGGTTTCGTGTGCGCAGGGCGTTGGTCCGGAAGCGCTCGTCCTGGGGCAATGCCTCGCAGCCGAGGGTTCGGCAGAGAGCCGCGAAGAGACGATCGTTACCGGCGGCGACCACCAGGTGGCCGTCGCGGCTGGCGAAGGCCTCGAAGGGCGTGATGGAGGGGTGACGCGATCCGATCGGCCCCGGCACCTGCCCCGTGGCGAGGAAGCGGGCGATGGCGTTCTCGAGCAGCGCCACCTGGGCGTCGAGCATGGCCACGTCCACGTGGCGTCCCTCGCCGGTCCGGACGCGGTCGAGCAGCGCCGCCTGCACGCCGATGGCGGTGAACAGACCGGCGGCGATGTCTCCCAGGGACGTGCCCACCCGCGTCGGCGGTCCGTCGGGCTGGCCCGTGAGGCTCATGATCCCCCCCATGGCCTGGACCACGATGTCGTAGGCGGGGCGCCCCGCGCGAGGGCCGGTCTGGCCGAAGCCTGAGGTCGAGGCCAGGACCAGTCGCGGGTAGCGCGCGTGCAGGGTGTCCCAGCCGTAGCCCAGCCGACCGAGCGCTCCGGGTCGGAAGTTCTCCACCAGTACGTCCGCCCGGGCCAGCAGGCGCTCGAAGATCGCGCGGTCCGACGCCTCGCCCAGGTCGAGGGCGATGCTCTCCTTGCCCCGGTTGAGCGAGAGGAAATAGGCGGATCGGCCCTCCACGAAGGGGCCGATCTGTCGGGCGTCGTCGCCGCTGCCGGGCCGCTCGACCTTGATCACCCGTGCGCCAAGGTCCGCCAGCACCAGCGTGGCGTAGGGTCCGGCCAGCACGCGGGACAGGTCGATGACGGTCACGCCCGCGAGGGGTCCGGCAGCGGTCATCGAGGCATCTTAGCCACTGGGACCGGGGGGCGTGGGAAGGGTCGCTGCGCGCGGGGCTCAGGCCGCCACGGTGGCGCTCAGCTGCTCGACCGAGCCGCGGATGAAGATGCCCTCGGCCTCGGCGGTGAGCCGGCCCTCGTGGCGCATCTCGCCCCGGGTGTAGACCTTCCGGCCCTCCACCCGGTCGAGCCAGCCCTCGAGGGCGATCTCGGTGAGGATGGGTGTGGGCGCCTTGTAGCGGACGGTCAACGTGCCGGTCATCCCCCCGACCTCGTGGACCAGGTTCGTCGAGCCGAGCAGCTCGTCGAAGGTGGCGGCGATCACGCCGCCGTGGACCGACTGGGGCGGTCCCACGTAGGCCGCCGTGAACCTGACCCTCCCGAACACGCGGCCGTCCCGGATCTCGAACGAGGCGGGCGGGGCCAGGGGATTGCGCGGACCGACGAAGGGGCTGTAGGGGAAGAAGACGGCGAAGTCCCGGGGCGCCTCGGGCGTGCTGAGCTCGCCCGTCCACTCGAGCCCGCGCTGCATGAAGGGCCCCGCGAAGGCCACGGGCTCCAGGTCTCGCGCGATCGCCTCGAGGGCCGCGGCGGCGTCGCGCATCTGCTCGGGCGAAGCCGCCGAGCGCCGCACCAGGTCGATCACGCGCCGCGTGGCCGCAGCCAGGTCGGCCGCGGCCTGGGGGTCCGGAGAGGTCGGCGCCATGCTGGACTCCAGACGTCTCGCGGGTGCGATCCTCGACGGACCGCACCGCGCGACGGGGGCGGTGGGAGCCGCGGAGCCCGAGGACTCCGCGGCTGCTCGCTACTCGCCGGCTGCCTCGAGGCGCTTCTGGAGCGCATCGAGCTCGGCCACGAGGGCGGCCGGCAACCGGTCGCCGAACTTCTGGTAGTACTCGCGGATCAGCGGCAGCTCGGCCAGCCAGCCGGCGACGTTCACCTCGAGCAGCTCGGAGAGGTCGCTCGCGTCCAGGTCGAGGCCGGAGAGGTCGAGCTCGTCGGCGGCGGGGAGGTTGCCGATGGGCGTCTCCACGGCCTTCGCCGTTCCTGTGCAGCGCTCGAAGATCCACTTGAGCACGCGGCCATTGTCGCCGAAGCCGGGCCAGAGGAAGTCGCCGCCGTCGCCCTTCCGGAACCAGTTCACGTAGTAGATCTTCGGAAGCTTCGCGCCCTCGTGCTGGCCGATCGAGAGCCAGTGCGACCAGTAGTCGGCCATGTTGTACCCGCAGAAGGGGAGCATGGCCATCGGGTCGCGTCGCAGCTCACCGACCTTGCCGGCGGCGGCGGTCTTCTCGCTGCTGATGATGGAGCCGAGGAAGGTCCCGTGCTGCCAGTCCCGAGCCTCGTTCACGAGGGGGACGACCGTCGCGCGGCGTCCGCCGAAGAGGATCGCGCTGATGGGCACGCCCTTCGGGTCCTCCCACTCGTCGGCGATCACCGGGCACTGACGCGCGGGAGCGGTGAAGCGCGCGTTCGGGTGGGCGGCGGGCCGCCCCTTCTCCGGCGTCCACGGCTCGCCGTGCCAGTCCGTGAGCCGGGGGGGCGTCTCCTCGGTCATCTCCTCCCACCAGACATCCCCGTCGGGCGTGAGGGCGCAGTTGGTGAAGATGCTGTTCTCGGTGAAGGAGCGCATCGCGTTCGGGTTCGACTTGTCGCTGGTTCCCGGCGCCACGCCGAAGAACCCGGCCTCCGGGTTGATGGCGTAGAGCCGGCCGTCGTCGCCGAACTTCATCCAGGCGATGTCGTCGCCGATGCACTCCACCTTCCAGCCCGGAACCGAGGGGGTCATCATCGCCAGGTTCGTCTTGCCGCAGGCGCTGGGGAAGGCCGCGGCCACGTAGCGCGTCTCGCCGGCGGGCGAGGTCAGCTTGAGGATCAGCATGTGCTCGGCGAGCCAGCCCTCTTCGCGCGCCATCACCGACGCGATGCGCAACGCGAAGCACTTCTTCCCGAGCAGCGCGTTGCCGCCGTAGCCCGATCCGAAGGACCAGATCTCGCGGGCCTCGGGGAAGTGAACGATGTACTTGTTCTCGGCGTTGCAGGGCCAGGGAACGTCCTGCTGCCCCGGCTCGAGGGGCGCACCGACCGAGTGCAGGCACGGGACGTAGCTCCCGTTTCCCAGCGTCTCGAGCACCTTCGCGCCGACCCGGGTCATGATGTGCATGTTGGCCACGACGTAGGGCGAGTCGCTGATCTGCACGCCGATGTGAGCGATGGGCGAGCCGATCGGCCCCATGCTGAAGGGGATCACGTACATGGTGCGGCCCTTCATCGAGCCCCGGAAGAGGCCCTCGAGGGTCGAACGCATCTCTGCCGGGTCGCACCAGTTGTTGTTCGGACCGGCGTCCTCGCGGTTCTCGGAGCAGATGTAGGTCCGGTCCTCGACCCGTGCCACGTCCGCCGGGTCCGACCAGATGAGATAGCTGTTGGGCCGCTTCGCCTCGTTGAGCTTTTGCGCCGTACCGCTTTCGAGCATGAGCCGCACCATCTCGTCGTACTCGGCCTGGGAGCCGTCGCACCACTGGACCCGTGCCGGCTGGCACAGGGTCTCGACGTCCTTCACCCAGGCGTTCAGCTTCTCGTTCTGGCTGCTCATGACGAAAACTCGCTCCCTTGTCTTGGTGAGTGCCGCTTCCCGTCCGAAGGAGGCCCCACGGAATAGCGCGCGACCCACACAGCGAGGTGCGGGGCGGTGGGGTCCACGGGGTACCTCTCGGAACGATGGCGCGGTCTGCGCCGTGGGAATGCGGGCTCGACGAAGGGGTGCAGTATAACCCCAGAGGGACCGGGTTGGGGCCAAAATCACGTTCTACGGCGGGCAGATCCCCCGGGTTCTCGGGCTCCGGGGCGCCGGCCGGGTCCTCAGAGCAGGCGGATTCCCGCCCCGATCAGGCCGCCTGTCAGCAGGATCGCATTGGCCAGGAAGGTGAGGGCGAAGCCCGGCCCGCGGCGGGCCGGGTCCTGGACGTAGCCCCGGGCGTAGAGCGCGCGGCCGACGATGAACACCAGGCCCAGGATGGCGGCGCCCGGAGCGCTCACGTAGTGGCCGAAGATCACCATCCCCGGCAGGAAGAGCACCAGCTGCTCCACCGTGTTCATCTGGACCCGGAAGTAGCGCTCGTAGGTGGGGTCGCCGGTGGTCGCGGGTGCGGGAACGCCGTGGCGGCCGCGGGCCCGGCCGCACAGCCAGACGAAGACCCCGTACTCGGCGAGCGTCAGCCCGATCACGATGGCGACCCATTCCATGCCGTGTCCTCCGACCCTCCACGCCTCTTAACACGATCCGGACCGCGGAGACAAGGAATCGGACGGTGGGTTCGACCTCAGAACGTGTAGCGGAGGCGCAGGAAGACCTCGTCCCGGTCGCGGATGGAGGAGAGCCCGTTCTCCACGTAGGCGCGCTGGGACCCCCTGCCCGCGCCTCCGGACGGCCCCGCGATGGGCGAGAGGGGGGCGGTGATGCGCTCCTGGCGGCCGTAGAAGCCCGCCGCGCCGATGGTGACCGAGAGGTTCGTGGTGTAGCGGTAGGTGAGGCTCCCGATGGCGGCTCCCGAGACCGAGCGCGTGTCGTGGGCGAGCACGAAGCTGGGAGCGAGGCGGTCCTGGAAGTAGCCGGTCGACACGGCGAAGGTGAAGAGCGCGTTCAGGGGCCCGTTCGCCACGAAGCTGCCGTGGTAGCCGTCGATGTACTGCAGGGAGAGCTGGGCGTCGAAGAAGAAGGTCCGGAAGGGGTTGAGGAAGCGGATGAAGGTCGGGCAGTCCATCGACGTGGTCAGGTTTAAGTGCTGGGTGGAGCTGAGACCCTCGAAGTCGTCGTTGTCGGCCATCTCGACCCGGTCGAACCAGGTGAGCTCGAATCCCCAGCTCGTCTTCGTCCAGTCCTCCGCGAAGTCGAAGGCGAAGCCCAGCACGTTCCGGCGGCGGTAGTCGAGGGTGGCGATACCACCCGCGTGCCACTGGAAGTCGCGCCGGCCATAGCGCCCGTTCCCCCCGGCGCGGACCGTCTTGCGCTGGGCCCCGCTGGTCGCCAGGAGCGCCCCGACGTTCTTGCACAGGAAGGGCCGACGGAAGGAGCAGCCGTCGGGCAGCAGTTCGAGCTCTACCTCGACGTTCCCGATCAGCTACCCCTGGGTGACGTCCCAGTGATCGCCGCGATCGAAGTCCCGCGCGATGGCTCGGATCTGGGTCTAGGCGTAACCGTGGACCTGGACGCGGCCGTCGAGTAGTTCGAGTCCCGAACCATCCGTCGAGAACAGGAGGGTCGCGATCGCCCCGACGAGCATCCCGAGGCGCGTCCACCGCGCGCGCATTCGCCCGAAGGCAGTCACGCGGCGAATCCCGGCTGTCTGCGAGCTTCCCGCGTGGTGCTCTCCCCAACTCGGTCCCGAACGGCCGTCGCATTCCATCCCGGGCCGCGGGATCGGTGGGTGGGATCTCGTCCCCTAGGCCTCCGGCGGCGGATACCCGTCGACGATCGGCTGGAGCTTCTCGAAGTAGGGGCCGAGGTGTGCGTGGAGCGAGTCGAGGTCCCACACCTCGTCGTTGTCGAAGGTGGCGGCCTTCGTGGGTCGCGCCAGCACCTGGACCTGCTTCCCCCAGACGATGAAGACGTGGGCGGTGATGTTCTGCGCCTCCGGAGTGCAGAGATAGGCGAAGAGCGGCGTGGCGTTCCTCGGGTCCATGTTGTCGAAGCCCTCTTCCGGCTTCTCGAAGAAGACGCCCGTGGGACCCTGGAGGGTCATGCGGGTGCGCGCCCGCGGCATGACCACGTTCGCCGTCGCGCCGTACTTGTGCAGGACCTTCGCGGTTCCCATGGTGAGCGAGACGATCCCGGCCTTCGCCGCGGCGTAGTTCGGCTGGCCCGGGGTGCCGAAGAGGAAGGACTCGGAGGCGGTGCTGATCAGGCGCCCGTAGACGGGCGCCCCGTCGCGCTTCGACTTCTCGCGCCAGTAGCTGGCCGCGAACTTCATCGGCGCGAAGTGTCCCTTGAGGTGGACGCGCACGACGGAGTCGAAGTCCTCCTCCGACATGTTGAAGATGATCCCGTCGCGGGTGAAGCCGGCGTTCAGGATCGCGATGTTGAGGTCGCCGAACTCGTCCACGGCGGTCTTCACCAGGGATTGTGCCGAGCTCCAGTCGGCGCAGTCCCCGAAGTGGGCGACGGCCTCGCCGCCCATGGCGCGGATCTCCTCCACGACCGCCTGGGCCGCGGACTCGTCCCGGCCGGAGCCGTCGGCAGACACGCCGAGGTCGTTGACGACGACCCGTGCTCCCAGCTTCGCGAAGTGGAGCGCGTGGCACTTGCCGAGCCCGTTCGCCGCTCCGGTGATGATCGCAACCTTGCCGTCCAGTGCGGACATCCGAACCTCCAGTCCTTCGCGCGAGCTCGTCGCGCCCTGCGATTGCGGCCCCCTGGGCCCCTAGATCCGTTCGATGATGGTGCCGGTGCCGACCGCGGACCCGCAGCACATGGTGACGAAGGCGGTCGTGGCATCGCGGCGCTCCAGCTCGTGCAGCGCCGTGGTGATGAGGCGGGACCCGGTCGCCCCGACCGGATGGCCGAGGGCGATCGCGCCGCCGTTCACGTTCACCTTCTCCATGTCCGCGTCGAAGACCCGCGCCCAGGAGAGCACCACCGCTGCAAACGCCTCGTTGATCTCGACGAGGTCGAAGTCGGAGACCTGCATGCCGGTCTTCTTCAGGATCGCGTTCGTCGCATCGATCGGTCCGTCGAGCAGGTAGTAGGGGTCGGTGCCGACCACCACGTCGGCGACGATGCGCGCTCGGGGGCGGAGCCCGAGCTCGAGGGCCTTCTCCTTCGACATCCAAAGCACGGCGGCGGCGCCGTCGGAGATCTGCGACGAGTTGCCGGCCGTGTGGATCCCGCCCGCGCTGACCGGCTTCAGCTGCGCCAGGCCTTCGAGGCTGCTGGGTCGGATCCCCTGGTCGCGCTCGACGAGCTTCGTCTCGCTGGTGGGCTGGCCGTCCTCGCCGATCACCGGCGCCTCGATGGGCAGGATCTCGCGCTTGAAGCGGCCCTCCTCGGTGGCGCGCAGCGCCTTCTCCTGGGAGGCGAGCCCGAGGGCGTCCACGTCTTCCCGGGTGATTCCGCGGTTCTTCGCGATGCGCTCGGCCGAGGTGAACTGGTCCGGCGAGCTGTCCCAGGGCCAGTCCGGGGGCTGGAAGTAGCCCGGGCCGTTGATCACGTTGGCACCCAGGCCGACGTGGCTCATGACCTCGACCCCACAGGCGATGCCGGCGTCGATGGAGTTCGCGCGAACGAAGGCGGAGACGATGTGGTTCGCCTGCTGGCCCGATCCGCACTGCGTGTCCACGGTGGTGCCACCGGTATGCCAGCCCTTGCCGCGCGAGAGCCAGGCCACGCGGGTGATGTTGTTCGACTGCTCCCCGGCCTGGGTGACGCACCCGCCCACCACCTGCTCGATCAGGGTCGGGTCGAGTCCATTGCGCTCGACGAGCGCGTCCTGGACGCGGCCGAGCAGGTGGGCCGGGTGGAAGGCGCAGAGATCTCCCCGGCCCTGCTTGCCACGGGCGATCGGGGTCCGCACGGCGTCGACGATCACGGCTTCGCGCATCTCTTCTCCTCTCAGTCCATTCTTCCGAGGATCATGGCGCTCGACGGGACGCCGACTCCGGCGGTGACGAGCACGTGATCGGATCTCTCGGGCTGATTCACCGACGTGCCGCGGATGAGCCGCACGCCCTCGTTCACTCCGTTCATCCCGTGGATGTAGGCCTCGCTGAGCTGGCCGCCGTGAGTGTTCACCGGCAGTCGCCCTCCGACCTCGATGTTTGCGTCCTTGATGAAGTCCTTCGCCTCGCCGCGCTTGCAGAAGCCATAGGCCTCGAGCTGGAAGAGCACGATCGATGTGAAGGCGTCGTAGATGATGGCGGCGTCGATGTCGTCGGGCGTCAGCCCCGACTGGGCGTAGATCTGGTCCGCCACGATTCCCAGCTCCGGGAGCGCCGTGATGTCGTCGCGGTAGAAGCTCGTCATCGACTCCTGGTCGGCGCCGGAGCCCTGGGCGACACCGCGGATCAGGGCGGGCTTCTGGGCGAGGTCGCGGGCCCGCTCGGGCGTCGTGACGATGCACGCGCAGGCGCCGTCGGTCTCGAGGCAGCAGTCGTAGAGGCGCAGCGGGTCGACGATCATCCGCGAGCTCTGGTGGTCCTCGATCGTGATGGGCCGCTCGTAGAAGATGGCGTTCGGGTTGGTGACCGCATGGTTGCGGGTCGACACGGCCACCTGCGCGAGGTCGGCGCTCGAGGTCCCGGTCTCGTGCATATAGCGCTGCGTGACCAGTGCCACCCAGCTGGTGGGGGTCATCAGGCCACTCGGGATGTACCAGCTCCAGTGGATGGAGTCGGAGGTGAGCAGGTTGCCCGAGACGCCTTCGCTGTAGCGCTGACCGGAGCGGCCGTTGAGGTCGCGGTAGCAGACGACGTACTTCGCGGCGCCGGTCGCGACGGCCATGGCTGCCTGCTGGAGGACGCCGAGTGCGGCCCCCCCGCCGTGGGGGATCTGGCTCTGGAAGGTGAGGCTGCCGATTCCGACGGCGCGCGCGATCTCGATGTCGTCGGTCAGGTCCATCGAGAAGGTCGTCATGCCGTCGACGTCGGAGGGGTCGAGACCCGCGTCGTCGATGGCGGCGCTCACGGCCTCGCAGGCGAGCTGGAGGTCCGAACGACCCGAGTTCTTCGAGAACTCGGTCTGGCCGATGCCGACGACGGCGGCCTGGTCCTTCAGGGTGATGGACATCGGGTCTCCTACTTCGGTAGCGCGACGGTCACCGTTCCGGTGGCGTGGTCGCCCCAGGCGTTCTTCGCCGCCACCGCGACGTCGACGGTCCCCGACTCCGGGTCCACCGCCGTCACCTCGCCGCGGATCTGCATGGTGTCGCCGGGGGTGTTCGGGGTCCCCAGCCGGATCGCGACCTTCTTGAGCGCGGCGTCGGGTCCGGCCCAGTCGGTCACGAAGCGGCTCAGGTAGCCGTTGGTGGTGAGGATGTTCATGAAGACGTCCGACATGCCCGCCGCGTTGGCTGCGTTGCGGTCGTGGTGGACGGGCGTGAAGTCCCGCGACGCGATCGCGCCGCCGACGATGATGGCGGCCGTGAGCTCGACATCGAGATCCGGCAGCGCGTCTCCGACCTTCACGTCTTCGAGTCGTCGGTGCTGGCTCATGGGTTCTCCGGGTCCTTCGCCCACGGGCGCGGCTCAGCTCGTCGCCCGGAACACGGGGAGGTTCACGCCCCCGAGCTCCTCGATGCGGCACTCCACCTTCATCCCGATGCGGATGTCCTCGAAGGGGCAGTCCACGACGTTCGCGACGATGCGCGTTCCCTCGTCGAGATCGATGAGCGCCACCGCGACGGGGAAGTCGTAACCGGGCACCGGCGGGTGGTGCATGATCACATAGCTGTACACCGACCCGCTTCCGGAGGAGGGCTGCGCCTCCCAGTCCACGGAGCGGCAGACGTGACACATGGGGCGCGGCGGATGACGCAGGGTGCCGCACTGGCTGCACTTCTGGATCATCAGCTCGCCCCGGTCGAGGGCCTCCCACCACCAGCCGTTGTCGTGGCCGCGGGGGGCCGCGATCCGCTGGGGCTTCGCCGGGGCCGTGTCGGGTGCGGCCTGCTGGGGCGGCTGGGAGGGCTTGAACTTCAGTACCCGGAAGACCATCGAGCCGACGGGCTCGCCGTCCTCGTTCTCGAAGCGCGTCCGCGTGACGATGAAATAGCCGATGCCGAGGGCCGTGGCCTTCTCCTCCGAGATCGACTCGATCGCGGCCTTCGCCACGACGCGCTCGCCCACGCGCAGGTAGCGCTCGAACTCGAACTCGCAGTCCGTCGCCACGACGCCGGTGTAGCCGTGCTGGTTGAAGAGCGCGTGGAGCTCCTCCTGCTTGTCCGAGGGCGGCCGGTCCGGATCGGCCAGGCGAACGCCGGGGAGGATCCAGGCCTGGAGCATCGTCGGCGGCGCGACGATCCCGCCGTGGTGGGTCTTCGCGGCGGACTCGGCGTCCCAGTGGATGGGATTGGCGTCTCCCATGGCGTCGCACCACTGGTGGATCATCGCTTCGTTCACCGGCTCGCGCGCGATCTCCGGCGGGCCGAAGGCCTGCCCGACGAACGGTGCGAAGGCCTCCTCGAGCGCGGCGTTGGGCATTCCCTGCTCCTCTCCGTCCGGCGCCGGCTCGGTCACGCCCGGCCGCTCGGCTCACGCGTCCGGCCGGGGGCGGGCGGACGAGCCGGAGTCGGGGGGCGCGGGCAGGCCGGCCCGCGGCCCCGGAGAGTAGAACATGTTGCAGTCCGAGTCCCGGCAGCCCGGACGGATCGGAGCCGGCGCGTGGCTGGCCATCGACCCGGGGCGCGTCCGGCGCGTGGCTGGCCACCGACCCGGGGCGCGTCCGGGTCCGGTCGATACACTTCGGCGGCATGCCCAGGTGGATCCGCACCGTGCTCGAGGACGTTCGCGCCGTCCGGGCGAACGATCCCGCGGTGAGGTCCACCCTGGAGGCCGTGCTCTGCCATCTGCCCCTCCACGCCATCCTGGTGCACCGGCTGGCGCACCGCATCCACACCGGGCTGGGCCTGGTCCTGCTGCCCCGGCTGCTCTCCACCCTGGCCCGCATCCTCACCGGGGTGGAGATCCACCCGGCGGCTCGAATCGGTCGCCGCTTCTTCATCGATCACGGCGTCGGCGTGGTGATCGGCGAGACGTCCCGGATTGGCGACGACTGCGTGCTCTTCCACAACGTCACCCTCGGCGGCACCGGGAAGCACCACGGCAAGCGGCACCCGAGCGTTGGCGACGGCGTGCTGATCGGGACCGGGGCCACCCTGCTCGGCCCGATCACCGTCGGCTCCCGCGCGAAGATCGGAGCCGGCTCCTTCGTCCACATGTGCGACGTTCCACCGGACTGCACCGCCGTGGGGATCCCGGCGCGCATCGTGAAGCGCGAGGGCCGCGCCGTGGAGGAGGCGCTGCCCAGGACCCAGCTGTCCGCCGCGTCGATCCCGGCCGTCGAGCACGGCGTCCGGGCCGCGGAGGGCCAGCCTTGAGCGGGGCGGGCACGCGCGCCGGGGCGCTCCGGACCCTGCTCGAGGAGCCGGGGCTTCGGGTCATGCCCTGTTGCTTCGACGGCCTGTCGGCGCGACTGATCGAGCGCGCGGGCTTTCCGCTCACCTTCATGAGCGGCTTCGCGGTGTCGGCGGCCCGGCTCGGCCTGCCCGATACGGGCCTCGTCTCCTACGGGGAGATGCTCGACCAGGGTCGCAACCTCTGCTCGGCCGTCTCGATCCCGGTGATCGGGGACGCGGACACCGGCTACGGCAACGCGCTCAACGTCAAGCGCACGGTTCGCGGCTACGCCGCCGCCGGATTCGCCTGCGTGATGATCGAGGATCAGCGCTGGCCGAAGCGCTGCGGGCACACGCGCGGGAAGCAGGTGGTGGACCGGGCCGAAGCGCTGGCCCGGGTGCGAGCCGCCGTCGACGCCCGGGACGAAGGGGCGGGTATCCTGATCATGGCGCGCACCGATGCGCGGGCGATCCACGGCCTCGACGAGGCGCTGTGGCGGGCGCAGGCCTTCGCCGACGCCGGTGCCGACATCCTCTTCGTGGAGGCGCCCGAGAGTCGCGAGGAGATGGCCCGGATCTGTGCCGAGGTGGCGCTTCCCCAGATGGCGAACATGGTCGAAGGGGGTGACACGCCGGTCCTGCCGCCCGACGTCCTCGAGGCGCTGGGCTACCGGATCGCGGCCTATCCCCTGACCCTGCTCTCGTCCGCGATCCGCGCCATGCAGCAGGCGCTCGCCGCCCTCGGACGGGGCGAGACGCCCGAGGGTCTGCTCGACTTCCCGACGCTGCGCGAGGTGGTGGGCTTCGATGACTACGATCGCGAGGCGGCGCGCTACGCCGAAGAGGGGGAGACGTGAGTCCGAGGCAGGTCGTTGTTCCGCAGACCGGTGGGCCCGAGGTGCTGACCGTCGAGGAGGGCCCGGTTCCGACGCCGGGCCCCGGCCAGGTGCGGGTGAACGTCGCGGCGAGCGGCGTGAACTTCATCGACGTCTACCACCGGACGGGGCTCTATCCGCGACCGCTGCCCTTCGTTGCCGGAATCGAGGGCGCCGGAACCGTGGAGTCCGTGGGGCCGGAGGTGTCGGTTCTGGCGGAGGGGGATCGGGTCGCGTGGTCCTCGGTGCCCGGCTCCTACGCCGAGGCCGTGATCGCTCCGGCGGATCAGCTGGTGCGGATTCCCGACGGCGTGGACGACCGCACCGCCGCCGCCGCCATGCTCCAGGGCATGACCGCCCACTACCTGACCCACGGCACCCGCGAGGCACGGCCCGGCGACACGGCGCTGGTCCACGCCGCCGCCGGTGGAACCGGGCGTCTGCTCGTGCAGATGCTGGTGCGTGCCGGTGTCCGGGTGATCGGCACCTGCTCCACGTCGGAAAAGGAGCGCCTCGTCCGCGCCGCGGGCGCCGAGCAGGTCGTTCGCTACACGGAGTGCGACTTCGTCGAGGAGACGCGGCGCTTCTCCGGGGGGCGCGGGGTGGACGTAGTCTACGACTCCGTCGGGTGCTCCACCTTCGAGGGCAGCCTGGCCTGCCTGCGGGCCCGCGGGCTGCTGGTCCTCTTCGGGCAGTCGAGTGGATCGGTTCCGCCCTTCGACCTCGCTCGGCTGACGCCCGGCTCCTTCTTCGTGACCCGCCCCTCCCTCGCCCACTACAGCGCCGACCGCGAGGAGCGCGAGATGCGCGCTTCCGCCGTCTTCGGGGCGATCCGCGCGGGAGAGCTGGAGGTCCGCATCGGTGCCGAGTTCGCCCTCTGCGACGCCGCCGATGCTCACCGGGCGCTGGAGGGCCGCGGCACGACGGGAAAGCTCCTCCTGGTTCCCTGACCGACGCCGCCTCGGGCGGCCGCGCGGGCTTAGGGGGCAGGGCTCCGCGGCGGGCGACCCGCACGGGGCTTCCAGCGGTAGCGCTCCAGGGCGGTTCGGCCGCCGCGGCCGAGTAGGACGCCCTCGCGCTCGAGCAGCTGGCGCTGGACGTCGTTCCAGCCCGGATCGGCCCGGGGGCTGATGCGTCCCTGGGCGTTGATCACTCGGTGCCAGGGCACGTCACTTGCCTCGGAGAGCGCGTGGAGCGCGTAGCCGACCTGCCTCGCGTGGCCGGGGAGGCCGGCGAGGGTCGCCACCTGTCCGTAGGTGGCGACGCGGCCGTGCGGGATGCGGCGCACGACGGCGTAGATGCGCTGGTACGTTCCGGTGGCGCCGGTGTTCACGCGTTGATTGTGGCAGGGGGGCGTCGCGTCGCCACCCCGCAGGACCGGCGTCGGCCCGTCGGGTATCCTCCCCTCTCCGGAGGTCCCTCGTGTCACTGCTGCGTGTCGAGAAGGGTGACGGGCTCGCGATCCTGACCCTCGATCGCCCCGACGCCCTCAATGCGTTGAGTCGCGCCCTGCGCGGGGAGATCACCGAGGCCTTCCACGACCTCCAGTCCGACGGCGAGACGCGGGTGGCCATCCTCACCGGCGCCGGGCGCGCCTTCAGCGCCGGCCTCGACCTGAAGGAGCTCGGTTCGGCCGAGGGGATGGGCGAGTCCGCGGCGGCGGAGACCTCGATGATCCGCACCCTCGGTGAGTTCGAGGGACCGATCATCGGCGCCATCAACGGCCACGCGATCACCGGGGGCTTCGAGCTCGCCCTCGCCTGTGACGTGTTGATCGCCTCGACGAAGGCGCTCTTCGGCGACACCCACGCGCGAGTGGGCATCGTTCCGGGCTGGGGCCTCTCCCAGAAGCTGCCGCGGCTGATCGGAATCGCGCGGGCGAAGGAGCTGTCGTTCACCGGGAACTTCATCGACGCCGAGCAGGCCGAGCGCTGGGGCCTCGTGAACCGCGTGGTCGAGCCCGAGGACCTGCTTCCCACCTGCCGACGGCTGGCCGAGGACATGCTCTCCTGCGATCCGCTCACCCTGCGGCGCTACAAGCAGATGATCGATCGCGGCTACGAGGCGACCCTCGGCGAGGGGCTGCGCCTCGAGAGCCGAGCCTCGAGGGAGCACCTCCGCGGCGTCACCCCCGACGCAGTCGCCGCAAGGCGTGCGCTGATCCAGCAGCGCGGCCGCGGGCAGCAGGGCTCCTGAGGCGGCCGTGATCACGCTCTACGGTCCGGCCCAGGCTCCGTTCACCGAGAAGGTTCGGCGGGCGCTGCTCTACAAGGGCTACGAGTTCGAGCTCCGTGAGCCCCAGAGCCCCGAGGACTACCGGCGCTGGAGTCCGAAGACGGGGATGCTGCCGGTCCTCGATCTCGACGGGGAGCACGTGCCCGACTCGACCGAGATCCTGTACCGGATCGATCGCGATCGCCCCGACCCCCCGCTGCTTTCCAGCGATCCGACGGTGGCGACCCAGCAGCGCCAGCTCGAGGACTGGGCCGACGAGTCATTCCTCTTCTACTACATGAAGTACCAGCGGACCGTCGCGCACCAGGCCCAGGTGGTCGCCGCCGCCGCGGCTGCGGCCGCGGCCGCGGAGCGGGGCACCGCGCGCTCTCGATCGGGTCCCCTGCGCCGACTCCGCGCCTGGCTGCGCGCCGGAGGTACCTGGGAGCGGCCCGAGACGGCGATCGTCCGCGAGCTGGGGCTGCGTCTCGACGACCTGACGAAGTTCCTCGGAGCCCGGGTCTTCTTCTACTCGGACCGGCTCTCGATGGCCGATCTCGGCGTCTACGCCATGCTGAGCACGATGCGCCTCGACGCGATTCCCGGCTCTGCACAGCTGGTCGCGCAGCGGCCTGCGCTGATCGGACTCATGCGTCGGGTCGAGGAGGTGACCGGCGGGTGACGCGCGCCGAGAAGGCGCACCGGATCGGCCGCATCCTCGACCGGCTCTATCCGGAGGCGCGCGTCCCGCTGCGCCACGAGGATCCCTTCACGCTGCTGGTGGCCGTCGTGTTGTCGGCCCAGTGCACCGACGAGCGCGTGAACCGCGTGACGCCGGCGCTCTTCGCCGCCGCCGCCACGCCCGAGGCCATGGCGCGCCTGGGTGCGCGTCGCATCCTGCCGCTGATCCGTTCCTGCGGTCTCGCGCCCTCGAAGGCGAAGGCGATCGCCGAGCTCTCGCGTCGTCTCGTCGCCGAGCACGGGGGGCGCGTTCCGGAGGACCGGGAGGCGCTGGAGTCGCTGCCGGGAGTGGGCCACAAGACGGCGAGCGTCGTGGTGAACCAGGCCTTCGGCCACCCCGCCTTCGCAGTGGACACCCACATCCACCGGCTGGCAGGCCGCTGGGGACTGTCGCGCGCGAGAAACGTGGTCGAGACCGAGCGCGACCTCACGCGCCTCTTCCCCCCCGAGGACTGGGGTCGACGGCATCTCCAGATGATCTACTTCGGCCGGGAGCACTGCCCCGCGCGGGGTCACGACCTGGCGAGCTGTCCGGTGTGTGGCTGGGCCGCATCCAGGGCGCGCATCGCCCGGGAGCGGCGCAGCCGCGGCGCGCGCTGATCCGCTCGCGCCGAACGTCGACTACGCGCTGGCCCGCGCGCACGGGAGAACTGCGGCGTTCGTCCAGCGCGACGATCGCGAGCTGCGTCGCGCTCAGGTGCCGCTGCTTGAGGTTGCGACTGACCGCAAGCGA
>Ga0209536_100001564_pt1 | contig 37616 bp, 32 predicted proteins | sample DeeMarSeWOR28_12_FD_187461 | JGI IMG/M metagenome (GOLD analysis project Ga0209536, IMG submission 187461) | Marine sediment microbial communities from White Oak River estuary, North Carolina - WOR-2-8_12 (SPAdes) (version 2) | ecosystem: Environmental > Aquatic > Marine > Intertidal zone >... | reverse complement strand
GGGTGCCTCTTCTTCAGATAGCAACTAGGCACACGGGTCTCGCCTGTTACCTGATTTAACAGGTCATCTCACGACACAGGCTGACGTCGGCCATGCACCTCCTCTCAGCGTGTCAGGTAAGCCCTTCAGACTGACCTTCATTCTGCTGTCGGTCCTGGTAAGGTTCACGGTGTAGAATCTAATTGAACCGCACGCGTCACCCGTTGTGGTATTCCCCCGCCAATTCCTTTAAGTTTCGGCCTTGCGGCTATACTTCCCAGGTAGCATACTTTTCCCCTTCGGTGCAGCACCGAAATCTCACGAGGAGATCCCGATGTTTAGTATGCAGTGTTTACAGCTAGGACTACATGGGTATCTAATCCATTTTGCGCCCCTAGCTTTCATCCCTCACTGTCAGATTCGCCGTCGCAAGGTGCCTTCGCTGTTGTTAGTCCAATCAAGATTAACATATTTTACCACTACCTTGATTGTACTCCTTGCGTCCTTCGATCTCTAGCCATGCAGTATCCTCTGCCCGCTCCACACTTAAGATGTGAAATTTCACAGAAGACTTACACAGCAAGCTACGGATGTTTTAGACCAAACAGTTGTGGTTGCGACTTGGACTGCTGGGATTACCGCGGCGGCTGGCACCAGTCTTGCCCAGTCCTTATTCATCAGCCTTTTTACAGCTGACAAAAGTTTCTCTATATCGAGAAACACTCTGGTTCACTCTGTCACGCTTGCGCGCATTGCAGAAGATCCCTACCTGCTGCACCCCGTAGGGCTGGGAGTAGTGTCTCAGACTCCCTCTCAGGGCTTCTCCGCTAAGAGCCCTTACGGATCATTGGCTTGGTGGGCTATTACCCCGCCAACAACCTAATCCGCCGCAGCCTCATCCTACAGCGTTGCCTTTAAAATATAACTCTTTCCAGAAATCATATTCTATCAAGTATTACTCTCAGTTTCCCGAGGATATCCTTGACTATAGGGCAGATTAGCTACGTGTTACTGAGCAGTTCGCCTTCCTTTCGGAAAAAACTTGCATGGCTTAGTGCAAACCAGATAGCCGCAACCGCCAGCAGGATAAACTGGATTTTAATCCATAATCCTGTAATTGATTATTTTGGATACAAAGCCTTAACCTCCGAGAAATAATTATTATTAGCGGTCACAACGACTCGACGTACAACATCATACCTTAACGTTGAGTTTTGTTAAGACACTCATTTTAATGATAATACTCCTTAATGGAGTGTAAAGAAATGATTATTTTTGGGTATATAAACCTTCTGTTTTACATAAAATCATCGAGGTTAAGTTCTTTTTCTATACCTTTTGCCTTTGCATATTCCCTCGCTAAAAGATATAAAACTAAACCAATACTTTTATTAGCCTTATTATTGCAAGGAACAAATTTTTCAATTCCAAAAGTATAGTTATTAGTATCACATAATGCAAGAACTTTTTTCTTTGTTAATACAGCATCTTTCAAAGCATTTTTATCTGTCCACGGATCACAGATAAACACCATTTCTGGTTCAAAGAAATTTGGTAAAGAAGTATTTGTTATGATTCCAGCAGGATATTTTTTAGTAAAAGTCTTAATACCAAACAACTTTCCAAAAGTTTCTGCAGCTTTCCATCCAGCCTCTCTCTTGCATATTAAAATAAAATCTTGCGGATTATATTTTTCTAGTTCTTTAACCATTTCTTTAATCTTCTCATCTATTGCATTAGTATTAATAACAGCAATTCCATCTGCTCTTCTTTTGTATACAAATTGTCTCATTCCAGGAAGAATTACTTTTGTACCCATACAAACACCATATTTAATATAATCTTCAACAGGAATTAAAGTAGCTTTTTTCTCAACAAGTTTTTCTTTAAGATCAACCTTTTCACCATCTTGCTCCATCTTTTCAGCAAGTGCCTTTGCCTTGGCTTCAAGCTCTTTCTTACTTATTTTCTTTGTTTTCTTTTCCTCTTCTTTCTCTGCCTTTTCTTTCTTAGGCTTAGCTAATTTCTTCTCTTTTTCTTCAACATTATCTTCTTCGGTTTTTTTCTTTCTTGGCATTTTAATATAAAAAGTTCAGGGGTTAATGCTACTTCCTCATTGAGGTTTTGCACCTGATTAATTTCTTATGCTAGATTGTAGGGCTTTTTAAAACTAACGAATCAAATAATTTATACTTTATACTACATATATGCTTAAATATTCTCAAATTACCTAGTTATTATGACAGATTTTTGTAAAGATGAAGGATTGCAAAACCCAGAAAATCTTTTAACATTACTTAGAAGTTTTAGAGATCCTATTCAACAATTAGTTGCTACAGGAAAAGCTGTTCAATTTTCAGATATAGGTTTTACAAAAGAAAGATTGATAATTGATGATTTTGTATTTAATATGGGAAATATAAGAAGAGTAATAATAGACGCAAGAAAAGTAAGAGGTGCTTCTTATGCACCCTATTCTAATTTTAATGTTGGTGCTGCAATATTAACACCAAATACAATAGTAAGAGGATGTAATGTTGAAAATTCATCTTATAGAGCTACTTCTTGTGCTGAAAATACAGCTACAGTAAAAGCTGTTTCAGATGGGGAAAGAAAATTTAACTTAATTGGAATTGTAGGTGGCTTTGATCATTCAATTGATCCAAACATAAGAGAAACAGCAGCACAAGAGTTTATATTTCCTTGTGGTTGCTGCAGACAAGTTCTTTATGAATTTGGAGGTAAAAATCTTGGAATTGTTTTAGCAAAAGACAACGATGAAATTTTTTTCAGCTTATTAAATTATCTTTTACCAGGGCCATTTGGCCCAGAATCAATGGGGATAGATGCTAGTGAATATTCAAGACATAATCCTCCAAAAGTTAAAGCTTAAGACCTTTTTCTATCTCAATTAATCTGTTTAACTTGATTTCTCTTCCAGGACCTAGAACACCTGTTTTTATGTAATCTGATTGCATTCCAAATGCAATATCAGCAAGAACATAATCTTCTGTTTCTCCAGATCTGTGAGATACTATTGTCTTAATAGCTTTACTTTTTGCATAATCCATTACTTCCTTTATTTCAAGTAAACTGCCGTTTTGATTTGGCTTCACAATTAATGCAGAAATTGCTTTCTTTTTTACTGCTTGCTTTAACCTAGGTAATTGACTTACAGTAAGATCATCTCCAACAATCAAACACTCGTTTATCTTCCTTATTTCTTCTTTTATGTCCCTAAAACCTTCAAAATCATTTTCTTCAAAAGGATCTTCTAAATATCCTATTTCATGTTCTTCTACTAGTTCAAGAACATAATCCATATGCTGTTTCTTAGTCATAACTTTCTTTAGACTAGGATAGTTGTATTTGCCTTTGCTAAAAAAGCTATTAGCAGCAACATCTAATCCGATTATAACATCAACACCAAGTTCATTCACAACCTCTTCCCTAGTTTCTTCCATTACTTCCAGAACTTTCTTATTAGTAATATTTGCAGACCATGCATTTTCATTATTAAGAGGCCCTTTAGAACCATGAAAACCAAGTCTTTTCCCACATAGGTCATGTATTCTTCTTAAAAGAAAAACTCTGTCAATAAAAGTCTTGCTTTTTGCAATCATTTCAAATTCTTGAAATTCTGGCTTAATTTTGCCAGGAGTATGTTTTCCGCCGCCAATACAATTTCCAACAGGAAAAGGAAAAACTTTTGCCTTTGGATTAATTAATTGCCATACACTAACACCTTGTTCTGCTGCAAGCGCTTTTAATAAACTAAATTCAAGAGCAACACACGTATTTGCTCCAAACTTTTCCTTAGGAACAATTTTTTCTATTTCCACTAGATCATAAAATCCATCTAATTCAACCCTTGTTATTTTATCAATAACTGCCTTAAGATTCTTAATTGCAGGCTTAATACTTGGAATAAAGGTAGGTGTTTCATATTTACCAACGCTTTTGCCAGCTGGTGCTGAAGCAGCAAAACTTCCAGCCTTTGTCTTAGTAACAACTTCAATTGTTTCTTCGCCCCTAGAATTACGTATAATCTTTGGTATAACCTCTCTTATTTTCATAAAAATAATACTGTTTAGAAGTATAAAAAACTAACCTTTAGATGCCTTGTTCTTCTTTTCTTTCGCCTTCTTCTATCTCATCTTCTGGCTTTACTAGTTCCATAATTTCTCCTTTTTCCATAACTGCTTTTTCTTCTTCTTTCCCTACCTTCTCAACTTTCTTTTCTTCAAGTTCTTGTTTTTCCTTTGAAATTTTAACAACCTCTCTTTTTAATTTCTTGTCTATTTTTCTTGGCATTGGTCTTTTTACTGTTATTGGCAAGACTCCTGATTCAAATTCAGTCCTTGCAATTTCAATAGGATCATATTTTACTTTTTCCAGATCTTCTTTTCCCATCTTTATCAATAATGGAGCAGACATTGCTATCTGTAATCCTCTAGCTCCTAGAATTCTTGCAACTTCATATTTTGTAAATGGTTCTTTTCCTTTATCCATTTTATTTTAAGTTTTTGACTTTTCCTAGTAATTCTGCTGATTTTTTAATAGCATTGTCAATAACATGGGTTAATTCTTCTTCTGTAAATGTTTGTTCTCCACCTTTTTGTGTAGCGTGAATAATAGATTCTTTATCTTTGCTTATTGCAAGACTTACTCTTGCCTCACTTGAGTCTTCTTCCTCTTCTACAGGATCTACTATTAAATGCTTTCCAACCTTATAAAATGTGACATTTAATGGCATATTATTTGTTAAAGGCAGTTTTTTGTCTGTCTTTTCTTCAAACTTGACTTTATCTTCTTTTTCATCATATCTAGGAAACCTAGCAGTCTTTAATGCGCAGATTGCAGCAAGAGCACAAGCATCAATCAAGTTTCCATCAGCATTTAATGGATACATATCTACAAAAACACCCCACACTTTATCTTCTTTAATTGATAATTTGTCAAATTCAAGAAAGCCACTTTCTCTTATTCCTCTATCTATGATTCTTGCTAATTCTATCGAATCTATTTGAGGTGGGCCTGGCTCAAACCTAGGTGAGGACAAAGGCAAGAATTCAGCTGTAGTTATCAATATTCCTTGACCTTCGCTGTCTGGGAAAGGTTCAGCAGTATTTAACTTAACTCCAGCAATAACCTCAGTATCTCCCATCTTTACTTTTGCAGAACCTTCTGCATTTTTAATAACATTAGTTTCTATAGTTATATCTCTAAAATCAAGTAACCCCCTACCATCAAATCTCTTTCCTAGTTTTAAGTATTCCTGTATTCTTTTCTTTGTTAGTTTTGATATTTCAATTTTATTGGCCATTTGTTTTCTTCTCCTTTAATGTTTTCTTCTGTAATTCAAATATTTCTTTACATGCTTTTTTACCCATTTTTACAGCTTTTTTCAATTCTTCTGGTCTTATATATCCATCAAGTTGAAACAAACTGATTGATTCTGAATTTGAAAAAAAAGCAAATGCAATATCAGTTGCCCCCTCTCCTTCTTCAAAATCTTCTTCTTCTTTGCAAACATCTACTACTAGATTCTTATCTAGTTTTCCAACAGAAACAGAGCTTACTAGCTCCTTCATTGGAACTCCAGCATCAGCAAGAGCCATTGCAGCAGCATTAATTCCTGCCACTCTTGTGCTTGCATTTGCAGATAAGATAGTTATATGAACATCAACAACAGTGTTTGGAAAATTGTCTAGGTCAACTATTGAAGATAAGGCCCATTCTGTTACTTTGCTGATTTCCATGCTTCTTCTGCTAGGGCCTGGCCTTTTTCTGTCAGGCACACTAAAAGAAAGCATATCATAGACTACTCTTAATATGCCTTTTCTAGGGTTTTGAAGATGTTGTGGATGAAGTTGTTTTGGACCATAAACTGCAGCTATTGCAACAGTATCTCCAAATCCAAATATAGCAGAGCCATCAGCATTCTTAATCACACCTACTTCTGCTTTCATCTTTCTCATTTCATCAGCCTTTCTTCCATCAATCCTTTTTACTTCTGCCATTTTTTTCCTCTAAAAATTCTTTTACTTTTTCTGTCAAGCCATCTATATAGCTTCTATTGACAATAAATAATATGGATTCTTTAGCCTGTAATTCATTTTCTATTTCACTTGCTTTAATCCAAATAAGCCCGTTTTGTCCAACAATAATATCAGAATTTGTGCTTTGTTTTATCAATTTTATCATGCTTCCTTCTTTCCCTATTACTCTAGGCACTTTATTTGAATTTATCTTCATTATTATTCCTCCATCTAATTTTCCAAGACCTTTGCCTTGAATACTTAGGTCAATGCTCTTTCTTTTAAAACTCAAAACCTTGCAAGCAATAACATCTCCAATATCTAAGAACTCTGCAAGATTGTCTTTATGAATATATCTAGGTACTTCTGCTACAGGCAAAAATGCTCCATAGGGTGATCCAATATCAACCATCCACCCATTAAATGAAATATCTGTAACTTTTCCAATAATAGTATTTCCATACCTAGGAACATATCCTCCTGAAAGTGGGATTATCTTAACTAATCTTCCAGAAACATCTGCAAGCCCATATCTGCTTGCCAGAATATCATTACCTTCTTTTCTTGTTCCATCTCCAGGCAAAAATTCAGTTCCAGAGATTATTTTTTCTCCAGGAATAACTAGTTTTCTTTTCTCTTTTTCTGTCTTTTCCTCGGTTTTTTCAATTTTTTCTTTAATCTCTTCTTTCTTTTTTGTTTTTGGTGTCATCTTAAATCATTCATAACTACTCTTTTAAATCTTCCGCTATTGCAGAACCATGAGTTATTGCGTTTAATTTATCATAAAATTCCATTTGTAATCCAACAGGCAGATTAATTATACAGCTTAAATCGCCATTGCTTAACCATTCTTCTTTTTCTTTATAGCTTTGTATAAGTCCGTAGACTCTTCCAGTATAAATTGCTGGAATAGTTAACTTAATCTTTTTACTTTCTACTTTAATAGGGATTATCTTCTTTAATTCTTCAAGTATCCTTGGTATCTGTTCTTCTACAGATCTTTTGTCTATGTTCACTCCTGAGCTGTCTAATGCTTCTTCAATCCTTACAGGTGTAAATGGTTTTTTAGTAGCAACATCTATAGCATTTTTAACTAAGAAATCAACAATCTGTTTTCTCTTTGTTTCTTGTTCTTGCTTCTTGTAGTCTGCAGGCAATAGCACTTCGCCATTTTTTACAATCCTTTCTGCTATCTTATAGATATCAGTTGTTCCAAAAGCTTCATTTAAATCTTTCTCAGGAATTCTTAATCCTTTTTTTGTATCAGAAAATACCTCATTAACTACTAAGAATTCACTAGCCACAACATTTTTTCCTTTTTTAAAATCTAAAGCTTTATCTAAATCAACTAAGATTTCAAAATGTTTGTTATTAATTTTAATCCTTGCTTCTGTATTAGTCATTCTATTTACTATATTTCTTTAATTCCTCCCCTTCTAATCTTTCTATCACACCTTCTTCTTTCTTAATATAAGCAACATCAAATCTTGATAAGTCAAAATTTTTCTCAAGCAATTTTTTAAAGATTTTTAATCCCATCTTAATTGCCTCTTCAATAGTCATTTCATCACTAAATTCTTCTCTCAACATTTCTTTTATTTTTTCATCGTTTTCACCGATTGCATTCGCCTTATAATCGAAATAATTTCCAGTAACATCAGACACATACAACTTGGGCTTTTTCTCGCTTATTCCAGCAACCATTATTGATACTCCAAATGGTCTTGCTCCACCATATTGAGTATATGCTTGCTTTATGTCTGAGATTTCTCTTATAACTGTCTCAACACTTACTTTACTATCATAAGTCACTTTATGTTGTTGAGCAATCAATCTTGCTTTATCAATCAAGATTCTGCCATCAGAGATTATTCCTGCTATGGTTGCTATAATATGCTCATCGATTTCAGCTATCTTATTTGCAGAACTAGGCTCAATAAGCTTATCTTTAATTCTCCTATCTGCAATAATTATAACTCCATCTTTACAAGCAAAGCCAATACTAGAACTGCCTAATCTTACTGTTTTCTCAGCATACTCTACTTGAAGTAAATGTCCGTCGGGCGAGAACATAGTGGCTGTTCTGTCATAGCCCATTACCTGATTTTGCATTTCCATAGGTATATCCATTTTGTAAAAAGAGATAATCTTTTACATCCGTTTATTCTTCTCAATTTTAATAATTCTGTTTACTTTTTAAAGTTTTTGTTTTAATCCTTTCAAAGTGCCGCTAACTCCTAGTACTTTGATCGGTTTACAATATATAGAAAAAGAAGCCCTTACTTTATTGATCATCTCTCTGTTTACAGCAATAATATTGTTTTTAACAAAAATAAGGCCTGTTTTTCCATAACCCAGGCTGCCAATATACTCAATTATAGCTTTTTCTATATCTTCTTTCCTAGCCTTTTCTAATAAAAGATATCTTTTTCTTTCTCTTAAACTAGGCATAATTCTTTTTTCAGCCATTTTATTAAATATAACCATGCAGTCTTAAATGCTTTTGCCTTCTTTTCCAAAGTATGACTCCAACAACCCCTGCAACACCTAGAACAATAATTCCAATTCCTATGTATAAATAAGTTTTCCAGCCCCATTTAAGCCAACTTGGCCATGTCAGATCCCAGTTCCAACCAGCATCTTCGGCTTCACTGCCACTAGTTAGTGTTTCATTAAGATCAAGAGTATAATTTCCTTCATATGCAACATAAATCTCTTGTATTGTCACATTTGCAACAATTCCTGTAATGCTGTTTAATTGAACAAAAAAGTCATAATAATTGTCTTTATTAAGGTCAAAGCTTTTATTTTCAGAGACATTTAAATCAAAATATATTGGATCACTTCTAAGTCTAAATCTTACTGAATTGCTTGTTACATTCATAATAGTTAAACTATGGGATCTATTGTAGACTTCAAATGCAAACCTGTCTTCTTCTCTTACTCTTTTTGAAGTGCCATTTTTTAATATATCATTTGTGATTGAATATATCACTTCTTCATAATCTTCATCTGCTCCACCAGTGCTTGTAGTAGTGTCATCACTAGTGCTATCATCTCCATCCCCACCATCTCCGCTTGTTCCACCGCTGTCAGTTACTGAAAAGTCCCAAGTGCTGCTTGATCCAATGTTTCCTGCTTCATCTATACAATCAACACGCCAGTCATGACTAGCTACACTTAAACCGCTTTCTGCATGATCTTCATCCTGGCCTTTATCAACATCTGTCCAAGTATATTCACTTGAGCTATCTATTATTAAATCACATGTAGAGATTTCATGAGTATCATCTGCATTAAAACTAAATGTAATAGTTGTTTCAGTAGTGCTATATTCATCTGCAGGTGCAACAAGACTTACAGTAGGATCAGTAGTATCTATACCAAAGAAGCTTATAGTACTATTATTTATATTTCCAGCAGTATCATTACAATACATAGTTACATTTCTCTCTGTATTATTGCTAGTTTCTCCGCCAGCACTTGAATTTATATGATAAAAGTGGGTGCTTGTTAAACTATCCAGGGTTATATTGCTAGAATTGTAAACTGCCCAGCATACACTTCCAGGCTCATTTAAACTAACATTAAATCTTAATGCATTATACCAGCTGCCATTAGTTGGAGATAACATTGTTAAATTGGGAGGAGTCATATCAAGATTGATTGTTCTTGTTTCTGTTGCTCCTTGATTTCCGTCTGTATCATTTGCAGTTGCATTTAGATAATAAGTCCCTTCACTTAAATCAGAAAAATTTACAAATAAAGGTGAAGTGCTTGAATTACTAGAGTTTATCAGGTCAAGACTTGCATTATATAAGTAAACTAAGATAGTATCTAAACTTGTATCTGTAGAACTTACATTGACTAGAATATAATCTTGCGAAACATTTCCTGAAGTTGTAGGATTTTCAAATTCAATATTTGTATCATTTGTAATACTAAATGTTATACTAGTGCTTCCAAGAGCATTAAAAGTATCATTTGAATAAGCATAGATAGTATGGCTTCCATATGTAAAATTAAATGTCCCTGGTTCTGTATATGTAATGTTATCTGTTCCATTAAACCACCATAGATTAAGTGCATCACTTGAATTAGTTAAATTGATTAAGATTTCTAAGGTATCATAAGTAGTGTTTTCAGGAGATAAAATTGTTACATTTGGAGGATTATTTAAACTAGAAGCTGCAGCATAAATATTAATCCTAGAATAATACAATCCACTACCACTATCATAGATTCTTTCTCCAGTATCATTTAAAGCATCTTGAATTTCACTAGGTGTCAAAACTATATTGCTTTGTAAAAGATAAAATTGTCTAATCAAAGCAAAAGCAGCAGAAACATGCGGAGTAGACATGCTCGTTCCTTGCATTGTTGTATAGCCACTTGTCCATTGTGTAGAATTAATACCGGTTCCTGTAGCAACAAGATCTGTAATTGAATTTCTATTACTATTTGCATGAAAAATATCATTTTTGCCTACCCAACCAACAGCAGTTGCATTTTGAATACATGAGGGAAGAGAAATATGAGTTTTATTTCCATTGTTTCCAGTTGCAACAACAACAGAAATATTTTTTGTAACAGCCGCGTTTATCGCATTTTTATACATATTAGTACTGAAGGTGGGATAAGAATTATCACAATAATCAGAATAACATAAATCTGGGCGTGAAGAACAATCTGCTCCTAAACTCATACTTATTACTGAAATATTATATTCTTCAGAATTTTCAGTACACCATTCGATACCTCTTACTATATCTCCACCATAACCATTACCATTGTTGTCAAGAACTTTTATTGAAACTATCTTTGCTTCAGGAGCAACACCTTTTATAGCTCCATTTGCAGCAGCAATTCCAGTTACATGTGTTCCATGACCATTATCATCATCATTATCATCTATGGGATCAGGATCATTGTTATAAATATCCCATCCATGAATTACTTTATTGCAATCAGACCAATTATAAGTAGTATTTGTAGTTCCATTTAAAACTAAATCAATATAAAAACCATAATCATTTATACTGCTATCTGATTTTAATCTTAAATATATTGTATCCCCTTCAACAGAAGGGGTCCAGATATCAGTCCATTTAGTTCTTGTAGTTTCATTTCCAGAGTAAGTTGCTATAGTTTTATTATTACCATCATAGATTGTTATAAAATCATAAGCTCTTTCAGTACTAATATTCACAAAATGAACTGCAATTTTTTCAAATCCAGTATAATTTATTGTCCAAGTAATATCTGTATAACTATCATAAGGGTGGGGAGAGTTTTCTAAAATATAAGATTCATTGTTTCCTTGCAGGCTTAAGTTCTTGATTGTACAGCCACCAAGATCAGGATGACTATAGTTTACTCCTGTATCTAAAATGCAGATTGTTTGGCCAGCACCTGTAAGATTTATGCCGTTGATTTGAGTAGCCCACGTATTTGTTGCATTTACTATAACAGCAGAATCTTGTAAAAATGCATGCATAGGAATGTCATATTCAATGCTTTCAATTCTCTCGTCGTTTCTTAACCTATCTAGATCTTCTTCATTTATGCTTGCAGAAAATCCATTAAAACTATTGAACTTATGTTTTACTTTTTCATTTCCTAGAACTCCTATGGCTTGTTCTCTTACAGAAGAACTAGATGCAAATATATATTTTAATCCAAGATCTTTTGCATCTTTTAATGTAATTATTACTTTTGCTTTTCCTGTACTCTGTATTTCATTAGAAACAGCAGCATCAATTCTTGCTTGATTTTTTCCATAAACCCCAGTCATTAAATTGACAACTAAAAGACTTAACAATAGACCAAATGTAAACAATACTAGTTTCCCTCTTTTTTTCATTTTAACTACTTAAATACATAGATTTTTATGTTTTTATTCTTTTTTACACTCACCATTTATCATCTTACATTCAACATCTTCACATACATAGTTAGCAGTACAAAAAATATCTTTTGAACATTCACTAGCAAGCCTTTCTCTCGTCGTTTCTGCTTCTTCTATAGTCATGCATTCTTCTTTTCCCCCCATTTCACACCCGCAGCAAGTAGTTTGCTGCATAACACAAGGATTTGTTTTCTTGTTATAGTATCCAGCCAAAGATTTAACAATCATGCTTAAAACAACAAGAATAATTATCAAAACAATACTATAAACAAGCTTTTTATTTTTAGGCAGTTTTCTTTTCATATTATCGATAAAAGCAATATAATCCTTAAATACCGATAGATACTAAGATATATAAATATAATTATTGTAGTATTTTATATTAGTAAAAAGGGATGATTAACAAATGAGAATTTATACTATTGGTGGTTTTTCTGAAGTTGGAAAAAATATGACTGTTATTGAAACAGAAGAAGACGCGATTATCATCGATGCAGGACTTTATCTTCCACCCATTGTTGAACTTGAAGAAAGAGAAGGGATTATGAATGAAAAAAAACTTAGAGCTCTTGGAGCCATTCCAGAAGATACTGTTTTAGATAAACTCGGAATAAGAAATAAAGTAAGAGCAATTCTTATTGGTCATGCTCATCTTGATCATGTTGGAGCAGTTCCATACATGGCATATCGATATAAAGCAGATGTTGTAGGAACACCTTTTACAACAGAAGTCTTAAAAGCAATAATAAGTGATGAACATGTGCAATTCACAAACCCTATTAAAACAATCCAGCCAAACTCCTCCTACATGGTTCGAGGAAAAGGCCAAGATTTTAAAGTAGAATTCATAAATATTACTCATTCAACACCACAGACTTCTTTGATTGCAATTCATACAAATGAAGGAGTAGTTTTTTATGCAAATGACTTTAAATTAGATGATTCACCACAGTTGGGGCAAAAACCAAATTATGAAGCAATCAGAAAAATTGCAAAACAAAATGTTAGGGCCTTGGTTGTAGAAAGTCTTTATGCTGCAGAAGAAAGAAAAACACCAAGTGAAAAAGTAGCTAAAAGTCTTTTAGAAGATGTTATGCTCACAGTTGATAATAAAAATTCCGGAATGATTGTAACAACATTCTCAAGCCACATTGCAAGATTAAAAAGCATTGTTGAATTTGGAAGAAAGCTTAATAGAAAAGTTGTTTTTTTAGGAAGAAGCCTCAATAAATACACTCGTTCAGCAATTAATGCTAAAGTTTGCCCATTTCAAAATAAAATCTCTCTTGTAAGTTATAAACGGCAAGTAAACTCAATGCTGAAAAGATTGAATTCAGAAAGAAAAAGACATTTGATTGTCTGTACAGGACATCAAGGAGAACCTGGTTCAATCTTGGATAGAATATCAAGAGGAGACACACCTTTCAAATTAAATCATAGTGACAATGTAATATTTTCTTCAAGTGTTATTCCATCTGAAATAAATATTCAAAACAGGACAGAATTAGATGAAAGACTGAAAAAGAAAGGAGTAAGAATCTTTAATAATGTTCATGTTTCAGGACACGCTGGCAGAGAAGATTTAAGGGATTTTATAAATCTGATTAGTCCTGAACATCTTATACCAGCACATGGAGATGCTTCAAAACTTTCAGCACTCGCTGAACTTGCTTATGAAATGGGATATAAGATAGGAAAAACATGTCATGTTAGTCAAAATCTAAAGTCAATAGAAATAAAATGAAAAGAACAGACTTAATGGGAGCATTGAAAACAGCCAAGGATAAAGGCATTTCTTTGGATGTTGCTAAACAATCTCTTATAAATGCGGGTTATGATGCACAAGATATTGAAGATTCTGCTCAAGCATTTTCTCGAGGAGAATCACCCTATGCAGCACCTGCAACAAAACCATTACCAACACTTCCCGGAGCAAAACCAGCTCCAGCCCAGCCTGCTGCTCAACCTGCTGGCAAACCAGCAGCTCCACCAACTGACCAAAAAAAGAAAATGTCTACTGGAACAATTCTTGCAATAGTTTTTTCTAGTATTGCTATTGCAGGAGCATTAGGTTATGTTCTTTACACAATAGTTCTTGGTTAAAATGTATAGACCAAGAGAAGATTCTTTTTTTCTCTCCCAAGTTCTTGAAAATTTCTTTAAAGGTAAGAAACTAAAAACAAAAAAGTTTCTTGATATGGGATCTGGTTCAGGAATTCAGGCTGAGACTCTAGCTAGGTTTACAAAAAAAGAAAATATAACTTGTATTGACATAGATCCAGCAGTTATTAAATTTCTAGCTAAAAAAGGATTTAAAACAGCTTATTCTGATCTCTTCTCAAATATAAAATCTAAGTTTGATGTTATTATATTTAATCCTCCTTATCTTCCAGAACATGAACATGACAAGATACTAGACACTACTGGGGGAAAAAAAGGCGATGAAACAATCCTTAGGTTCCTAGTACAAGCAAAATCACATTTAAAAAAAGACGGAAAAATAATATTATTGATAAGTTCACATACTCCTAGAAAAAAGATATTTGAGCTTTTAGATACTGGGTATAAATACAAAAAAATAGCAGAAAAGAAACTTTTCTTTGAAAAACTTGAGATTTACGAGATATCTAAGTAATTATCTCTTCTTAGATTTAACTACATGCCAATAAGCAACAGCAGCTGAAATAACTCCTGTAAATATCAACACAATTGTGTTTACAACATCTTGATCTTGTCTTAGCAAAGCTGTTTTGATTGCAAACACAATAAAGATATATACTGAAAAATAATAAAATATCATCGATAATGTTTCATGCCCTTCTATTTTACTATCATTTATAATTTCTTTTAAATAAGTGCCAAGAGCAAAGCCAACACCAATCAAGATTAATGCAGCAGTTAATGCAGGGATTATAACAAGCACTGTTATAAGCCAATCTGTTAATTGAGGAATATTAAGCTGTGCAAGTGCAAAATTAATAAATATTATGTAAATACTCCATCTTACTATAGTGATAAACAATTCAACAAAACTTCTTCTTATTGTATCTTCAATCCTAGATTTTTCAACACTTCTTCTTAATATTCTTGTAACAAATCTTCCTAAAATTATACCTAGTCCAAAAAGAATTATTGCAAAGACAAAATTAATGATAAATACATCTATACTTTCAACGTTTGGAATGAATACTTTATCTAAAAAACTCGACCATAACCCCATGTATATCTGACCTCTCAAAACTTTATAAAACTTGCGTTGGACAACAAATATTTTTTTAAAACAGATTATCTTACATTTGGTATGAAATTCTCTCATCTAGCTGATTGTCATCTTGGTAGTTGGAGACAGCCAGAACTTATGAACTTAAATCTAGGAAATTTTCAAGAATCTATTGATAAAAGCATAAAAGAAAACGTAGAGTTCGTATTAATTACAGGAGATTTATTTGATTCAGCTTATCCTCCTATTGAAATATTAGAAGAAGCCTTTTTCCAGCTTAAAAAACTAAAAGATGCAGGAATTCCTTGTTTTTATATTGCAGGAAGTCATGATTATTCAGCAAGTGGAAAAACATTTTTATCTGTATTGGAAAAATCAGGATTTTGCAAAAATATATTTGTTCCAGAAGAAAAAAATCAAGATATAATACTTAATCCTGTTATCTTCAAAAATGCTGCTTTATATGGTTATCCAGGCAAAAAAGCAGGTATGGAAGTTCAAGAGCTTAGAAACATAAAACTTCAAGATGCTCCTGGTTTTTTTAAGATTCTTGCTTTGCATACAACATTAAAGAATGCAGTAGGAACCTTGCCAATAGAGTCAATAGATGAAAATAAACTGCCTAAAGCAGATTATTATGCCTTGGGCCATTTGCATATAGACTATGTTAAAGACAGGTTTGTTTATGGAGGCCCAATATTTCCAGATAATTTTCAAGAGCTTGAAGAATTGCAAGAAGGAAGATTTTACATTGTTAATACAACCCCTTTTCATATAAAGAAAGTAAAACTTGGCAACAAAAAACCAGAGACCATAGAGATAGAGCTTAAAAATGCCCTGGTTGCTACTGATAAAATTATTTCTGAATTAAAAAATAAAAATTTAGAAAATAAGATAATCCTCCTCAAATTATTTGGAAAAATTGAACAAGGAAAAATTAATAATATTGATTTTTCTGCAATAGAAAATTTTGCAAAAGAAAAAGGAGCTTATTCTTTATTGAAAAATATTTCAAAACTTAGTGTTGAGGATTCACAATTTGAAATGGAAGTTTCAAACATGGATAAATTAGAAGAAGAAATAATTGCCAAATACTCAAAAGATAAAAATTCTAAGTTCAATAAATTGATCCCATCTTTGCTTCATGCACTTACTGCAGAAAAACATGAAGATGAAACATCTACAACATTTTCCCTTAGGATCTATAATGAACTAAAAAAGGTGATGGAAAAATGATAATTAAAAAGCTTATTCTTAAAAATATAAGAAGTTATGAAAATCAAGAAATAGATTTTAAACCGGGCTCTACAATACTTTCAGGAGATATTGGTTGTGGCAAGACTTCTATTCTTCTTGCAATAGAATTTGCTTTATTTGGTCTACAACCCGGACAAAAAGGTGCTAGCTTATTAAGAAATGGAAAAAAAGAAGGCCAGGTTATTCTTGAGTTTGAAGTTGATGGTGAGAACATAGTTATTGAGAGAGGTCTTAAAAAAAGCAAATCAATAAGCCAATCAAATGCTTCTTTGATTGTAGATGGTGAGAGAAAAAATCTTTCTGTTACAGAATTGAAAAATTTTGTACTTTCAGTTCTTAATTATCCTCCTGAATTTATCAAAAAAACAAACCTCTTGTATAAGTTTACAGTATATACTCCGCAGGAAGGAATGAAACAAATTATCTTAGAAAACCCAGAAACTAGATTAGACACTTTGAGACATATTTTTGGAATTGATAAATACAAAAAAATAAAAGAAAATACAGAAATAGCCGCATCTAAATTAAGAGAACAAATTCGCGAGTTTAAGGGAAGGATTCTTGACTTAGAAGAAAAAAGAAAAAACATTGAAGAAAGAAGATCGAATATAGTAGTTCTAGAAACCCAGTTAAAAAAGAATAAAGAAATTCTTTCTAAAAACAAAGAAACACGGGAAAAAATAGAGAAAGAACTCAAGGATGTAGAGAAAAAAATAAAAGAAAAAGAAAAATATGAAAGAGAGGTTGATAAAACAAATGTCATGCTTCTTGGAAAAAAAGAGCAAATAAAATCACTTTTAAGAGAAAAGAACAACTTACAGGATCAGATTACCGAGGCTAGGAAAACACAGTTTGATGAAAAATCTTTTTTTGTATTGCAAAATAAAAAAGAAAAATTAGAAGCAGAGAAAAAGGAAAAAGACAACCAGTATGTAGATATTCTTGGGCAGATTAATAGTTTTAAATTTAAAATAACAGAAGCAGAGAAAATGCAAAGTCAAATTTCCAGTTTGAAGATGTGTCCAACATGTTTTCAGCATGTACCACAACACTACAAGCAAAATATCCTTAATAAGTTTGAAGAACAGGCTGTGATGAGTAATAAAAAGAATCAAGAACTAGAAAAACAAAAACAAAAAATCTTGGATAATCTCTCAACGTTTGAAAAAGATATTTCTGAAATTAATAAAAAACTTGATGAACTTAAATTAGCAAAAGTAAGACTTGAAGCTTTGGAAGAAAAACAAAAAAGATGTGATACAACAGAAAAACAGCTTAATACTTTGAATAAAGATATAGAATTACTAGATAAACATATTGAGATATTAAAAAAATCTGCTTTTGAATTTAAGAAATATGATAGTTTGTTTAATTCAAAAAATCAAGAATTACAATCTGCTTTAAGTGAAGAAAGAAAATCAGAAATTATTTTGGCTACAAATGAAAAAGAAATAGAAATGACAAAACATTTGATAGAAACAATTGATAAAGATATAAAAGAAAAAGAAAAAATAAAACAAGACCTTATTAACATCTCCGAATTTGAAGATTGGCTTTCAACAGACTTTTCATCAATGGTAGGATTTACAGAAAAAACAGTTATGCTTAAACTTAGAGAAGAATTTTCCAAGTTGTTTAATGAATGGTTTAATGTACTTGTTCCAGATACTTTTACAACTAGATTAGATGAAGATTTTACCCCTATAATTGAACAGCAAGAATATAGTTTAGATTATGCTTTTCTTTCAGGCGGAGAAAGAACTGCAATTGCCCTAGCCTATAGGCTTGCATTGAATCAAGTAATTAATTCATTACTATCAAGAATCAAGACAAGACAGCTTATCATATTAGATGAACCAACAGATGGATTTTCTGACCAGCAGCTTGATAAAATGCGCGACGTCCTTCATGAATTAAATGTCAAGCAACTTCTCATAGTTAGCCATGAACAAAAAATAGAAAGTTTTGTTGAAAACATTATTAAATTAACAAAAGAGAACGGCCTTACAAAAATTGCTTATCAAACTTAAAGCCCGAAAACTTTATAAAGAAGGGCTTTTTATTAAGATTATAAATTCTAGGTGAACTAGTGTTCTCAAAATGGATGAAGAATTAAAAAAGAATATCCTTAAAACAGGAACAAGCATTATTGGAATTGTCTGTAAAGATGGGGCTATTGTAGCTGCAGATAGGCAAGTAACTGCAGGACATATAGTAATGCAGAAGAATATGAAAAAAGCCTCTACTATTAATAGATATATTGTTGGTGCAATTTGTGGAAATGCTGCAGATGCTCAAATGCTTTTTAGAATTGCAGGCGCAGAATTAAAATTAAAAGAATTAAGAGCAAAACAAAGGCCAACTGTAAAAGAATCAGCAAGTCTTATAAGTATGATGTCTTATAGAAATATAAGAACACCTACCATGATACCAAACATTGTAGGAAGTTTAGTAGCTGGATTCAATGAAGATGGCAGTGTAGAGCTTTATAGTATTGAACCTGCAGGCGGAATCTATAAAGTAGAAGATTATGATGCTAACTTTGGTTCTGGAATGCCTTTTATGCTGGGATTGTTAGAAAGAAGTTATAAAAAAGACATGACAACCAAACAGGGAGCAGAGCTTGCTGTAGAAGCATTAAAGTCAAGCACACAAAGAGATTCAGGATCTGGTTATGGAATCGACGTTTTTGTGATAACAAAAGAAGGTATTAAAAAACAAGTGGAACAAGAGATACTTCCAACATTCAAGTAAAATTTATGATCTAAATCTAAAAAAACGAAATGACAGATATATTAAAAAGTATTTTAGCTGATTTACCAGCAAAATCAATTGCTAGTGCCAACTTTGAAGGCGCAAACATAGTTCTCTATACTGGAGATAAACAATTTTTCTTAGAAGGAGAACCAAAGATAAAGGAAATAGTCAACAAAATAAAGAAAAGGATTGAATTGCGTGCAGACAAAGAGATTTTAATGAAAAATGAAGATACAGAAGAAAGCATCCGTGACTTGGTTCCTAAAGAAGCAGAAATTACAAATATACTTTTTGACAACTACAGAAGCATTGTAACAATAGAAGCTAAAAAACCAGGGCTTGTAATTGGAAAGCAAGGCTCTATTTTGCATGAGATAAGAGCCAAAACATTATGGACCCCGCAAGTTCAAAGAAGCGCGGCTATTCCTAGTAAGATTACCGACGATATTAGACAAGTTTTATACGAAAATAATACTTTTAGAAGAAAATTTCTTGATTCAATTGGAAAGAAAATCTATAAAGAATGGAACCCAGAAAAAATTGATGAATGGGTTAGGATAACTGTTCTTGGCAGCGGCAGACAAGTTGGAAGATCTTGTTTATTATTACAGACTCCTGTTTCTAAAATCTTATTGGATTGTGGAGTAGATGTAGCTGCTCAAGGCCGTGAAAAATTCCCCTATTTAGATGTTTCAGAATTTGATTTAAATGAAATTGACGCAATAATTGTCAGTCATGCTCATCTTGATCATGCAGGTATAATCCCTTATTTGTATAAGATGGGTTATAAAGGACCTTGTTATATGACTGCTCCTACAAGAGACATATCAAGTCTACTTGCCTTAGATTTCATAGGTGTTGCATACAAAAAAGCGACTGCTCCTATGTTTTCATCAGCAGATATAAGAGAGATGGTAAAACATTCAATCTGTGTAAATTACAATGAAGTAACAGACATAACTCCCGATGTTAGACTGACAATGTATAATGCAGGCCATGCTCTTGGATCAGCAATGGTGCATTTGAACATTGGAAACGGTCTTCATAATTTCTTATATACAGGAGATATGAAGTTTGGAAAAACAAGATTATTAGACGCTGCAGCCACAAATTTCCCAAGACTTGAAACAATGATGATTGAAGCAACTTATGGAGGTAAAGAAAATGTTATGCCTTCAAGACAAGAATCAGAACAACAACTTCTTGACCTTATTAAAAAGACAATTGAAAAGAAAGGAAAAGTCCTGATTCCAGAACTAGGTCTAGGAAGAGCACAAGAAACAATGTTGATTATTGAAGATGCTATAAGACAAGGAAAACTGCCAGAAATTCCAGTATATATAGATGGAATGATTTGGGATATTAATGCTATTCATACTGCTTATCCTGAATTTTTATCAGGGGCAGTAAGAAGCATGATCTTTCAAGACCAGAATCCATTTTCATCTAAAATATTTAATAGAGTAGGTTCTCCACAAGAAAGAAAAAACGTAGTACAGGGCGGGCCTTGTGTTGTTCTTGCAACTTCAGGTATGCTTGTGGGAGGAGCAAGCGTAGAGTATTTTAAAGAATTTGCAAGCAACAAGCTTAATTCCATCATTTTTGTATGTTATCAAGGCGTAGGAAGTCTTGGAAGACAAGTACAAGAAGGCATAAAAGATGTAAAGATGATGAGTGAAGGTAAAGAAGAATCTATTCACGTTAATATGAGTGTAAACACAATAGAAGGATTTTCTGCACATTCAGGAAGAAATCAGCTTACTGGTTTTGTAAGCAGATGTGTGCCCAAACCAAAAAAAGTGCTTGTAAACCACGGAGAAACTTCAAGATGTCTTGATCTTGCTTCAACATTATACAAATCATATAAAGTAGAATCATTTGTCCCTAAAAACCTAGAAACAACCAGAATAAGATGAAACACCAAGTTAATATCACAATAATCCTTTTGTCTATGTTTCTTATTACTCAATTACTTGGTTTGACTGTAATAAGATTATATATGTCAGAAGAAACACGGGAAATTCAAAATCTTCCTTTTGGAATGCAGCCTCCAGAAATGAAGCAGCAAGTTTCGTTTTGGAGCATTATAATCTCTATTTTCCTTGCAATATCTTTTATTTTCTTGCTTATGAAAATAAGAGCAGTATGGATAATAAAAATATGGTTTTTTGCTGTTATTGCCCTGGCTCTAGCTTTAACATTTAATGCTTTTTTACATAGAATATTCTTTAGATCTGAAATAGTTGCTTTGACAGCAGGAATATTCCTAGCCTATCTCAAATTATTCAGACGAAACATTGTTGTGCATAATCTAACAGAATTATTAATATATCCCGGAATAGCAGCTATTTTTGTTCCATTATTAGGCATTTTTTCAGTATTTTTGCTTCTTGTGATAATATCTCTTTATGATATATATGCAGTTTCATATGCTGGATTTATGCAGCAAATGGCTAAATTCCAGATTAAAGAATTAAAGTTTTTTGCAGGATTTTTTGTACCTTATTTAAAAGGGAAACAATTGAAACAAGCAAAACTAGCAAAGGCCAGAAAAGGCAAGAAGATTAAAGTAAGCCTAGCAATACTAGGTGGAGGAGATGTAATATTTCCAATTTTAGCTGCAGGAGTTGTCTTTTTAACATGGGGATTGCTTCAGGGATTGATAATATCATTATTTGCTACTCTAGGTTTAATATACCTGTTTATTAGCGCTAGAAAAGGCAAATTTTATCCTGCAATGCCATTTATAGCAGGTGGATGCTTTATAGGACTCGTCGTGGCTTATTTAACAACCTTAATTTAAACTGATTCTATTGTAACTATTAAGAAGTAACATAACGAAAGGTTTATAAACCACTATACCATAGTAAAAACATGGAATCAAATAAAGAATTGATTAAGAGAATTAAAGATAAATTTGGCTTAAATGTATATGAGTCAAAGGTTTGGCTAGCTTTAATATCAAAAGGCGTAGCTTCATCTAGTGAAATTGCTGCTATATCTGATGTTCCTAGATCTAGAACTTATGATGTTCTAGAAAGTTTAGAAAAGAAAGGATTTGCAATTGCTAAGATTGGAAAACCTACAAAATATCTTGCAGTTGAACCAACAACTGTTCTTGAAAAACTTAAAAATAATGCTATGAAAGAGGCTGAAGAAAAAATGAAAATAATCGATTCTTTAAAAAGTTCAAAAGAATATGAAGAACTTCAAAGCTTACATAGTTCTTCTACAACTCATGTAAAAAAAGAAGAATTAAGCAGTGTTTTAAGGGGTAGAGCAAACATTTATGTTCATTTAAAATCATTCTTAAGCAAGGCTAAAAAGAACATTACAATATGCATGCCTGCTCAAGAGATTATTGAAAAAGCAAGAAATTTTAAGGATATATTCGCAAAAACAAAAGATAAGAAAATTAACTCAAAAATCTATGTATTTGGCACAGATGAAGAAGTTGCTCAAATTAACAAGATGTTTGGTGTTAATGCTAAAAAAATGCATATAAAGATGTCATTTATCTCAGTAGATGATAAAGTTCTTTTTGCTCTTGATGAAAAGATCAAAGAAGACACTCTTGGAGTATGTATAAACTCAGAGTTTTTCACAAGTTCTTTAAGTCGTTTAACAGATAAAGCTGTGAGGTAAAATGGCAACTCATATGATAGTGCCAATTGATGCAAGAGAAGTTTTAACCTTAACAGATGCTACATTTTTACAAGATGATGTTAAAAAGACTCAAGAACAAGAAGATGCTGCAAAAGCTGAAACAGGACCAAAAAGAATAATTGACTACCGAGAATTTATAACTCAAACAGATGCAACAAGAGAAAGATTTGGATCAAAAGATCTTGCGGACATATTAAAAGAATTTGATGCAAATGATAATGTTTTAACTGTTGGAAATAGAGTTTATTCTGTTTCTTTGGTAACTTATACAATACCTAATGCTCTTGGAATGCAAGTTAAAATAGATATGCCTTTACATTACTTTAGAACATCAGGTATGAGAAAAAAACTCCATGCAGGGATAAAATTAAGTCCTTGTTTTATACCTTAAACTAACTCTATCTTTGTAATCCCCATGTCAAGCATAACTTTTTTATCATCTTTTTGGAACTTTTTCAAGAACTTATCTAGAGTAATATCTAATTTTTCCTCTGCATAAATTCTGCCTTTTTTAATTGCTGTTTTTTTATGTTTTTTCTTAAATGCTTCTACTCCGACCCTTTTGTCAAGAGGTGGCCCAACATGTAATATAGTTTTCTTAGGTTTAATAACAAAATAATACCTGGCTATCTGTTCTCCAGGATATTCAAATTCATTAGTTTCTAGGTCAAAATATCTTTCTAGCTGACGAACTAGATAATTAAAAAATTTAAGCAACTTGCTTCCTGCAATATCCCCTTCTTGTTTATCAGTTCTAGCTATAATCTTAACAAAATCCATCTTCTTTTTCCTAGCTTTATTTTTTAATTTTCCCAGGTCAATCTCTTTTAATTCAAAAAATTCCATATTAGGCTTTTTTAAGAATTTTTTGCAATAATCCTTGAACTTATCAAAGGTCTCTTGAGATAAAGCTGCTAGTGCATTTCTCTCTTTAAATGTAGGATCAACTAAGATCATTGGGGAAAACAACTTAGATTCATTCATATTTTCAAGAACTTGGTTCTTATTTTTGTAGAACCTAGAGGGGTCCAAAACTATCTTATCTTTACTAGTAGCAATAGCTCTAACAAAACCCATAAAACTTTTGTAATAACAAGCTAATAATTCAACAGCATATCCTGAAAACCCTTTAATATAGCTTTCAGCCCCATAACACCCAGAACCATAAACAAAAGCCTTAGCCAACTTGATTTCATTACCTAATTTCTTGTTTTTCTTTACGCATTTTTCTACATAATTTACATGAAAATATGATAAATCTGTAACATTTCTTGCCTTAGTAGGTTTAGATATCTTAGTAGTAGGAATTACTTCAAAAACTTCTTTATTTTTTCTAAATTGCAAGTAATTTCTAGAACCTTTTACAGTTCTAGGTTTAATTCCATTGATTTCTTTTATCTTACTTATTGCTTTATTTAGATTCTCGTCGGTATCTTTCTCTGGAAACCTTAGAAATACATCAATATCATATTCTGATTTTTTAATAAGTGTTTTTTTAGCAACACTCCCTCCAAGAAAAATATCTGCCTTAATCTTGTGCTTTGTCAAAACCTTTTTCAAATCTAAGATAAATTCATTAGTATGGCTATAAATCTCTTGTTCTTTATCTTTATCAAGGCATACCCTGCTAAGAACCCTGTTTAAGACCCCTTTTACTTTTTCGATTCTTGCCATTTTTTAAAACTAGTTACTAAGTCTATAATATATTTACCTTCTTCTAGTTTATAAATCAATGGTCTTTCCTTTCTAAACAAATTAACAAGGTCAATTTCAAACTTTCCTGGTTTAATTACTCTGACTGTCTCAAAATCAAGTATAATTGGCTTTTCTTCGCTTATTCCTATAATGTCTCTAATCTCTTTTTCTACTTTATTTTTCTCTTCTTTAGGCATTTCTGTAATGTTGTTTTTCTCTAGATTTTTTAATTGTTCTTCATTAAAATAAAAGAAAAACTTGCTTCCGCATTTACATCCTTCTAATAATTCTCTACTAGCATCTGAATATACTTCACCACAATGTACACATTTATGACCCATATTTCCCATAAGAAATAAAAGATTATAAATTTATGCTTTTTAACGCTTTAAGAACAAGTCTATTTTACTAGGGTTTTTCTTTACTTCTTTTACAAAAGCAGCAGGCCCTATTATAGTTACAGCATCTCTAGGCCCTATTAATGCCCTTACAATGGTCTCTCTAAGCTTTTCCAGGCCCTCTACCTCTTTATTGCTTTCAATTGTAGCTATTTCTATGCCTTTAAACCCCTTTATTCTACCTATTAAAGCCATTGTGCTTTGAATTAAACTAGCTTCTTCAACAGCATCTAATCTCCCTTGTAATATCACTATTCTATCATCTAGCACTGTATCTAGTAATTTTTTGACTCTCTGGTCACTAGATAAGTTTTTAACATCATTATAAGGTATAAAACTTAATGCTAGTCTATTCTTATTACCACTCTTTTTTTTCATTCTATGCTTTTTTTGAAAGTTTAAATATGGATTCGTAAAACTCTTCCATGTTTGATCCTGATTTTGCTGATATACCAACTACTTCATATTCTGGAAATGAGCTTTCTACCTTTTTAATGTCTGATTTTTTCAAATCAGTCTTGTTTCCAACAATTAAAATAGGTATTTTTCTTGCCACTAAATTGCCAATGATAGTAAGATTAACTTGACTATATGGATTTTGACTAGAATCTAGAACTACTACAACAGCATGCATATCTTCAAGCCATTTAATAGATTCTACTACACCTTGTGTAGCTTCTTTTGCTCTTTTTTGAGATTCTTTCTTTTTCATGCCAAATTTCATAAAATCTTCATAATCTATTTTAGTAGATATTCCAGGAGTATCAACAAGCTTAAAAGTAAGTCTTTTACCTTTATGCTTAATTTCTACTTTTTCTTTAAATTGAACATTTCTTGTTTCATGAGGTATTTTACTTACTTTTCCCATTTCTTCACCTGTCCAATCCTTGCATATTCTATTTGCAAGGCTTGTTTTACCTGCATTTGGAGGTCCATAAAACCCTATTTTTATTTCTCTCCTATTTGTAAATATAGAATTTAGTATTCTATTAAAGAAGTTCCTCACTATTTTAATCATCATTCTATTTCAAGCCCACCTGCCCTTAAAAAACTTTTCATTTTTTGTTCTTACTGAACAGCTTCGAAAATATACTAAATATTCCTCCACTAGCCTTGCTCATAGCATACCCTACTTGCTCTGAATTCCACCCCTCTTTCTTTAATCTACTGTATATTTCCTTTTTACTTAATTTCTGCTTTTGAGCATTTTTAACAAAATTAGTGATATTATAGACATCTTTTTTCTCCTTAAATAAATGGCTTTCATACTTGGTTTTATACCACCAAGCCATAAATCCGCCTATTACAAGGGCTATAGCTATAACAATCCCTATTAAGGTTGTAATAAGCTTATTGTTACAATCCTTGCATCTAGTCCAGCTCTCTCCAGCCTCACAAACACCATTAAAATTACATCCAGCTGTGGTGTATTTAACAGCTCTTTCTAATTCAACAAATTCAGGAGCTACAAAAACCTTGATTTCATCAAAATTTTGAACATTGTAATCTAAAAATGCTATCTCTCTTTGCTGTATACTATCAAAAGCAAAGCCTCTAGCATCATCTCCGACAGGCTCATCATCATAAACAGGGCTTGTTTCTATGCTTGTTCCTCCAATAATCACAAAATTCTTTACACTTTTTTTCTGCTTTGGAGTCATCTTAAGATTGAATAATCCTCCAAGAGTTTCTTTTCCATCTTTATAATCTACATTAATCATTTTAAAATCAAGATTTAATGAATAATAATCATTAAGCCACTTTCCTAGTGCTTCATTAGTTGCTCCTTCACCTGCTCCCATTTGACTAAACTTATCTAGGTTAATTTTAGAATAGTCTGGGTAGTAAGGTGTCTGTCCTTGTGCAAATATACTAATAGAGGTAGGTATTTTCATCTTATACAAACTATCTAAAATACTAATAAACTCAAATTCAGCAGCAGCAGAACTTGTCTGCTGTTTTAATTTTGTTATTTCATTAGTAAGATTACCTACTACTTTTTTCTTTATTGATTTTTGTGCCCATTCTGGAAATAATGTTAAGATTTTTGATTCAACATTGTTTAAAGATTCTAGGTAATTATCTATAGTATAACTTACAGAATCTTTTGCAGAACTTACAATAATATCAAACTCTCCTTTTGACTCAATACCGTCGATAGAAACAACATCAATCGTTAATTTAAAGTTTCCAGAATTATTATAAGCATGTATTGCGCTGTTTTCATTTGTCTGGCTTGTTGTTCCATCTCCAAAATCCCAGCTATACTCAGATATTGAAGCATTTTTTCCAAAAACAATTTTAAACTCAGTAGGATTTCTCAAAACAGCATATCTTGGATTTACATTTTGCAGAACTTTGAATCTTTCAACCTTTATGCTTGTTTCATTTAGCAAATCATTTCCAAGATAAAGATTAAGTTCATAGACCCCTGGAAATATAGGCACTTTAACTCCAATTGTATCAAGATTAATAGTCCCTTGTCCTGTTAACTTTAATGGGTCTTCTTCAAGATCATAAATATTTTTCTCTATCTTTCCACCTATTTTTGAAGTATAACTAAGACTTGTATTAAAAACACTAAGACTGGCATTGCTTCCAGATATTATATTCAAAGGAATTATACAATCATCTGAACATGAATTATTGTAAGTATCTAGGATATATTCTTCTATTTCATAATTAAAATCTTTTAGTTCAATTTTGCCAATATTGCTATATCTTGGTGTTGAAATAAATATATAATAATCTGCTACAAACTCATTTTCAAACTCTTCTACATATGAAAAAAAGCCGCAAGGTCCATTAGTTTCTGTTTTTGTTACATAATCAGTATCAACCAAAGCGTTTACACAAACAAAAACCTCTTTTTCCTCGTTATTTTCATACTCTACTTCACATCCAGTTAATCTTCCAAGCTCGCTTGGTTCTGGAATATTACAATAAGCAAGCCACTCTTTATCACTTGAATACATAGTGGCTTCTAATAGGTCTTCTGTATAAGGAGTAAGCGGTCCTTTTTTTATCCATGCCCCTATTTTGAATTTCTTGCCAACAGGTAAGATTATTCTTTCACAATAAGGTTTTTCTCCTATAAACACTTCATCAGGATTATTATTTGAATAAAAACAGCCCGAATTAAAACTACAATCATAGTCTTGAGTAGTGTTTTCTGCCTGCCAGTCAATAACATTATCATTAAATAGATCAATAGAAAGAGGCACAGTACAACTTTTAGAATTATTTGATTGAATTTCAAAAACAAGACTTTTAAAAACAACATCATCTCCGCTTAATTTAAATCCAATAAGTCTTTCTTCATCAATACTTAAATTAAATTTTTTGATTTCTTCTCCATTAGATAGGGTATAACCATCTCTGCAATTGCTTGGATCACAAGAATAATCTATATTTCCTTGATCTAAAACATCTTTTAAGCTATTTCCAACTTCTTCTGTCTTATAAACTAATTCAAAAAATCCTTTAAACTTTTGAGAAGCAAGCTCATCAACTAAATCAAGGCTAAGATTTCCTCTTAAATCATCTTCAGAACTGTATATGTCATCAATTTCAACACTATCAACATTAAATGAAGCAATAGCAAAACTAGCAAGGATAATTGTTAATAGATTAATAACTAAGAAAATAAAAATACCTTTCCCCTTTTTTAACATGTCATTTTAACGATAAATTAATTTATAAATCTTTTTAAGACTATATCGTCTATAAAATAACTAGAAATTAATGCTTTCTGGTCAATATATAGAATCCAGCTAGAATTCCAGCTGCAACCAGAGCATTCATTAAAGTAAAGAATGGTATTTCTGTAGGTAATTGACATCCTGTTTGTGTTGATGTTCCAGAACATACTCCTGAAGGTCCTCCAATTGCTGAACATGTAACTGTCTTTATTCCCCCAATACATTCACCTTCATCACAGCTTAATTGACAAGATTCTGTTACAACTTCACTTCCATCGCTTTGTATTTGAATTTTTTCAAATCCAGCTTCACATTTAGCTTTTGTAGGATCCCAGAAACATTTACAAGTATAATAACTGCCAAGTTCAGGTATACTTCCGCAAAATCCTTCACCTTGATTTAAGTTTACACTGTCAAATGCAACCCAGCTGTCATATTCTTGGCAATCTTCAGGTGTTTGATAATCTGAACAACCACCTAATTCACCATCATATATACACTTCCATTCTTCATTATCAAATTCTTTACATGCTTGTCCTCTTGGACAACAGGTTTCTCCATCTCGTTTACAGTCATTTTCACTTGATTCATCTGTATCTCTCCAAAAACTATGATCATCATATGTTCTTTTACAGTTTGTACTTGGATCTGATCTTGATGGATCTTCACTATCTCCAGATTCTTCTTGTTCAGCATTTGGGTCAGGACATTCAGTTGGACAAGAAGCAAAAGTTTCACCATAATCAACATCACAAATACCATTGCCACATCCAGGGATAATATTTTCTAGTGCTTCTCCAAATAAGTATAAATCATTTATTCCACCAACAGCCATCATGCTATCTTCAGCTGGAATCACTATAGAAGTGATAGGACCAAGGCCAAGAGTTACATCTTTTGACCATACTTCTTCTAAAGTATCTGAATCTAATGCATAAATAAATCCTTTTTCTGTTCCAATATATATTAAATCATTTACTGCAGTAATAGTGTTAATATTTTCATCATCCCCGTTTGTTAACATTACTGTAGTCATTTGAAGTGGAGAGCTTCCTGTATCAACCTCGTATAAACTACCATCTTGTCCACCATATAATATAACATCTCCAACCATAGCAAATGCATTTCTAGTGTTTAGTTTTGCAGGCATTGTAAGCTGTATTGTAGTATCATCTGTTACTGAAACTCTTTTAAACCTGTCTTCACCCCCATGTGAACATATAAAATAAAGAATATCCTCTTTTGATATTATTTCTGAAACAAGAGCACAACCATCTGTAATATCAATATATTTTTCAGCAGTATCTGTAAGAGTATTAAAGACACTTATTTTATGATAAGTAAGAATTGCTAAATTGTTAGTTCCATCTATTTGGCTAACTCCCCTCATCATAGCATTTTCTACATTATTAAGCCCATTATCTTTTCTTGGGAACATACCATTTCCCCAATTGTCCCATTCACCCGCACTTATAAGACCTAAATCAAGATATGAAGATCTTCTGTATAAATAATCAAAAGCTGTGCCAAGTTGAATAAGATAAACATTTATTTTTGGCATACGTGCATTAGTGACAGTATCCTTACAACCATCACAACCACCCCACTTATCTCTTTCTATCTCTCTATAACGAAATTTTTTTCTATCCATTAAAAAGGAATATACTTTATCTCCTAAAACAAAAACCCCTGCTGGTTGATGTGATTCTGCTATCCATTTATTCCATTCATTGTCACAACCACAATTTACATCATCTTGTGAACCACCATTACTATTTATAACATCTTTTGATCCAACGTCAAAATCATCAATAGTAATCTTTCTTACCATCTGTCCACCATTCCCAAAAATAGCATTGTTTGGAGCATCAATCATAAAAGCCCCTAATCCTAAATCTCCTGTACTCTTTTCAATTTTTCCAGTTGTAAGTGAAATCTTATTAATTTTACCTGTAGTAGTTAATGCATAAGCTTCTCCTTTATACATCAAAACAGTATCTTGATTTTTATTCATTGAAATCTGTCCTTCAAGCGCAGGATTAAAAGACACTACTTTATAACTTGTTCCTCCAATTCCAGATGTATTATAATGTCTAGTTCTTCTTTTGTTTCCTCCAGGAATTACCCATTCCTTACTTTCATTTATTTCTAATATTATTTCAACGCCAGTCTTTGGAAACTTATACAGTTGATTATCTTTGCCTAAAACTAAAACTCTGTCTTTTGCTGCAAAAATCAAACTAAATAGTCTAGGAGCAGTTCCAACAACATCTAAATCTTCTTTCCATAGTTCTTGAGAAATATCGCTTGCATTTAATGCATAAAGTGTACCCACGCTGTTTATTGCATAAACACTGTTCTTTGATACAATTATTGATACAACTTCTCCAATATTCTTAATTATTGGATTTCCAGCAACACCTGCACCAGGATTGCTTATCAAAATAGCAGTAATCCCTCTATCATTATTTCCATAATATATCCATTCATTATTAACTGCAAAGGCAGGTTTATGTGAATTCTTTGATCTATTTACGTTTTTATTATTAGCACCATATATTTGTTTTGTTAAAAAAGTCTCTAATGATAAATTTGTAGCATTAACTTCAACTACGATTCCACCATAATCACCACACATATAATATAACTTGGTTCCTTTAGAAACTATTTCTGAAAGAGGTTGTGTACAATTTGCATTAGTAAACTTCACCCCATATGACTCTCCAACTTCATCATAAGTAGTGTTAAATGCATAGAACCTATTATCTTTTTTGTCTATAAATGCTATTAATTCAGTTCCTACAATATCTGTAAATCCTACACTAATTGAAAGCCCCTGCATTGTAGTCTTCTCATGTTCAATATCATAAGGACTTACAAATTCAAATATTTCAATACTTGAACTAGAAGCATAGAAAATTTTATTTCCTTTAATTACAGGATTTATTTGTCCATTTAGTACGGTTGGCGAGTCTACTTCATCAATAATAGACATGTTGGTTGAGTTGATAATATAAACTTTTCTCCCATTTCTATGCACAGCATATATTAAATCTCTTTCAACATTTAGTAATAATGAACCAGATGAAATTGCAGCCTCTAAATAATTTTCAACAATACCAGAGTCTATAGATACTCTTAATAACTTAATATTTTGAGGATAAGGTGTATTTGTTGGAATATAAGCATATCCTTTTGAAGTATAAACAAAATCTTTTTCTGTGCCTGTTTGTAAATTTCCATAAATTGAGGGTTGTATTAAATACCTATCAGTAGCATTAGTATAAACTATATCCAAGCCAGCATATCTATCTCTTGACCCATCTCCACTAGCCTGTTTCCAACCAAAAGGAGCACTAAGATCAGGAGTATAAGTAAAAGAAACATCTTCGGTTGCTACCTTACCATATTGATCATGAATATAAATAGTCCATATATTTTCTCCTTCTTGTGCAATCATTGAAATAGGAGCAACGCAAGAGAATTGATTATTAATCAAAGTAGTACCATCATTATATTCACACTTGACAAGATCTTCTGCAACAACAAGATCAGGATGTAAAGTGTATTCTAAAACTTGTGGAGCCATACCATAGTCTTCATCTTTTTCAATAGGAGAATCAATAGTAACTACTTCCTCTATAGGGACTTTGCCTGCAAACAGTTCTGGTGCACCAACTGTAAATGTGGTACTTACCTCAATTGTATTACCGGGATCTTCATTGTCTGTTGCATAAACAGTCCAAATGTTTTCTCCCTCACTAGCAACTAATCCAGAAATTGTAGTATCAGCCACACAATCAATTATTTCAGCATCCCCTCCATTAATAGAATATGAACAAGAACTTACATCAGTAGCAGGATCAATAACAGGATCATTATCAGAATTAAACTCCCAAGTCATTTCAGTTATTTCATCAAGACTAGCAAATGTTGAATCATCTACAGGACTTGTTATAATAATAGGATCTGTATAGTCTACACCATTAAACATAACATTTCCAGTAAGTTTTGGAAAACCAATAATAACTAATCCAATAGCAACAAGTGCAAGAATTAATACAACAATCGCCGGTGTTACCCCTTTTCGTTCACCTATCTTCATTTTCAAGTTATGATAATTAGATTTTTTTGCTTTATAAACTTTTTTATCCTCTTGAAGATATTAATTTTTAATTGAAAAATGACAAAATCAAAAGAAAAATCTACTTTTTCTTTGTTCTAAGAAAATAAAAACCAATTAAAATTCCAATAGCAATCAAAACATTTGTCAAAGTAAAAAAAGGAATTTCTGATAGGCTTTGACAAGTAATTACTTGCGCTTTTGGAACTTCACATCCTTCTGGAACAAAACATTCTACTGTTTGAATCCCTGCAGTACATTCTCCTTTTTCACATGAAACAGGACAAGATAAAGCAACTTCTTCTCCATCCCCACAAACTTCTTCCCATGCTGCACTACATTGATCATTTTTCCATTCACAAAAACATCTCTTTTTACAGTTTCCCTCTACAGTATCACAGAATACATCATTATAAAGTTCATCGATTTCAAGGTCAGCAGCCCCTTTCCTATAATTAATACAATCTTCCTCCTCCTCATACTCGCTGCAATGAATTACTTGTGGATAAATGCATTTCCAGTCTTCTCCAATCTCTTCACAAACTTGTCCATAAGGACAGCATTCAACTCTATCCCTCTTACAATAGTTTTCACTCGATTCTTTTGTATCTGACCAATATATACCAGTTTCATCTTCTATACACATATCTTCTGTCACTCTTCTTTCACCTTCAACACAAGCCCCATCCAAGCAAACTTTATTTTCTATATAACAATCAATAATCTCTTCTTCTGTTGTTTCATCATCAAAACATTTGATTGTATGCAAAAGCCTTTCACCTTCACAATAATCATTATATTCTTCTTCATCAGGACAATCAACTTCTTCTGGACCCCCTACAATTACCTCTCTTGGTTTTTCTTCTTCACTTGAAGGCCCAAGTGAATAAAGATCAGATACTTCTGCATCTGAAAGTGTCCTATTATATATTTTAACTTCATCAATTATTACATTGGATTTTCTATCATAATATCCTGATTTTCCAAAATATAAAGGAGCATCTGTATCTGGAAGATCATTAGGAAGAGTCCAGCTTTTTTCAAGAATCCCATCTAAATATAATGTTAGTTTTTTAGAAGCACGGTTATATGTAAAGACCCCATTATACCAGGTATCTACTGAAAGTATAGTGGTTCCTGGTTGTCCTTCTCCAAGATCATCCCAACTATCACCATGATTTTCATAACCAAAAGAAAGTTTAGAATCCCTTGTTACAGATAAATAATACTCTTTGTCTGCAGTATTTTTTGATTTTGAAATAATATGTCTCCTCTGAGGATCTATGGGTACTGATATTAATTTAAACCAAACAGAAACAGTCATATTTTTCTCACCACTGCTTATTTCTGGGCTATCAGGAACTTCAACATAACTATCTATTCCATTAAATTCATAAGATCTTGCAAACTCACCAGCTGTTCCAGCTGTATCACTACTATGGACTATATTATAACCAGTTCCATTATTTCTTCCATCAATATCATAAACAAAAACATCACTTGACTTAGGAAGATTAAATCTCCATTCTGCAACAAGCCCTTCATCTAAATCTTGGGCCATACAAAAACCAGAAAATAATATTATAAAAACAAATATAATGAACAATTTTCCTCTTTTCATAAATATTTTATATTATAGGACTATAAAAATTTATCCAATCATGACTGCTATTGGTTTAAGTTTAGCCACTTTCTTGCTTAAGTTTGCTTTCTCAGTAACCTCTATAACCTCTTCAACATTTTTGTAAGCTAGTTCAGACTCTTCTATAGTTCCCTTAAAACTCCCTTCAAGAATTATATCTTTTTTTTCAAGAATCTTCTTCACTTGATCAGCAGTTAAACTCTTATGCGCCCAAGATCTGCTGTGCGCTCTACCAGCCCCATGCGCACTGGATGAAAAAGATTTTTGTTCTGCTTCTTTCTTACCAACTAGGATAAATGATGGCGTGCTCATTGATCCTGGAATTATTACAGGTTGTCCAACTTTCCTATATATAATAGGAATCTCTTTTCTTCCAGGACCAAAACTTCTAGTTGCCCCTTTCCTGACAACTAACAACTTTTGTTTTTTTCCATCAATATTATATTCTTCTATCTTAGCAATATTATGAGCAATGTCATAAACAAGATGTGTTTTTTTCTTTGGAAAATTTCTTTTGATTATCTCTCTAACATTGTGCATAATCATCTGCCTGTTGCAAAAAGCAAAATTAACAGCACATCTCATTGCAGATAAATATTTTTTTCCAAGTTCAGAATCAATTGGAGCATTAGTGAGTTCTCTATCTTGTTCTGGCCAGCCATGTTTCTGTTCTACTAATTTTAGATAATCACTAGCAACCTGATGTCCAAGACCTCTTGAACCACAGTGTATCATGATACAGATTTTTCCTTTTTCCACTCCAAACACCTTAGCAATATTTTCATCATATATTTCATCTACTACTTGTATGTCAATAAAATGGTTTCCTGCACCAAGAGTTCCAAGTTGAGCAAGTCCTCTTGATATAGCTCTATCAGAAACATCTTTTGGCCCAGCATCTTGCATCTTTCCATTTTCCTCGCATCTTTCCAAATCTTCCTTAGTCCCAAAACCATTTTCAACTGCCCATTCAACACCCTGAACTAAAACTTTTTCAATCACTTCCTTAGAATATTTTTTTCCTCCTCTTCCAACACCAGAAGGAATTGTCCTTTTAAGGTCATGGATAATTTCTTTTCTTTTTGTATTAAACTCAGATAATGAAATGTCTGTTGCTAGGACTCTGACACCACAATTAATATCATACCCTACCATGCCAGGAGATACCACACCTTTCTTTAGATCAAATGCAGCTACTCCTCCAATTGGCATGCCGTAGCCAACGTGCATATCAGAAAGACCAATTACATATTTTTGTATTCCTGGTAAACTTGCAATATTTGAAAGCTGTTTTAATGCATCTTCTTCTAATTCTGCAAGAAGTTTTTCAGAAAAGAAAATCTTGCCTGGCACTAACATTTTGCCAGTTTTTGGTAGCTCATATTCACAATCATCAACTTTCTTTATTTCCATATATATAATTATTATCCATTAATATAAAAAGCTTTTTAATGCTAAGAATCCTAAACAAAATAATGTTTAATCCTTTTAAGAAAATTATTAATTTAGAAAAAAAGATTGTTAATTATTTAGAAAACTCAAAAATCCCTTTTTATTACTTTATATTAACATTTATTTTTGCAACCACCCTCAGAAATTTTTTAGAAATATTTTCAAGTGAAGGAACAAAAATAGAACTTTCTACTTTTCTTCATTATGATATCTCCTACGTATTTTTAGCATTGGCTCTTATTTTATTATTTACTTTAGTAACAAAAACTAATGCAAAAAAAGTCGCAAAAGTTATATTACCTTCTTTTATTATATTAAATATTGCCCCAATAATTGATCTTATTTTAAGTAAGGGCCAAGGATATGGCATGGCTTATCTTCTTCCCGACACGGTTGATAATCTTTTATACACTTTTTTAACTTTCTTTGGCGAATTTTTAGAAATGGGAATAACTATCGGAATAAGAATTGAAGTTGCCCTGGTCTTGTTAGGATCTTTTATTTATTTTTATATAAAGAAACAAACATTATTAAAAAGTCTCTTTTCAACTTTTTTAACATATGTAATTATCTTTCTTTATCTTGCATCACCTTTTGTTCTTAACTGGATTTTAAGCCCTTTTGGATTTAACTATGAATATGGTCTGTTAGTTCCTTTATTTTTAATCATGATTTTTTTCATAAGCTTATTTTTAGCAGCAATATCAAATGAAAAATATTTTATGACTATTTTAAGAGATATAAGAATTAGAAGACTTCTTCATTATGAATTAATGTTCTTTTTGGGTATTGTAATTGCATTAAAACTAAATGATTATTTTGTTTCCAACACAAATTTTCTTTTTAATCTTATAATTCTGCCAATAAGTATAGTATTTGCGTGGTTATATTCTGTAGTTACCAATAATATAGTAGATTATGAAATAGACAAAGTATCCAATAAAGGAAGGCCTTTAACAAGTTCAAAAATACCACTTAAAGATTATCAAAAACTTACATGGTTTTTCTTGTTTATTTCTTTAGCTTATGCATTAATGATAAGCTTCAAAGCTTTTTTCTTTATCGCACTTTTCATTGGAAACTATTTTCTTTATTCCATGCCACCAATTCGATTTAAAAGAGTGCCTTTCTTTTCAAAGTTAACAATATCGTTAAATTCACTTATCCTGGTTATGATGGGTTTCTCATTAATCTCTACTGACATAGAATTTCCTAAAACAATTATGTTAATCTTTTTAATTGGTTTTACTGCAGCTGCCAATTTTATTGATATCAAAGATTATAAAGGGGATAAAAAAGAAGGAATAAAAACATTACCTGTTCTTTTAGGTCTTAAAACTTCTAAAATTTTAATTGGATTTTTTTGGTTTTTAAATTATTTTATTTTTATATTTCTCCTTCCAGATCTCTTTATGAAAATATCGGTGATAATTCTTGGAACTTTACAGTTTTTCTTAATCAATAGAGAAAATTATAATGAAAAACCAGTCTTTGATGTTTATCTTTTCAGTATAATTTGTTTAATAATCTACACTTTACTTTCAAAAAATATAATAATAAAATGAGATTATTAAATGATGTTTATAACTTTTTAAAAAAACATAATCAAAACTTTGTTTTTTTAATATTTTTTATGGTTGTGATAACTCTAGTAAGAAATCTCTTAGAATATTTTGGATCTAATAAAGAGTCTTTTGGAATTGGCCTTGCTTTTTTACTGAATACTTATACTTATGTTTTACTTATGGTTTTTGCAGAAGGATATCTTATTAATTTT
>Ga0209536_100001562_pt1 | contig 37657 bp, 32 predicted proteins | sample DeeMarSeWOR28_12_FD_187461 | JGI IMG/M metagenome (GOLD analysis project Ga0209536, IMG submission 187461) | Marine sediment microbial communities from White Oak River estuary, North Carolina - WOR-2-8_12 (SPAdes) (version 2) | ecosystem: Environmental > Aquatic > Marine > Intertidal zone >... | reverse complement strand
GCAGGACGGCTCGGCCGACCGCTACTTCCAGGAAGGGGAGATCTCCGCCCAGAAGCTCGTGCCGGAGGGCATCGAGGGCCGCGTGCCGTACCGGGGCCCGGTCGGCGACGTCGTCTATCAGGTGGTCGGCGGCATCCGCAGCGGCATGGGCTACTGCGGCTGCGCATCGATCGAGCAGCTGCATGTGGAAGCGGAGGTCGTGCAGATCACGTCTGCCGGGCTGCGGGAATCGCATCCGCACGACGTCGTGATCACCCGCGAAGCCCCCAATTACAGCGTGTGAGTCGGCGCGTCGCCGGCCCGGCCTTCCGGCTCCTTGACACCCGGGGCGCCGGGCCTAAGGTTCTGCGACCGCCGCGCGGAACGCTCGTCGGAGGCGTGATGCCGCCAACCCTCTACCGACCGCCAAGGAGTCGTGCATGAACCTGAGCGACCTTCCTTCCCACATCCTCTCCATCAACGACTGGGTGTGGCAGCCGGCGGCGATGCCGGTGCTGCTCTTGCTCGTCGGCGGCTGGCTGACCGTCCGAAGCGGGTTCGTCCAGATCCGGCGGTTCCCGCTGGCCGTGCGGATGGTGATGAAGGGCGCATTCGCGAAGCGGTCGAAGGACGACGCCGGCACCATCACGCCGTTCCAGGCGCTGTCCACGGCGCTGGCGTCGACGGTCGGCAACGGCAACATCGGAGGCGTCGCGACCGCGATCCTGATCGGCGGCCCCGGTGCGGTCTTCTGGATGTGGGTCTGCGCCACCGTCGGGATGGCCACCAAGTACGCGGAGGCGGTACTCGGCGTGCACTTCCGGGTACGGCGGGAAACCGGCGAACTGGCGAGCGGCCCGATGTACTACATCTCCCGCGGCGTGCCATTCCCGAAGCTGGCCAAGATCCTCGCGATCATGTTCGCCTTCTTCGGTGCCTGCACGGCGCTGTTCGGCACCGGCAACATGGCCCAGTCGAACACGGTGGCGCGGACCTTTGCGGAAGCGGCGCGCACCATCTTCCACGTGGAGGTGCCCCTCTGGGTTCCCGGGCTCTTGATCACCGTGGCCGTCGGACTCGTGCTTCTCGGCGGGATCAAGCGCATCGCGGCGACGGCGGAGAAGCTCGTGCCCACCATGATCGTGCTGTACGTCGCGTTCGCCGCCACCTACATCCTGATGAATGCGGACAAGCTGCCGCACGTGTTCGGGATGATCTTTGCGAACGCGTTCACGCCGACGTCGGCGATCGGGGGCTTCATCGGCGCGTCCGTGGCGCAGGGCATCGCGGCAGGCGTCAGCCGCGGCGTCCTGTCGAACGAAGCGGGGCTCGGGTCTGCCCCGATCGCCCACGGCATCGCAAACGTCAAGCACCCCTGCGAGCAGGGCGTGGTCGGGGTGTTCGAGGTCTTCACCGACACGATCCTCGTCTGTTCCATGACCGCGTTCGTGATCCTCGAGTCCGGCATGTGGACCGATGCCGCGTATGCGCAGTCCTCGGGGGATCTCACCGCCGCCGCAATGAGCACCAGCATTCCGTTTGCCTCGGCCGTCGTGGCGCTCTCGAGCTTCCTGTTCGGTTTCTCGACGCTGATCGGCTGGTGCTACTACGGGGAGAAGTGCTTCGAGTACCTCTTCGGGTCCAAGATGATCGTACCCTACCGGATGCTGTTCACGGCGCTGATCCTCGTCGGGGCCGTGGTATCCGTGCCGCTCGCGTGGGCGATGGGCACGCTGCTCAACGGGTTCATGGCGTTCCCGAACCTGATCGGCCTCGCGTTCCTCGGAGGAACGGTCGCGAAGCTCACCAAGGAGTACTTTTCCTCCAAGGAGTATTTCCCGGACGAGCGCGCCGCCTGACGCGCGTCGACTCCGGTCTGCCCGCAGCCGCCCGGCGGTTTGGTCGCCGCCGGGCGGCTGTGTAGTTTCCGGACCATGACAGTCCGACGCTCACGACGGTCCGTGCGACCGGGCCTCGGGGTCTTCCCGAAGCGTCGCCGCGCGGCCCGGAAACTCCTGCAGACGCTGGAGCCGGGCATGCGCGTCGCGATCACCACCCACGTGAACGCGGACGGCGACGGCTCCGGCAGCGAAGTGGCGATGTGGCACTTCCTGTCGCGCGCCGGCCTGACGCCGCACATCACCAACCCCACGCCGTTCCCGGATCGGTTCCGGTTCCTGCTCGCGGGCTTGGAGCGGGCGGAGAAGTCGCGCGAGGGCGTGCGCCATCTCGAGCGGGCGGACGCGATCCTCGTGTTGGACATCGCGGACCTCGGCCGCCTCGGGCATCTCGCGCGCGTGGTGGAGCGGACCCGCGTCCCCGTCCTCTGCATCGACCACCACGCGAGTGACGGAGCGCTCCCCCCGGGCCCTCGCCTCGTCGATCCCGCGGCGTGCGCGACGGCGGAACTGGTGTACGATCTGGCGCACGTCGCCGGCTGGGAGATCGACGAGCGAGCCGGGCGCGCGCTGTACGTCGCGCTGCTCACGGACACGGGCGGGTTCAGGTTTGCGAACACGTCCCCCCGCACGATGCGGATGGCCGCGGACCTCCTCGAGCGCGGGGTGAAGGCCGAGGCGGTGTACAGCGACGTGTATGCGGCGGAATCCGAGGGCAAGATCCGGCTGCTCGGTGAGGTCCTCGAGACCCTCGTCGTCGAGCCGGAGCACCGGCTTGCCTGGATGACGATCCCTCCGGGGGCGATGGAGCGGCACCGCGTCGAGGCGGACGAGCTCGAGGGTGTGGTCGAATTCGCGCGGTCCGTGCGGGGGGTGCAGCTGGCGCTGCTCTTCCGCCAGCTCGCCTCCGGCCGCATCAAGGTTTCCTTCCGCTCGATGGGCAGCGTGGACGTCGCGCAGCTCGCGGAGCGTTTCGGCGGCGGTGGGCACCGGAAAGCGGCCGGGGCCTCGCTGGCCGGTCCGCTCGACGAGGCCCGGGTGGCCGTACTCGATGCCGCGCGGTCGGTTGCTCGCGCCTGAGACCCCTCCTATCATTCGGACACCATGACACGAAAAACTCAAGCGCTGGTCGCCGGCGCGCTCACCAATGTGCGCAATCCCCGGGTCGACAACGATGTCATCTCTGCCGGGATGGTGCAGGATCTGGTCGTCGGCGACGACGGCCACGTCTCGTTCACCTTCGTGATCTCGCAGGACGACCCGCCGACGCTCGTGCGGGAGGCCCGCCGCGCGGTGCAGGAGGTGGAAGGGGTCGCGAAGGTCAGCGTCACGGTGCGCGAGCCGGACGTCGGGGCCCTACGCGCGCCGGCTCCCGGAACGGCGCCTGCCGCCGGGGCACCCGAGGCGCCGCCGCCGGTCGAATTCCCGCACCTCGGTGTGGTCGTCGCCGTCTCGAGCGGCAAGGGTGGCGTCGGCAAGTCGACGGTCGCCGCCAATCTCGCCGCCGAGCTGGCCAGGCAGGGCAAGGCCGTGGGCATCATGGACGCCGATATCTACGGGCCCAACGTGCCGCGGCTGTTCGGCGTGAACGCCAAGCCCGCGGTGAAGGACGGGCGGATTCTCCCGCTCGAGCGGTACGGCGTGAAGCTCATCTCGCTCGGATTCCTGGTCGAGCGGGACATGCCCGCGATCTGGCGGGGCCCGATCGTCACGAAGATCATCCACCAGTTCCTGAGCGACGTCGACTGGGGCAGGCTCGACTACTTCATCGTGGACCTGCCCCCCGGCACCGGGGACGCCCAGTTGTCGCTGGCGCAGGCGATCCACATGCGGGGCGGGATCATCGTGACCACGCCGCAGGAGATGGCGGCCGGTGATGCGCTCCGCGGCGCTAAGATGTTCGAGCGCGTCGGCGTCCCGGTGCTCGGAATCGTGGAGAACATGAGCGGGTTCGCCTGCCCCCACTGCGGGGAGCACACGGAGATCTTCTCCGGCGGGGGCGGTCAGCGGCTCGCCGACGAGCTGGAGGTCCCGCTGCTCGGGAAGGTGCCGCTGCAGGCCGATCTGACGCGTGCGGCCGACGAGGGCCATCTGGTCGTGATCGAGAGCCCGGAATCGCCGGCCGGAAAGGCGCTCGTCGACATCGCCGCTCAGGTCGTGAAGTTGGCCGGCGCCAAGGTCGTGTCGCTGCCCGTCATCACCTGACCAGGTCCGGCTCCCGCACCTCCGGCGGCAGTCGGCTTTCGCACGTCATGGCGCCGATCATCACCCTGCTCACCGACTTCGGCCTTCAGGACAGTTACGTCGCCGAGATGAAGGGGACGATCCTCGGTGCCGTGCCGGACGTCACGCTCGTGGACGTGACGCACGCGGTTCCGCCGGGAGACGTGCTCACCGGCCAGTACCTGCTGGCGCGCACGTGGCGCCGCTTTCCGCCGGGCACGGTGCACCTGGTCGTCGTCGATCCGGGCGTCGGGACCGCGCGGCGTGCCGTCGCCGTGGAGCACGGGGGGCACGCCTTCGTCGGTCCCGATAACGGCCTGCTTACGCCGGTGCTGGATGGGGCGACGATCGTGCGGCTGCCCGTCGCGGAGGACGCGAGTCCCACCTTTCACGGCCGGGACGTGTTCGCGCCGGCCGCGGCCCGTCTCGCCAGGGGAGAGCGTGTGCCGGCGATGGGCGCTCCGGTCACCGATCCCGTCCGACGCGCTCCGGTGGCGGCGGTCCGGGACGGAGCCGACGTCGTGGGACGGGTGGTGTACGTCGACGGGTTCGGTACTCTGGTGACCAACGTCGCCGCCGAGCTGTTGGGAGGCGTCACCGAAGTCACCATCCGAGGGGAGACGCCCATCGCGATGGGCCGCACGTTCGCCGACGTTCCGTCCGGGGCGCTCGTCGCGTTCGTCGGCTCGGGCGGGACACTGGAGATTGCGGCGCGGGACCGCTCGGCTGCGCTGGTGCTCGGGGTTGGCCTCGGCGCCGAGGTGCGGTGCCGTGGCGTCTGACGGGATCGCTTACCGGACCGCGGGAATCCACTCCACGTTCACGTCGCCGAAGATCGCCTTGAGGTGGATCTCGAGCCGTGCCCCCGCCTCTTCGAAGCCGGCGGAGACGTAACGCGAGCCCTGCCTTGCGAATCCGGCATCTTCGAAGCTCGCCAGAAACCGCTCGACGTCGATGGCCACGCCGAGCCCTTCGGGGAAGCGCATCGTCAGCGTGCCGAGCCCGATCGTCACTTCTGCGTCGGTCGCAGCTGACTCGGGCCAACTCCCGGTGAAGTCCAGCCGCACCTCACCGACCCCGCCGGTCACCGTGATGTGCTCGCAGCGCGCGTTGCCGAGTCCCGTGACGTCGATCTCCGCCGCGCCGACCTCGAGCTCGAAGCGATGGCAGACGACGCGATTCGGGACGCTGAAGGCGATCACGCTCCGGCTCGCCCCGGTCTGCACCGTGGCACGATCCAGGGAGAGCCCGCCGAGTTCGAGCTCGGCGGTGGCCGCCCCGAACCTGAGGTCGAGCACGGTCCGGACCGCCGGCGAGAGCGTCAGGTCCAGACGCTGCTCGGGCTGGTCCCCGACGTCGAAGTGGCCGTCCTCGCCGTTCGGCTTCAGCGCGATGTCCAGTCGCGACCCTGCGGCATCGAACGTGGTGCTCGACGCGAACAGGTCCGCGTCGTAGCGCACGCTCGACTGGTAGAGGGTGCCGGGACTTCCGGGGCGGAGCAGGAACGTGCCCGCAGCCAGCTCGACCTCGACCTGCAGGCGCTGTTCGCCGTGCACCTGCCTGGTCGCCGTTCCGGAGCGCCAGGTCTGGGCCTCCGCCGCCCCGGTCCCGAACAGGAGCCCGGCGGCGGCGGCAAGGGCGACGGACCGCCGCGTCATCGGTACCGCCGGACCCGCTCCCGCCGGACCGGCGTCGGCATCGCCTCGTCCGTCCAGTACTGCTCGTCGGTGAGCGCCAGGTCGAGTTGCCGGACGAACGTGCCGCGCATCCCCCCCCGGGAGATGATCGTGGCCCCGAAGCCGGCCGTGGCGAGAATCCAGGTGATGACCGCCGCGCTCACGGTGAGCAGCGTGCCGGCCACCGGGATCCATCCCAGCAGGACCACGGGGAGCCAGACCGCCAGGAGGCCGGCGAGGCCGTACACGATGTAGCGGTACGAGCCCCACGTCGGCACGACCTCGCCCTGCGCCATCCTGCGCCGCAGGTAGATCTCCCCGACGGTTCTCGCCACCCCGATGAACCCGCCGATGGCGGCGAGCACCAGAGCGGCCACGAACCCGAGAATCGCGAAGGGGATCACCACGATCCCGACGACGGTCAGCGCCAGGCCCACGATCAGCATGCCGAAGGCCGGAACCAGCAAGGGCTGCGCGAAGAGCCCGGCCAGGAACGACCGCCAGAACGAGTGCCACACCGTATCCGCCACCGTCTCGAGCTGGCGCGGCGCGAACACGAGGAATCCCAGGCCCATGCAGGCGAGGGACACGAACACCGCCAGGAGCTTCGACGCCCCGCCCACCAGTCCGCCGACGAACGATGCGGAGCCGTGCTCGCCGATCACGGTGCCGGCGATGTGGGGTGCGACGTCGACGCGCACGCGCGGCCGAGCGTCGGGTCGCAGCGGACGGTCCGCGCGCGGCGCAGGCGCCACGTCGCCGATCTCGACGGCGGGATCCACCACGATCTCGGGCATGACGACGTCCGCCACCGAGAGACCGGCGAGTGCCTCGTTCAACGCGGCGAGGTCGCCCTTCCCGTCGCTCAGCTGTGCGAGCGCGGCGAGCAACTGGGCCGTGGTGAGCGCGTCGGCACCCGTCTCCAGCTCGTCCAGCGTCGCACCGCCAGCCTGGGACTCCGCCGCACCGATCGCCGACCCGTTCAGGTAGACCGTCCCGTCGCGGATCTCCACGACCAATTGGCTGCCGTCGGCGAGGTCGAACGTGAGATGCACGTTCTTGCCGGTGCGCTCGGCGCTATGGCCGACCACCCCCTGCGCGGCGACGGCGCCCGGCGTGGCGACACCGAGCATCGCCAGGAGCGTGAGTGTGCCCATCTCTCGGATCATTGTCCGCCTCATATGTCTCATCGCCTCGAGCGACTTGGTGTCATCGTCCGCCGCAATCCCAACACGCACCCGACCAGCAGCACGGCGGAACCGCCGCCAAGCGCCGCCCACTCCGACCCGCTGAATCCCAACGAGTCCACGTATCCCCGCGCCGCTTCAAGCAGCGACGCCAACTCTCCCGACACCGCGGCCACCGTCCACGGCGTCGCCCGCGCCACGAAGGTGCGGACCGCACCGCTGATCTCATGCGCGAAGATCCGGGAAACCACGAACACCGCCGCCAGCGGGATGAGGCTGCCGAACGCGAGGCCTCCGGCGACGAGCCAGATCCTCCCGCTTTCGACCAGTCCGCGCGTGACGGCGCGCAGCCGGCGTACCGACGGCGATGCCGGACGCCAGACGCGCGACAGCACCCGCTCCTCCAATCCCCCGGTCGGCTCCGGTGTGGGGAGGGTGCCGAGCATCCGGTGAAGCTCCGGATCCTCCTCGGCGGGCGTGAGCCCGTGTGCGGCGTCGTCGTTCATGTCGTCTTTCCCTACGAAACCTCAGCGCCCGAGTTTCACTCCCGGATCGGCTCGAGCATCTCCCGCAGCTCGGCACGTGCACGGTGTATATAGGTTTTTACGGTACCTAAGGGCAGGTCCAGCAGATCCGCGATCTCGTCGTACGGGCGTCCCTCGACATGTCGCAGGATGATACAGGCCCGGTACTCCGGTCGAAGCTGCGCGATGGCCCGCTCGATGGCCGAACCGAGCTCGCGCGCCTCAAGCTCCTCGAGCGGTGACTCCGCCGCGTCGCCCACCTGCAGGGATGTGGCCTCGACCCGCTCCGGCGTGGTCGCGTCCGGCCCGCCCTCGAACGAGAGGGTGTCGAGTTCCTTGCGGCGTAGCTGATCGATCGCGGCGTTGTTCGCGATCTTGAAGATCCACGAGGAGAACTTGTACTCCGGCCGATATCGGTCGAGCGCGTTCAGGACCTTCACGAAGGTTTCCTGGGTGAGGTCCTCGGCCAGCTCCCGATCGCGCACCATGCGGAAGACGAGCGCATACACGGGCCGCTCGTACCGCCGGAGCAGCTCCCGGTAGGCGGCCTCCGCGCCTTCCAGTCCCCAGGCGACGATCTCCTGGTCGCTCAGGGCGGCGAGATCCGGGGGGGGGGTCATGGTGTATCCGCCACTACCCCTCGAGCGCGCCGATAGTTTCAGAATGAATCATTCTTGCGGCAAGTTCAAGCGTGCCAGTAGTCTTCGTACCTATGACCACCACCCCGCCTGCCGAGCGCGGCGTCGCTGGGATCGGCAAGCGCTCGTACGTGCGGCAGATGTTCACGGCGATCGCTCCCCGATACGATCTGCTGAACCATGTCCTCAGCCTGAACGTCGACCGCGGGTGGCGACGTTCGGCCGTGCAGTGCCTCCGATGGGACTTGACGCCTGGCGGGAGGTATCTGGATCTCTGTGCCGGCACGCTCGACCTCGCGGTGGAGCTCGAACGGCAGGGAGGCTTCACGGGGACCGTGGTCGGTGCCGACTTCGTCGTTCCGATGCTTCGGCTGGGGAGGCAGAAGGCGCGGGGCATCCGCGCCGTCGGGGCCGACGCACTGGATCTGCCGTTTCCGGACAGGACGTTCGACGGCTGCATGATCGCGTTCGGCATCCGGAACTTGGAGGATGTCGGCGCAGGACTGGCGGAGATCGCGCGCATCCTCAGGCCCGGAGCCCGGCTGGTGATCCTCGAGTTCTCACTGCCGTCCCGGTGGCCGGTTCGCCCTCTCTACGCCTTCTACTTCCGCCACGTTCTGCCGCGGATCGGTCGATTGGTGTCCAAACATACGAGCGCATACACGTACCTGCCAGATTCGGTCTCCGCGTTTCCGGAGCCCGCCGCCCTGGTGGCCTCCATCGCGGCGCACGGATTCGCGACGGTGCGCCACGTGCCGCTCACGTTCGGCGTTGCGTCCCTGTACCACGGGATCCGCGCATGACGCCGGCACGCGCGACGTCCGGCCAGGTGCGTGTCCCGGATTGCCGTCGCGCATCCAAGCCGCCGCCTGGAGGCAAGGCCGACCCGCGGCAGCCTCGTCCCGATCGACAGAGGAAGCCACCGCCACCCGGCCCGCCGCGCCACCCGCACAAGACGCCGACACCGAACCGGAGGAAGGGATGAGAATCGGCGTCATCGCGGACACCCATGGCACGCTGCGGCCCGAGGTGTTCGACGTGTTCGCCGAGGTCGATCACATCCTGCACGCGGGCGACGTCGGGTCGTCCGATCTCCTTGTGGAGCTGGGGGCGCTGGCGCCGGTGACCGCGGTCTTCGGAAACACCGACGGATTCGACGTGCGCGGCGTCTGTCCACAGGTCGCGCGCACGCAACTCGGAGGGCTGCACGTCGTGGTGACCCACGGCGATCAGTTCGGGTTACCGTCGGCCTCGGCGCTCATGCACGCGTTTCCGGACGCGGACATCCTCGTCTTCGGGCACACGCACGAGCCGTTCCTGGAGCTGTACGAGTATGTGGTGACCGTGATGAACCCCGGTTCGGCTGGCGCGCCGCGATTCGGCGTCCCGCCGTCGGTCGGCATTCTCGACCTGGAGGCCGGTCTCCCGCCGAGGGGGCGAATCGTGACGCTCACGGACGGACGGCGGGGAACGCCGGGCCGGAGCGGCTGACTCGCCTGCCCGGACGGCCCCGTCCGCCGGCATCGTCCGCTAGCGCAGTGCGCCCACGACGAGATAGGACATGAACGCCACGAACCCGGCCAGGAGGATCAGGGCGCTGCTCCGCGAGATGCGCCGGCTGCGCCACATCATGGGGAAGAGCGCGGCGGAGAACCCGAGCATCACCCAGTTGTCGACCGCAATCGCCTGCGCGTTGACGGGCACCGGGAAGATCGTCGCCGTGATGCCGAGGATGGCGAGGATGTTGAAGATATTGGAGCCGACCACGTTCCCCAGGGCGATCTCCGATTCGCGCCGTACGGTGGCGACGACGGACGTTGCCAACTCGGGGAGGCTGGTGCCCATCGCGATGACGGTCAGGCCGATGACCCGCTCCTCCACGCCCAGGTCCCGGGCGATGGCGACGCCGCCGTTGACGGAGAACTCCGCTCCCGCGACGAGCGCGACGATTCCCCCGATCACGTAGAGGACGTTCCGACCCCACGCCCGCACCGGTCCTTCCTCGAGGCGCGCGGCCCGCTCCACGTCCCGCTTGAGCGCCTCCGCCTCCCCGAGCGAGACGCCGCGCTTGGCGAAGACGATCATCGTGGCGATGAAGACGACCAGTCCGACCACGAGCGTGATGCCGTCGAGGCGGTCGACCATCCCGTCACGAGCGACGATGACGGTCAGGAGCGCCACGAACAGCATCACCGGGTACTCGAACCGGATCGTCTCGCGGCGGACCGGAATGGTCGAGATCACCGCGGCCACGCCGAGGATCGCGCCGATGTTGAACACGCAGGAGCCGATGATGTTGCCGAACGCGATGTCGGTGGAATGGCGCGCGGCGGCGTCCAGGCTCACGGCCAGCTCGGGCAGGCTCGTGCCCATCGCGACCACGGTGAGCGCCACGACGGCCGTGGACAGGCGGGCGAGCAGCGCGATGTTCACGGCTCCCTGCACCAGGAAGTGCCCGCCGACCAGGAGGATCAGCAGGCCCCCGACGAGCTGGAGCGTCGGCCAGAGCATGCTAGGGAGCGTCCCTTCCGCCGTGCCGCGCGAGCCAGCCGTCGAGCGGCACGGTGCGCTGCAGGGCCCCGGGACGGCGGCGGAACCACCCGAGCACCAGCAGCGTCTCGTCGATGGCCTGGGGGGGAATCGGGCCGGGCTCCGTCGCGACGTCGGCGTGTTCGCGGACGAGGGCGCAGAAGGCCTCCGTCTCGATCGGCGTCCGGGGAGCAGGCGCCGCGGCGCGCACCTGGGCACGACGGATCACATAGGCGCGATCGTCACCGTACGAGCCGGGATCGACGTACACGAAGGTCAGGCTGTCGAGCGCGGCCTGCATCCGGCTGCACGCTTCGAGGAGCCAGGTCAGCGTGTCGAACCGGTCGCGCCACCAGGACGCCCGCTCGAAGTCCTGCGCCTCGCCGGCACCGGTCATCGCCGCGATCACGCGATCGAGCGGCGCGAGCGCCCGACCCTCGATGAAGTCGAGCGCCTCCCCGACGCGCTTCCGGTATTCGATCTCGGTGACCAGGCCCCCGCAGGGGCCGCTGCACGTGCCGATCTCGTAGCGGATGCACCCCGCCCGCGCGGCGGCGTCGAAGAGGTCTCCCTGGTCGCGGTAGACGATGGGCATGCGCAGCGAGCAGTCGCGCAGTCCGAGGAGATCGTTCAGCACCTTGACCGCCTCGTCCAGGCGTCCCGCTCCCAGGAAGGGGCCGTAGTGGCGTACGTCCGCGCCCGCCGGGTTGCGGCCCACGTACACCTTCGGGGCCGGACCGCCCGCGACCTTGATGAACACTGCCCGTCGTGCGCGGTTCATCCGGACATTGAACACCGGTCGATGGCGGTGGATCTGCCGCATCTCACCGAGCAGCGCGGCGAACTCCGATGGCACGTAGTCCCATTCCAGGTCGTGGGTCGCCTGCAGGATGCGGGCGGCCTTGTCGTCCGGATACCGTGCCCGGAAGTAGGACAGCAGGCGGCTCCGCAGGCGCCGGGCCTTGCCCACGTAGATCACCCGGCCGGTCGGGTCGAGCATGCGGTAGACGGCGGGTCGATTCTCCGCCAGGGCGGCGACCCGGCGCTTGAGCGTGCCGGCCGCGCCGAGCGGAAGGGTGAGGGTACGGGCTACCGCCATCCCCGCAGCGAGCGCACGAAGCGATGCAGGAGCAGGAACTTCTCGTACACGATGACGTCCTTGCGGCTGCGGCCGAGTTCTGCCAGCAACTCCTTCATCCGGCCGCGGCGCGTCACGTAGAACCGGAAGACTTCGGCGAAGTCTTCGAGCGGGTGCGTCGCCGCGTACGCCGTGACATGCTGCGCGTTGCCGACGCTGACCCTGCGCCGGTAGAAGTCGACCCACGTGTCGTCGCTGACGCGGTACGCCTTGTCGACCTCGCCGAAGACGCGCCGAAACTGGTCCGCGCGCGTGAAGCTCCAGTGGTGGTACAGGAAGCTGTGCCCCAGCTCGTGGCAGATGAGCCCGACCAGGAGCGTCCACGGGATCTCGTCGCGACGGCGCGCGCCGACGACATAGCTGCGGTCGATCTCGATGATCTTCGGCGACTTCGGCGCGACGCCCGACACGCCCGGCCGCAGGAGCACACGGTAGTTCCAGTCCTTGATACGCGAGACGAGGAGCAGTCGCCGGACGCGCGTGAGCGCGCGGGCAATGAGGTCTCGACCCGTGGCGTCGAAGCCGCACCACGGGCAGATGTCCATCCAGTCGTCCACGCCGCGGTTGCAGTGGGGGCAGTGCCCTTCGAGGTTCACGTCGTCCCACTCCTGGTCACCACCGCACCAGGGACAGTAGCCCATCGGGTACTGGACGCCGCCGCCGCACCCCCAGTCGCACCACGCGTCGAACCGGAAACCCTTGGGCGCCTTGAGCGGGCTCGCCGAGGTCACCCCGTCCTCCGCGACGTCCGAGCCGCACCACGGACAGAAGGCAAACAGATCGGAGACGACCCACCCGCAGTAGTAGCACTCCGCGTCGGTGACCGGCGGCTCGTCCTCCCACACCTGCTCGCGGCTGCACCACGGGCAGAACGGCCAGAACCGCTCCAGCTCCCGCCCGCACTTGCAGCGCGTCTCGGGTTGAGGGGTCGGGTGTCGGTGACGTTTCGGTGTCATGCGCGCTCGAAGGCCGGCAGACAGGTCGACAACCACGGACGTCATGCCCGCGAGGTCGCGACAAACCAATCGTGACAAACTAATAGATCGGGATGCATTTGCCGCGGCCCCGGCTCAGCAGGCCCCGCGCCCCGCTCCCTGGCACCGCCAGCAGAAGGTGGTCGCCCGGCCGTCGATGGCGTGCGTCGTGGCCAGAGGCCCCCCGCACCGGTGGCACGGCTCCCCGCCCCGCCCGTACACCTGCAGAACGAACTGGTACGCGCCGGCCTGACCGGTCCCGGTGCGATAGTCCCGAACGGTCGTGCCCCGTTCGCCGATCGCCGCCGCCAGGATCTCGCGCACGGCCGCGTGCAGCGCGGCGAACTCCGGATCGGACAGCCGATGCGCCGGGCGGGACGGGTCGATTCCCGCCCGGAAGAGGGCCTCGTTGGCGTAGATGTTCCCGACGCCGGCCAGTCGGCGCTGATCCATCAGCACCTTCTTGATCGCCTGCCGCGAGCCCCGCAGGCGCGCGGCGAACGCGACGGCGCCGAAGTCGGGCGCCAGGGGCTCCGGACCGATCGCGGCGTCGTACGCCGACCACTGCGCGCCGTCCAGCAGGTGGATGGTGCCGAGGCGCCTGACGTCGCGGAAGACGAAGCGGTCCCCCCGGCCGAGGCTTGCCTCCAGGACCGCGTAGCGCCGCTCGTCGGCGCGGAGCCGCCGGGCGTACACGATGAGCGAGCCGGTCATGCGCGGCTGGATGACGAGCCTGAGCCCGGTGTGCAGCAGGAAGACCGCGTGCTTGGCTCGGCGCTCCACGGCCTCCACGCGGGCGTTGCGGAGCGCGGCCATCAGGCGGCGCTCGGTCACTCGGCGCAGGACGTCGGTGTGATACAGGCGGGGGTACCGCAGGGTCCGGCCCACGAGCCGGGGCCGGAGGTCGCGGACGATCGTCTCGACCTCAGGAAGCTCGGGCACGTGCCGCCTCGCGCCAGGCGATGTCGCGGCGGTACTGCTTTCCCTCGAACTCGATGGCCTCGGCCAGTTGCCGGCTTCGCTCCGCGGCCGCCGTCACGTCGGCTGCCAGGCCGGTCGCGCACAAGACACGCCCGCCGGCGGTCCTCAGCGTGCCGTCCGTCCCGACCGTCGTCCCCGCGTGGAACAGGAGCGTGTCCTCCGGCAGCTCGGAGGGGAGCCGGATCTGGTCTCCCTTTCGCGGCGTGTCCGGGTAGCCCGCTGCCGCCACCACGGTGGTGACCGCGGCCCGGGCGGCGGGGCTCACCGTGTGCGACGGCCGCCAGGCCTCGCCGGCGGCGATCTGCCACATGTGTCCGGCAAGGTCGATGTCGGCTGCGGGGAGCACGACCTGCGTTTCCGGGTCGCCGAAGCGGCAGTTGAACTCCAGCGCCATCGGGGTGCCGTCGTCCTGCACCATCACGCCGGCGTAGAGGACCCCCTGGTACGGCGCCCCCCGGTCGGCCAGGTGCGCGAGCGCCGGCTTGAGCACCTCGCGCCGTACCCGCTCGAGCAGGAGGTGGTCGGCGATCGAAACGGGCGTATAGGCGCCCATGCCGCCGGTGTTCGGCCCCGTATCGCCCTCGCCGATCCGCTTGTGGTCCTGCGAGGCCGGGAGCAGCATCACGCGCTCCCCGTCGGTGAGTGCCAGGACCGAGAGCTCCTCGCCGGTCAGGAAGTCCTCGACCACGACCACCGTACCGGCCTCACCGAACCTCCCGCCGAACATCTCGCGCACCGCAGCGGCTGCTTCGGCGCGCGTGCCGCACACCATCACCCCCTTGCCGGCCGCGAGCCCGGACGCCTTCACGACGAGCGGCTCCACGTGCCCGGCCACGTAGTCCAGGGCTGCCCGGGCGTCGGTGAAGGTGCGACTGTCGGCCGTCGGCACGCCGGCTGCCCGCATGACGTCCTTCGCGAACGCCTTGGACGACTCGATCCGTGCCGCGGCCGCGGAAGGCCCGAAAACGTGATGCCCGGCCGCGCGAAGATGGTCCGCGAGCCCGGCGGCGAGTGGCGCTTCCGGACCGATGACGGTCAGGTCGATGTCGTGGTCTCGCACCGCCTGCAGGATCGCGTCGTGGTCCCCCGGATCGACGGGCAGGTTGCTGCCGAGTCCGGCCGTGCCGGGATTACCGGGTGCGCAGAAGATCGTGCCCGCGCGGGAGAGGCCCCAGCAGAGCGCGTGCTCGCGACCCCCGCTTCCGACGACCAGCACCCTCACCGCTTGTCTTTGCCCTTCATTGCGTCGGTGAACGCGGCCGCCGCCCGTTTCGCGGCGTCCGTCACCTGCGACACGGTCTCCTTGGCTTCCTGCGCGTAGTGCCGGGCGGCCTCGCCGAGATCGGATGTGAGCGGGCGGTCCTTCTCCTCGGTGCCGCGGTGCGTGTACTCGCCCTTCAGGATCCGCTCGTACGTGCCGCCCTCGATCCAGCGCTGGAGCTCGGCGGCCCGCAGGGTGTGAAACGGGTGGGTCATCCCCAGGGTGTTGAGGATCTTGTAGATCGCGTCGATCGGCCCGCCCTCGGCCTCGTACTCCTTGGCCTGGACCATGAACGCCTCGAGATTCATCTGATCGATCGGCCCGCCGCCGGCGAGCTTCATGAACACGCGCAGCGACGCCGTCGGGTCCTGGCTCGCCAACAGCCCGGCCCGGTCCGACGACAGCTCGCTCTTGCGGTACCACTCGAGCAGCGCCAGCTGGATCGGCAGGAGGACGATCCCCGCCAGAAACGGCAGATTGCGGAACCCGAGCTCGAGGATCAGGATCGTGACCGTGCGGTAGAGGGTGTGTCCGCTGACGACGTGCCCCAGCTCGTGGCCGAGGAGCACGCGCAACTCATCGTCGTTGAGCAGGCTGATCGCCCCGGAGTTCAGCACGATGAACGGGTGGTCCACGCCGACGGCACCGGCATTCACGAACGGCGTCTGCGACACGAACAGGGGCGGCTGCTCCGGCCAGTCCATGGTCGTCGTGACCTCGGTCATCAGCTGGTGGAGCCGCGGAAACTGGGCGGGTCCGACGCGCACCGCGTTGGCCTGGAAGATCAGTCGAATGCCGCGCTCGCCGAAGAATCCCACGATCTTGCGGACCGCCTCGTTGAAGCCCGGTACGGCGCGCACCGCCTGGAGCGCGGCACGGTCGGCCGGGTGCTCCCATGAGACGCCCGAGATGTTGGACAGAATCGTGCGTGGTCGCTCCGACGGCACGCTGCCCGAGGTGTCGGTCATGTGTTCCTCCCGGATTGCCGGTTGCCCGGCGGGATGGCCTCGCTTGTAGACCGTACGGAGGCCGATACCCCCAGTTTCACCGAAGTCTCCCTACGTGCTCGCCGTCCCGCCAAGGGCCTGATCGAGGTCGGCCATCAGGTCGTCGACGTCCTCGATTCCCACCGAGAGCCGCACGAGGCCGTCGGTGAGGCCCATGCGCTCGCGCATCGCCTGGGGGACGCTGGCGTGCGTCATCGACGCCGGGTGCCCGATCAGGCTCTCCACGCCGCCCAGGGACTCCGCCAGCGCGAAGAGGCGCGTCCGCTCCACCACGGCCCGGGCGCGCTCGAGGCTCCCGACGTCCACGGAGATCATGCCGCCGAACCCGTGCATCTGCCGGCAGGCGAGGTCGTGCTGCGGATGGCTCGGCAGGCCGGGATAGTAGATGCGCTGGACGCGCGGGTCCTCGGCGAGCCACCCCGCGATCCGGCGGCCGTTGTGGTCGTGCCGCTCCATCCGCAGGTGGAGGGTCTTCGTACCGCGCAGCGCCAGCCAGCAGTCGAGTGGTCCCGGGACCGCGCCGACGGCGTTCTGGAGGAATCCCAGCCGCTCGGCGACGTCGTCCCTCGTGGTCAGCACCACGCCCCCCACCATGTCGCTGTGACCGTTCAGGTACTTGGTGGTCGAGTGCAGCACGACCTCGGCTCCCAATTCCAGCGGCCGCTGAAAGACGGGCGTGGCGAACGTGTTGTCGACCACGAGCAGGAGTCCGCGGTCGCGGGCGAGTGTCCCGACGGCGGCCAGGTCGGTGAGGTGCATCATGGGGTTCGTCGGCGTCTCGACGTAGATCATCCGGGTGGCGCCCGTGATCGCCGCCTCGATCCGCGCCGGGTCCCGGGTGTCCACGAACGAGAAGGTCACTCCGAGACGCTGGAACACCTGGGTCATGATGCGATGGGTGCCGCCGTACACGTTCTCCCCGCAGATCACGTGCCCGCCGGCGTCCAGCAGCTTCAGCACCGCATCGGTGGCGGCGAGTCCGGACGCGAAGGCGAAGCCGTGCGGCGCGCCTTCGAGCGCGGCGATGTTGCGCTCGAGGGCGTCCCGGGTCGGGTTGCGCGTCCGGGCGTACTCGAACCCCTTGTGCCGGCCGAGTCCGTCCTGGACGTACGTCGACGTCTGGTAGATGGGGCTCATGATGGCCCCGCTGGTCTCGTCGGGACGCTGCCCCGCGTGCACCGCTCTGGTGCCGAACGCGGAGGCGAGGTCCTCCTCGAATATGCGCGTCATGGAAGCCCGATGTTGTCGGCGTCGGAACCTATACCGCCGGCGCGGCCTTCGGCAACCAAGCCCTCCGGAGGATCGCCGACCGTGATCGCCGGCGCGTATCCGGTTAGCTTTCCCGCCATGTCCGACACCCTCATGCGCAGCGTCTCCGGCGTCCGCGGCATCGTCGGCGCCGATCTCACGCCCGAGTTGGTCGCGCGGTACGCGGCCGCCTTCGGGCAGGTGGTGGCGGGGCAGGGGCACCGTGTGGTGGTGCTGGCCCGGGACTCCAGGACCTCGGGGCCCGTATTTGCGGACGCGGCGCGGGCCGGACTCCGCGGAGCCGGGATCTCGGTGATCGACTGCGGCCTGATTCCCACGCCCACGGCCCAGCTCGCGGTCGAGCACCACGCGGCGGGCGGCGGGATCATCCTCACGGCGAGCCACAACCCGGTCGAGTGGAACGCGCTGAAGTTCGTGGGGGCGGACGGGATGTTCCTCGACCGCGATTCGGCGAGCCGGCTGTTCGCGCTGGCGGACGCCGGGGGGATGGCGGGGGCGGCCTGGGACGCGCTGGGTGATCTGGACGTGGACGCGTCCGCGATCGAGCGGCATCTGGATGCCGTGCTCGCGCTCCCGTATGTGGATGGCGAGCGGATCCGTCGACGCGGGCTGTCGGTGGTGCTGGACTGCGTGCGCGGTGCGGGCGGGACGATCATGCCGCAGCTGCTCGACGCGCTGGGTTGCCGCACGGTCGGGATCGACCTGGAACCGGACGGACGGTTTCCCCGCTCGCCCGAGCCGGTGCCCGCGAATCTCCGGCGGCTTGGTGAAACGGTGCGGGAGGCGGGCGCGGACGTCGGTATGGCCGTGGACCCGGACGTGGACCGGCTCGCCCTGGTCGACGGCACCGGGACACCCATCGGAGAGGACTACACGCTCGCCTTCGCCGTGCGAACGGTGCTCGAGCGCACGCCCGGGCCGGTGGTCGTCAATCTGTCCACGTCCCTGGTCGTGGACGATGCCGCCGCGGCTTTCGGCGCGACGGTGACCCGAGCGGCGGTCGGGGAGGCGAACGTCGCGCGTGCGATCCAGCGGGCGGATGCCGTGATCGGCGGCGAGGGCAACGGCGGCGTCATGCTTCCCGCGCTGCACATCGGCCGGGATGCGCCGCTCGCGGCGGCGCTGATCTTGGACCTGCTGGCCCGAACGGGACGCAGCGTGGCCGAGTTGGTCGGCAGCGCACCGCGCTACGTGATCGTGAAGGCCAAGGCGCCGAGGGGGCCCGATCTCGATCCGGTCTATGCGGCGCTGGGGCGGCGATTCCCTGATGCCGTGGTCGATCGGCAGGACGGCCTGCGGTTGGCGTGGCCCGGCCGGTGGCTGCACGTGCGGCCTTCCGGAACCGAGCCGATCGTCCGCCTGATTGCCGAAGCCCCGACCTCCGAAGGGGCGGAGTCACTCGTGGCGCAGGCGACGCGGATCTTCGAGGGCGGGGCCTGACGTGCGTGTCGTGCTGCAGCGCGTGCGCCAGGCATCGGTCTCGGTCGATGGCCGGATCGTGGGGTCCGTCGGTCCGGGCTGCCTGCTCCTGGTGGGCTTCACGGCAGGTGACGGCGACGACGTGGTGGCGTGGATGGCGGAGAAGGTGATCGGGCTCCGCATCTTCAACGACGCCGAGGGGAAGATGAACCGATCGCTGGCGGAGGTCGGCGGCTCGGTGCTGGTCGTTTCCCAGTTCACCCTGTACGGCGATACGAGCAGAGGGCGACGGCCGTCGTTCGTCGACGCGGCCCCGCCGGAGCTGGCCGAGCCGCTCTACGAGCGGTTCGCGGACGCCGTGCGGGGACGCGGCGTGCCGGTGGAGACCGGCGTGTTCGGTGCGGTGATGGACGTGGCGCTGGTGAACGACGGACCGGTCACCCTGATCCTCGAGCGATGATCGTCCTCGCTTCCGCCTCGCCGAGGCGGCGCCACCTCCTGGAGATGCTCGGCATCGCGCATGAGGTCCTGCCCTCGGACGTGGACGAGGCGCGAGTGCCGGGCGAGGTGCCGGAGGCGATGGCGGTACGGCTCGCCGCCGCCAAGGCGCTGGCCGGCCTCGCCCAGCGTCCGGACCGTCTGGTGCTGGCCGCGGACACGGTGGTGACGATCGACGACCAGGTGCTCGGCAAGCCGGAGGACACGGCCGACGCCGAGCGGATGCTGGCGATCCTGTCCGGCCGCAGCCACCGCGTGATCACGGCGGTGGCGCTTGCCCTTCCCGGGGGAGAGGTGCGGGAGCGGTACGACGTCACGCACGTCTGGTTCCGGGAGCTGTCGCCCGACACGATCGCCGCCTACGTGGCGACGGGCGAGCCGATGGACAAGGCGGGGAGCTACGGCGTGCAGGGGTACGGCGCCGTGCTGGTCGAGCGGGTGGACGGGGACTTCTTCGGCGTGATGGGGCTGCCGCTCCGCCTCGTGGTCGAGCTCTTGGACGCTGCGGGGCAGCCCTATCGCTTCACGCGGTAGACCGGAACGGCGCGCGCCTTTCCCTTGAGCTGCAGGGGCTCGAGCGCTTCGACGTCGGGCGGATGCACGAGCGTGCGGTAGAACGGCTCGGAGATCAGGATCTCGCCGGGACCCGCGTTCGAGCAGAGGCGCGAGGCGGTATTCACGGCATCCCCGATCACCGTGTACTCCAGCCGGCGGTCGCTGCCGATGTTGCCGGCGAACACCTCCCCGAAGTTGATCCCGATCCCGATCTGCAGCTGGGGTCGCCCCTCGTCCGCCCACTTCGCATTCAAAGCGTCGAGGACCGCCTGCTGCTCGAGGGCGGCCCGCATCGCGCGATCGGCGTCGTCCCCGTGCGCGATCGGCGCGCCCCACAGCGCCATGATCGCGTCGCCCATGAACTTGTCCAACGTCCCGCCGTTCTCGAAGACGACTTCGACCATCTCGGTGAAGTACTCCGTGAGCAGCGACGCGATCTCGTCGGGGCTCATGGTCTCCGAGATGGACGTGAAGCCCCGGATGTCGCTGAAGAACACGACGACGGGGCGCTTGGCGCCGCCGAGCTGAACGGCCTCCGCCTCACCGGCGATCTGCCGGGCCAGGTCCGGTGCGAAGTAGCGCTGGAAGTTCGACAGGACGACGGCCTCGCGGCGGATCCGGTCCGTGAGCCGGCTGTTCTCGATCGCCACCGCGGCGATGCCGGAGAAGGCGATCAGGAACTCCAGGTCCTCGTCGTCGAACGAATTGGTGGCCGTCATGTTGTCGACGTAGAGGATGCCGAGCACCTTGCCATCGCTGCCCATGAGCGGAGTGCACATCGCGCTCCGCACGCTCTGCATCACGATCGACTTGCCCTTGAAGCGCTCGTCCGCCGCCGCGTTGTCGGTGAGGATGGCGAGGCGCTCGTCCACCGCGCGCCGGGCGATGGACCGCGGGACGCGGGCTCCGCCCGAGTCGTCGAGCCGGTTGCGCGAGATGCGGGGGACCAGCTCGCCCGAGGCACCCTCCAGCATCAGGATCGACACCCGGTCGACGTTCATCACCTTGAACGTGATGTCCACCACCTTTTCGAGGAGGCGGTCCACGTCCTGCTGTTTGGAGAGTTCCTTGGAGATGTCGAGGAGCAGGGAGAGCTTCTGCGCCTGCCGCTCCTCGGCGGGCATGTCGGCCTCGAACCGGGTGCCGCTGCGCCGCGCGACGCGCTCCTCCAGCGCGGGCGGTTCCTCCACCACCACCTGCTTCACGATCGTCGCCTCGGGCGGCGGCACGACAAACGCACCGGAGTCCTGCTGAACGGCCGGCCGTGGCTTCGCGGGGGTCGTCGCGATCAGCGAGAAGGCCACCTTCCCGAAGGTCACGACGTCCCCGGCGGTGACCACGGTGTCGCTCACGCGCGTGCCGTTGACGAACGTCCCGTTGCTCGAGCCGAGATCCTGCACGCGCACGCCCTCGGTGACGGCGGTGAGCTCGGCGTGGCGGCGGGAGACGGTCGGGTCGTAGATCGGGATGTCGCTCGTGGCGGCCCGCCCCACGACGATCGTGTGGCCGGGGGTGATCTCGACCGTCTGTTCCCCTGAGGTGCTCAGCAGCTTGAAGGCGCCCACGGCATCACTCCTTGCACCGGTCAATATACCGGCAGCCGGAGGAGGGGGGGAACGGAATCGGCCGGCTCAGCGACGGGCAGCGACCAGGTACGTACCCGGCGCGGGAAGGTGCGCCGTGACGGTCTCGTTGCCGGTGGCCGATCCGGGCACGCTCTGCCACCGGTCGGGCCCGACGTTCTCCCAGATCGCCAGCGCCGCGGCGTACGCCGCCCGGCTGGCGTAGGTCGGCGAGCGGTCGGCGACGGAGAGATCACCGTACGCGGCGTAGACGAAGCTGGCGGTGGGTCCGCGGCCGCTCGTGAACTGCAAGCCGGACGGGCGCAGGGTCACGCCGTAGCCGTCGGGCTCCGGCTCGAGCGTGACCAGCACCGAGTCGTCCGGGCCCAGCGGCGTCCCGCTCAGGCTCGCGAGCGCGTTCGTGGGGAACTCGACCTGCAGATAGAGGGAGTTGAACGCGTCGGGGTGCAGCAGGCGCCGCAGCTCGGCGCGCGAGTTGGCGACGTAGAACGAGACCGAAGCCGGCATCGGCGCTCCCGCCTCGAGCGGGAGCGACAGCAGGTCCGCGCCGTCGAGGACGGGAGAGCCGGGAACCGTCAGATCGGTGCACGCCGCGACCAGGAGCAGGGCCGCGCTTGCCGCCCGTCGGAGCCGCCGTGATATTGCCTCACGATGCGCGTTCCACCGGTGCTCCCCGCCCTCCTGCTGCTCTGCCTCCCGGTCGGGCTCCGGGCGCAGCAGTGGAACTCCGACGCCGCGGAGATCCTGGTCGCGCGCGGGATCGCGCAGCGCGCCGTGCGCCAGGCCGACACCACCCTGCGGGACTTCCGGGTACGCGCGCATGGGTTCGTGTTCTTCCTCGGACAGATGGCTGAGGGTCTGCGGGAGCCGCCCCGACTCGTGAAGTCGGACGAACTCGTGCTCGAAGTCTATTGGAAGGCGCCCGATAAGAGCAAGCAACGCATCCTCGGCTGGCGGGACCGTGCCGATCTCCCCACGGACATCCAGTACCATCGCGATCACCTCGGAATCGTCCAGAACAACTTCAGCGATCGGATCCGGCTCGGAGAGGGTGACGAGGTGCAGGACGTGCCGCATCCGCTCGCTTTCGAAGGGCCGGCGCTGTACGACTACGCGGTGGAGGATTCCCTGACGATGGAGTTGCCGGATCGTCGGGTGCGAGTGGTGGAAGTGCTGGTGCGACCCAAGGACTTCGACCAGCCCCGCGTCGTCGGGAGCCTGTACTTCGACGTCGAGACCGCGGAGCTGGTGATCTTCCGGTTCAGCTTCACGCGGAGCGCCTACCTCGACGACACGCTCGAGGACATCACGATCGTCCTGGAGAACGGCCTCTGGCACGAGCGGTACTGGCTCCCCCGCCGGCAGGAGGTGGAGATCCGACGCCGCGCGAAGGTGCTGGACCTGCCGGCGCGAGGGATCATCCGCGGACGGTGGGAGATCGAGGATTACGAGTTCAACGTCGGGTTGTCGGACCTCCTGTTCCGCGGACCGGAGATCGTCGCGGCGCCGAAGGCGACCCGGGACTCCTTCCAGTGGGACGTGCCGCTCCACGCCGCGATCCAGAACGTGGCCGGTCCGGTGATGACCGTGGATCTGGAGGAGGTTCGCGGGCAGGTAACGGAGATCGCGGGCGCCGCCGCCCTGTCGGGGCTCGCCACGGCGCGGCTCAGCGTGGGCTCGATCTCCGACCTGCTGCACTTCAACCGGGTGGAGGGGCTCGCACCCGGCCTCGGCACCGTGCTGCGCTCGAGCGGGAAGGCGACCGAGCTGCACCTCTGGGCGTCCTACGGCGTGTCGGACCAGCGGCTGAAGGGCCGCGTCGAGCTGTCGCAGCGCATCGGGGGATGGACGCTGGAAGCGCGCGGCGCGCGTCGGATCGCCGACGTCAGCGATCAGGCGGTCATCTCTCCGCTGCTGAACACGGTGCTGGCCCAGGAGCTGGGGAGGGATTTCGGGGACTACGCGCTGCTCGACGAGGCGTTCGGAGGCGTGCGCCGGGACTTCGGGGTTCGCGGCGGCGTGGGGTTGGAGGTCGGCGTGCAGCACAGTACCTCGGTCGTTGCGGTGGCGAGTCCCGCGACCGGCACCTTCCGTCCCAACCCCCCGCTCGGGGTGGGGACCGTCGCCGTCGGCCGCCTGACGGTCGAGCGCCGCAGCGCCGAGCTGTCGATCCGGAGCGGCCTCAGCGGGTCGGTGACGATCGAGGGCGGCGCCGGGACCGACCTCCGCTACCTCCGCGTGTCGGGGATGGCAAGAGCGCACTACGGCGTCGGGGCAACGCGCCTGGTGCTCACCGGACGGGCCGGCTGGGGATCCGCCCAGCTCCCCGCGTATCGGTCGTTCGTGCTCGGCGGACGTGGCACGCTCGTCGGCGAGCCGTTCCGGGAGTGGGGTGGGCGATATGCGGCGCTCGGCAGGGTGGAGTGGCAGGTCCCCGTCCCGATACCGGCCCTGCCGCTCGGGCCGTTCGTCAACACCGGGCGGAGCATGACGATCGCTCCCTTCGTGGCGGCCGGCTGGGCCGGGGGAGCGGTGGCGGGAGTGCCGTGGCGCCCGTCCGAGGGTGTGCGACCGGTCGCCGGGCTCGCGGCCGAGCTGTTCCATCGGTTCTTCCGGCTCGATCTCGGGTTCGGACTGCGCGACGGCGAGGTGAGCCTCGTGGCGGACGTCACCCAGGATCTGTGGGGTATCCTCTGAGCGCCTCGGTGTTTCGCGCGTAATCGGGCCACGGCCGGCAACGGACGCGTTCTGGCGTCGCATCCCGAGCCCACATATCATTCGGGGCGGTCGTGCCGTGGGGGCCAACGTGCAAGCGCCCGGATCGGGCGGAGGTGGTGCCGTACGCGTATTCACTGACGAGTGGCTGAGGCACACGGTCGAGGAGATGGTCGGCCCGGAGAAGGTGCTGGAGATCCGGGAGTCGGCGGAGAACTACACGTCCCTCTGGGCAGCCGTGGTCGAGCTGAAGCTCACGACGGACGAAGCGCTGCTGGGCAGCCTCGCGACCAGGTTCCGCCTGAAGCTGGCCGACCTCTCGCAGAGCGCCCGGACGGCGCGAGATCTCGTGCCCGAGGGCGTGGCCCGCCGCTACCAGATCCTGCCCGTGAGCGTCAGCGACTCCGTGCTCGAGATCGCGGCCGCCAACCCGTTCGACTTCGACTGCGAGAAGACCCTCGCGTTCGCGACCGGCCGCGAGGTGCGCTCGCTCCTGGCGAGCCCCCGCGCGATCCGCGACAAGATCGACGAGTTCTACAAGCCGGAAAACGTCCTCAGTCAGCTCCTCGAGGGCATGGACGCGATCGCCGAGATCCGGCAGCTCGAGGACGAGACCGAAGCCGAAGACCTCAAGATCTCGGCGGAGGAAGCGTCCCAGCGGCCGGTCGTCCGCCTGGTGGACCTGATCCTCTCCGAGGGGATCAGCGCCCGATCGAGCGACATCCACATCGAGCCGGAGGAAGGCGGAGTCGCGGTCCGCTACCGGATCGACGGCGTGCTGCGCCAGGTCATGAAGATCCCGCGCGCCGCCGGGCTGCCGCTCATCTCCCGCATCAAGATCATCTCGGGCCTGGACATCGCGGACCGCCTGCGCCCCCAGGATGGGCGTGCCCGGGTCGCCGTGAATGGGCTGCCGGTCGACCTCCGGGTCTCCACGTTGCCCGCGTCACTCGGCGAGAAGGTCGTGATCCGGGTTCTCGACACCTCGCAGACCGTGCTGGCGCTGGAAAAGCTGGGGCTGCACCAGGACGAGCGCGACAAGATCGAGGAGTTGCTCAACAACCGGGATGGGATCATCCTCGTCACCGGCCCCACGGGGTCCGGCAAGACCACCACGCTCTACTCCGCGATTCGCTACGTCCAGAGCGAAGGGGTGAACATCGTGACGGTCGAGGATCCGGTGGAGTACCGGATCCAGGGGATCGTCCAGGTGCAGGTGCACGAGAAGGCCGGGCTGACCTTCGCGTCGGCGCTGCGGTCGATCCTGCGACAGGACCCGGACGTGGTGCTCATCGGCGAGATCCGGGACCGCGAGACGGCGCAGATCGCCGTGCAGGCGTCGCTCACCGGGCACCTGGTGCTCTCCACCCTCCACACGAACGACGCTCCCAACGCGGTCACGCGGCTCGTCGACATCGGGATGGAGTCGTACAAGATCGCGAGCGCGCTGCGCGGCGTGATCGCGCAGCGCCTCATGCGGCGACTGTGTCCGACCTGCAAGGAAGTGTGGGTCGAGGCGATCCCGCGCAAGCTGCATCGCTGGGTGCCACCCGACACGCCGCTGTATCGCGCGGTCGGGTGTCCCGAGTGCGCGATGACCGGGTATCGCGGCCGGTTCTCCATCATGGAGGTGCTGCCGATCACCGCTGAGGTCGAGCGGGTGATCGGGCAGAACGCCACGGCGGACAAGATTGCCGACGCCGGGCGGCGGGCCGGCATGCGGACGCTCTGGGAGAGCGGCCTCACGCACGTGCTGCACGGTGAGTCGACGATCGACGAGCTGCTGCGCGTGGTGGACGTTCCCCAGTCGGACGAGTTGCAGCCGGAGCCTCAGGAGAAGCGGCCGAAGCGTCGGTCGTCGGGGGCGCAGCGCACGTCGGGCGGGGCCGGGGCCGTCACCACGGACGTGGGGTCGAAGTCGGCGCCCGCCGTCCCGGCCGCGGATGCGAGCGTCGACGGCGTGTTCGAGCTGCTGGAGCCTCCGGGCCAGGCGCGGCACGCCGGCGTGGACGGCACCAAGGTGCTCCTCGTGGACGACGAGGATCAGCTGCGCAAGGTGATGAAGGATCTGCTTCAGCGCGACGGTTACGAGGTAACCGAGGCCGCCGACGGCGTGGAGGCGCTCGATCAGGTCGATCGGCACGCGCCGGACATCGTCGTGCTGGACCTCAATCTGCCCGGGCTCGACGGCTACGGCGTGCTGAACCACCTGCGGTCCCGCCCGGCGACGGCGGACATCCCGGTCGTCGTCCTGACCGCACATGGGGACGAGGAGAGCGAGGTGCGGGTCTTCGAGATGGGCGCCGACGACTTCCTCTCGAAGCCGTTCCGGGCCCGTGCGCTCTCGGCGAGGCTCCAGGCGGTGCTGGGACGGGGCCGGTTCGGGCGGTAGCCACTCCCGCCCGCCCGCGCCCGTCCTCAGGCCGGCAGCGTTCTCACGTCAGGGCTTCCCCGCGGCTGCGGCGCGTGCCATCGCGGACGAGCGTTCCCGGTCGAGCACGCGCAGGATCTGCTCCCAGCTGGCGTTCTGCACCACCACGTAGTCGACGACGAACGGATCGAGGATGCGGATGCCGTCCTCGAACACGTAGAGCGCGGTGGCGGTTTCCCGCTGGCCCAGCTGCTGTCCGCCCCACAGGGGCGAGAGCGGCAGAATCTGCAGCGGTCGGAACAGCCGGTTCTGGCTCGTGATGGTGAGGTCGTCCGGGTTGAACCGGGCATCCCGCTCGAGGCCGAAGAACGACACGAGGAACACCGTCGGCTCCCGCACCCCCCGCCGGTTTCCCGCTTCCGCGATCTCCGCCCGTTTCGATTCCACGAGCCGGTGCAAGGACGTGTACGTATCGACGGCGAGCAGCCGGATGACCGCTTCGCTCAGCGGCACGACCTGGATCTGGAGGACGGGGGTGCGCAGACGCAGCGAGACGTCCTCCTGACGCAGCGTGCCAAAGCCCGCCGGGGGCAGGGAGGCGTCCTGCTCCGCCGCGATCGCGGTGTCCTGCTGGGCCCGGACGCAGCCCGAGTCGCCCACCGCGAAGCAGAGTCCGATCGCCAGGGAACCGGTCCACAGCAGACGGCCAGGCACGACGCGGATGCTCGTCATCTCATCCTCCCGATGAATCGCTGCGGGGCCTCGCCTCCCCGGACACGAATGCCAGGACCGATTCCCGCAGATCCTCGATCCCGTCGCGGGTGAGCACACTCGTCACGACGCACTGGTCTTCCGGGACCCCGACGGCCTCGAGGATCTCCCTGGTGCGCTCCAGGCGTCGGCCGCGCCCGAACTTGTCCGCCTTCGTGACCGCGACGAGGAGCGGCAACCGCCGCTGCTCGAGGAGCGCCGCGACGGCGAGGTCGTCGGGCGACGGCTCGCGGCGCACGTCGAGCAGCCACACCACGCCGGCCACCGTCTCCCGTCGCTCCAGGTACTCCCGCACCAACGCCGCCAGACCGCGGCGCGTGTCGCGGGCGGCCTTCGCGAAGCCGTACCCGGGCAGGTCCACGAGGTAGAACCCGCCGTCCACGTCGAAGACGTTGCAGAGGCGGGTCTTGCCCGGGATCCGGCTCGTGCGGGCCAGCCCGCGCCGTCCCGCGAAGGCATTGATCAGCGAAGACTTCCCGACGTTCGACCGGCCGAGGAAGCAGATCTCCGGCCGCGCGGGGTCGAGGCGAAAGTCGGCGGAAGGGAAGCTGCCGACGAACGTGATGTCGATCAGGCCTCCTTCTTGACCCGCGCCCGCTCCGTGACCACCAGCGGGGCACGGTGCTCGGTGATGCACTCCTTGGTGATCACGACTTCGCGGATGTCGTTGCGGCTCGGCAGATCGAACATCACGTCGGTCATGACGTCCTCGAGGATGGAACGCAGGCCGCGCGCGCCGGCTCCCCGGGCGATGGCGAGACGGGCCACGGCCCGGAGCGCCTCCGGCTCGAAGGTCAGGCCGACGCTTTCCAGGTCGAACATCTTCTTGTACTGCTTCGACAGCGCGTTCTTCGGCTCGATCAGGATCGTGACCAGCGCCTCCTCGTCCAGGGCGTCGAGGGCGACCGCCACGGGCAGCCGGCCCACGAGCTCGGGAATCAGGCCGTAGCGCAGCAGATCGTCCGGTTCCACGTCGCAGAACGGATTGCGCTTGATGGCGTCGGCCTTCCCCTCCTCGAGCTCCTCCTTCGAGAAGCCGATCTGCCGCCGTCCGGTCCGGGCCTCGATGATCTTCTCGAGGCCGTCGAACGCCCCGCCGCAGATGAACAGGATGTTCTTGGTGTTGATCTGGATGTACTCCTGCTGGGGGTGCTTGCGGCCGCCCTGGGGCGGCACGGACGCGACCGTGCCCTCCAGGATCTTCAGCAGCGCCTGCTGCACCCCTTCGCCGGAGACGTCACGCGTGATGCTCGGGTTCTCGCTCTTGCGGGCGATCTTGTCGATCTCGTCGATGTAGACGATGCCGTGCTCGCACTCCGTGACGTTGAAGTCGCCGGCCTGCAGCAGGCGCACCAGGATGTTCTCCACGTCCTCGCCGACGTAGCCGGCCTCGGTGAGCGTCGTGGCGTCGGCGATGGTGAAGGGCACGTCCAGAATGCGCGCGAGCGTCTGGGCGAGCAGCGTCTTGCCGACCCCGGTGGGGCCCAGCAGCATGATGTTGGACTTTTCGAGCTCGACCTCGTCCCCGCCCCGGACCGCTTGAGAGTTGATGCGCTTGTAGTGGCTGTACACCGCGACCGAGAGCACCTTCTTGGCGCGCTCCTGGCCGATGACGTACTGGTCGAGGACTTCCTTGATCTCGGCGGGGGTGGGAACCTGGGTGACGGCTTCGGCGACCTCGCGCTCCTCATCCTCGGCGAGGATCTCGTTGCACAGCGCGATGCACTCGTTGCAGATGTAGACCGAAGGGCCCGAGATGAACTTCCGGACGGCGTCCTTCGACTTCCCGCAGAACGAGCACCGAAGATGTTTGTCTTGTGCCATGCGTCACCGCACCGTTGTGGCTAGTATGGGTTTCGAGGGTCCGACCGTCAAGACGATTTCAGCCCCTCGAGCTCCGACTGCCGCTGGATCACCTTGTCGATGATCCCGTACTGCTTCGCTTCCTCCGCCGACATGAACCGGTCCCGGTCGATGTCGAGCTCGATCTGATCGCGGGTGCGCCCGGTGTGCTGGGCGTACAGCTCGTTCAGCTTGTCGCGGAGATAGAGGATCTCCTTGGCCTGGATCTCGATGTCCGCCGCCGTGCCCTGCGCCCCGCCGGACGGCTGGTGCATCATGATCCTCGCGTGCGGCAGCGCCGCCCGCTTGCCGGGTGCGCCGGCCGCGAGCAGGAACGACCCGGCCGACGCGGCCATGCCCATGCAGATCGTGTTCACCGGCGCCGCAATGTGCTGCATCGTGTCGTAGATCGCGAACGCGCTCGAGATGATGCCGCCCGGCGAGTTGATGTACAGGTAGATGTCGCGCTCGGCGTTTTCGGCGTCGAGGAACAGCAGCTGCGCGATGATGATGTTCGAGACGTCGTCGTTGATCGGCGACCCCAGGAACACGATCCGGTCCATCAGCAGCCGCGAGAAAATGTCGTACGTGCGCTCGCCCCGGCTGGAGCGCTCGATCACGTATGGCGGATAAATCGTTGGCATCGTCGCCGTCCCCGTGTGCGCGTTACGCGTCTTCGACGTTCGATTGGGCCAGGAGGAACGTGAAGACCTTCTCCTCCGTGATACCCCGCTCGATCTCCCGAAGTTGTTTCGATTTCTGCAGGGAAGCATAGACCTTGGCCGGTTCGGTCGATCGCCGCTTGGCAATCTCCGCGATCCGATCGTCCAGGTCCGCTTCCGTCGCCGCAAGGCCCTCCCGCTCGGCCACCTGATCGATGATCAGATCGCGCAGCACCTGCCGCTCGGCCACCGGCCGGAACTCGGCGGTGAAGCGCTCGAGCTGATCGTCCGGCACACCGTAGCTCTGCGCATAGGCGCTCAACACCCGCTGGACGAGCGGTGCCGGCGGCTCGATGCGGTTGGCGGTGATGATCTCGTCGACCAACTGCCGCCGGACGTCCGCGTCCGCCTCCCGCCCGGCGTGCGCCTCCATGTCCCGGCGTACCTCCGCCCGCAACGCGTCGAGCGAATCGAAGTCGCCGATCTCGCCCGCGAAGGCGTCGGTGAGCTCGGGCAACTCCCGCCGCTTGACGTCGTGGAGCGTGATGTCCACGGTACGCGACTGCCCCCGTTTCGTCTCGTCGGGGAAGTCGTCGGGGTACCGCACCACCGAACGCTTCGTGTCCCCCGGCCGCAGCGTCATGATCTGCTCTTCCAGGTCGGGGATCGCCTGGCCCGATCCCAGCACGACCTGGTACTGTCGCGCCTCGCCCGCCTCCCCGCCTTCCACGGTCGCGATCGTCACGGACACCATCTGCTCGTTCGCCGGCCGCTCGCCTTCCACCGGGATCCAGGTGGCCTTCTGCGAGCGGAGCTCCTCGATCTGCTCCTCGACCGCTTCGTCACCGACCGCAGCGACCTTCCGGGAAAGGCGAAACCCTCCCAGGCGATCGAGCGTCAGGTCGGGTCGGACCTCCACGTGGAACTGAAAGCTCAGCGGGCCCCCATCCTCGAACTTCAGCTCGTGAACGTGTGGGTCGGCGATCGGCTTCAGTTCCTCCTGCTCCAGCACCTGTTTCCAGCTGTCGCCGATCAGGTGCTGCAACACCCGTTCCCGAATCTCCGCCCGAAACTGCTTGCGGATGACCTGGAGCGGTGCCTTCCCCTTCCGGAAGCCCGGCAGCCGGGCCCGCTTGGCGAAATGCGCGGCGGCCTCCCGCTCGGCAGCCTGAACCCGCTCCGCGGCGATCTCGACGCTCAGGCTCCTTGCGCCGGGTTCCTCCGCCACCGTGGTGACCTGAATCGTGCTGGTGTCTGTCGTCATGGACGAAATGTACCCTCAACGGTCGGGGTAAAGCGTCGTAATGTAACCCGGGCCGGCTGGCCTCCCTAGGGGGTCTGGGGCCGGCGGCGGGTGGCGGGGCCGGTGTCCGACGGCTTGCTATCGGCCGAATCCACAGCTACTTAGGTGGCCGGGCACGGGACGGGGTGACACCGATCCGTCGCTCCCGGCCGTGCCGTGCTGGCGTGGGACGGTGACGGCCCGCAGTATTCTGGCACTGGGCAGGCGAGGTCGATCTCCAATACCCGGGTGATCCGATGGGCGACACAGCCAAGGCAACGCGCGAGATGACCTTCCTGCTGGCAGAGCCGGAACGCCGGTTCCTCCGGGCGGTCGCAGCGAAGGTTCCGGGATGGCTCAACTCGAACCACTTCACGGGGTTGGGGGTGATCGGCGCCATCGGGTGCGGCGCGGGCTACGCGCTCTCGTCCCACCGGCCGAGCTGGCTATGGCTGGCCTGCGGCATGCTCGTCGTGAACTGGTTCGGGGACAGCCTGGACGGGACGCTCGCGCGGGTGCGCAGGGCCGAGCGCCCGCGTTACGGCTATTACATCGACCACATCGTGGATGCCTTCGCGATCGCGGCGGTCGGCGTCGGGATCGGGCTCTCCCCCTACGTGCGGCTGGACATCGCGCTGTTCATGGTCCTGGCGTATCTCACCCTCTCGATCAACGTCTACCTCGAGTCGGCGGTGTTCGGGGTGTTCAAGATCGCCTACGGCCGGGTCGGCCCGACCGAGGCCCGCCTCCTCCTGATCGTCGCCACCATCGTGCTGTGGCTCAGCTCGACCCTGCTTCCCGGGATGTTCCGCGAGGTTCGGTTCACCGCGAACGCGGTCGTCCTGGTCATGGCGTTGGCGATGTTCGGGTCGCTGGTGCTTCGCTTTGCGAACAACCTCCACCGGCTGTCCAAGGAGGAGCCCCGCAAGCGGTGGCGCGACCGGCACCGCCGGGCGGGGGACGAGGCGGCGGGGAAGGGCGAGGGGCGCTGAGATTTGGACGGGGCGGGGGGCAGGGCGCGCCGAGTGGCGGCCCTGCCCCCGGTGTCGCCTAAGGATCCAGGGCGTTCCAGTTGGCGATGGCGTTGAGCGCCAGGGCGAACGACCCCTGCGTCTCCCAGCGCCAGAAGGGCCGGATCGCGAAGTAGACCACGTGCCCCTCGCCGAGCGGCGCATTGACCACTGCGGCCTTCTTCGTCAGCTCGTTTCCTCCCACCAGCAGGCCCGACACCAGCAGCGAGTCCTGCCGTTCGTGGAACTGCAGCACGACCCGCGCGCGCATTGCCTCGATCGCCGAGACCATCGCCGGATCCATCTGCGCTTCCCGCTCGCGCGCGCTGACGCTCGTGTCCGCCTCCTGCACTGTGAGGAGCGGCGACTGGCTGAAGTAGACAGGGAAGGTGTTCCGCTCGTAGCCGTAGAGGATCGGGCTTCCGGCCTCGACGGCCTGGACGCGGAACACGCCGCCCTGCGCGCGGAGCGAACGCGCCTCGGTCGTGCTCACGGTGGGCGTGAAGCCGAGGTCGATCGGGAGCTGCGTGCTGGCACCCTCGACCAGGAGCAGCCCGCCCCGCTCGACGAAGCCCCGCAGCGCCGCGGCCCCCTCGAGTCCCATGCCGGGCCGCATGTCGTCGGTCTCGTCGATCCGCCCGAGGTGGGGGGTCAGGTCGCTCCGCTTCCACGGAATCGGCGGGCCGACCATCGGCTGGCCGTTCAGCAGCGAGCCGACGGAGCCGCGCACGTGCGGGAAGACGATGACGTCGAACCCGTCGAGCGCCCCGGGCGCCCGCAGCTCTTGATCGCTGATGGACGCGTACGGGATCTCCATCCGGTCGAGCGCGTACCGAACCCAGCCCTCGTTCTGCGTCTCGCGCCACGTGTGCATGAGCGCGATGCGGGGGAGCGTGATGGCGTGTCGCGGCACGTCCGGCGGCTCGCGGACGGCGACGCCTTCGAGCCCGAGCCGCTCGATCGCCGCGCGCGCGCTGCCATCGGGTCCGTCCGATATCACGAACGTGCCGGCCGGGTACGTCCGCTTGGCTACGGTGAACGCCGAGTCGGCCACTTCGACACTCGCGGTACCGACCTTCCAGGGCAGGGCTGCCGAGCGCCAGTCGCCGAGGTGCGGCACCAAGAAGGTCGAGCCGCGGCCCGAGACCGCGCCGCTCACCACGGCGTCCTCCGCCAGGAGCGTCATCGGCTGGTCGAGCACCGCGCGGTCCGCAATCGCGATCGTCTCCACGTGTCGCAGGGCGTCCAGTGTCCAGCCGGTGTCGTCGTACGGCCTGGGGTCGTCGGGCTCGTACTCCTGGATCGCGAGCAGGGTTCGCACGGTCTGCGTGTACGGCTGGTCCATCCGGACGATCCAGTCGCCCTCGCGCACGGCGATCTGGTTTTCGGCGGCGTCGCCCTTCGCGCCCGGCTTCCGCGTGAGCGTGAAGTCCTTCGACGCCACGTGCACTTCGCTTCCCTGCATGCGGAACAGCGCGACGAGGTCGGCCGCCTCGGCGGCACGCCGCTGGCCGCGCGGGATGACGTACGCAAACGGCGCGGTCGTCCTCCCCCGCTGGACCATCCGTTCGGCCTTCGCCGCGTAGTTCTCGAGGAACGTCTGCCGGTTGTCGGCGACGTAGCGCAGCGCGACGAGGACGCCGGACTGCTGGAAGTTGATGTTGCTGCGGAGGCACCAGGTCACGCCGTTGACCGGCGGATTGGGGCGGTACCACTCGCGGTCGGTCTGGCTGCTGCGGAGGTTGACCGTGTGGCAGTCGGCCCCCGAGCCGGTGTAGGTCTCGTAGAAGCGGCCGATGCTGTTGTGGAGGTTGGCGATCGCCAGAACGTAGTTGGGAGCCCACCCGTCGTAGAAGCCGTGGGTCCACACGCCCGGCAGGCCGCGGCGGGTCAGTTCGTTGATCTCCTGGTAGGCCAGCTTGTGCCACTCGTCGATGACGATCGGGTCGAACTCGTCGTTGTAGGGGCCGGTTCCCGTGCTGGTGTACAGGAACGGCACCGACTCGTGCAGATCGTGGCCGACGACCGGCTTCCACTCGAGAAAGCCGCGGATGTAGTTCTGCGTCAGTGTCTGGGACAACACCATGCCGTCGCGGTTGTTGTCGTGCGCGGTGTACTTCCCCCAGTAGATGAGGTTCACGCCGCCCCGGGGGAGCTTGAGCGACTTGGTCAGGTTGTAGACGTCCACCACGCGGTCGCGGCCGTCCACCTCGAGCACCGGCGTGATCAGGGTGATCACGCCGTTCCGAATGGCACGGACGTACTCGGACTCGTCCACGACGAGCCGATACGCGAGCTCCATCAGCATCTCGGGGCTGCCGGTCTCCGGCGAGTGGATCGAACCGGTGAGCCAGTAGATCGGCTTGGCGTCCCGGACGAGACGCGCGCGCTCGTCGGCGGACAATCCCCGCGGGTCGGCCAAGCGGCCGAGCATGGCGCGGAACTCGTCGAGCCGTCCCATGGTCGCCTCGTCGGCAATCGCGAGCAGGATCATCTCACGCCCCTCGTCGCTCAGCCCGAGCGAGAAGAGCCGGGCGCGAGGCGACGCGTCGGCGACGGCCTTGAAGTAGCGATTGATGTCGCCGACGTGGCTCAGCCGGCCGACGGTGCCCGGCACGTAGCCGAGCGCGGCGAGCGGCGTCGGCACCGTCGCCGAGGCGGGGAGGTAGTCCACCAGGTCGGTGCTGAACTTCCAGACCGAGTCGGTGGGGGTCAGCTCGCGGATCGTCGCCGTATAGGCGGAGTCGATGGACTGCTGCGCCGCGGCGGGACCCGCCGCGAGGAGGAGGGCGCAGGCGAGGAGGCGTCGGAACATGGCCGGCTCACGAGAGAGGGGACAGGAGAAGCTGTCGTCCCGGCACGGGTCCGGCAATACGGGCGTGGTGGGACCGGCCCCGAGGCGGAGCCGGACCCTGCGGCTGGCGCCACGGCCCTAGCGGGGCAGCGGATCCCCCTCGAAGCGCCATCCCGCAACGGACGCACGGGTCAGCGGCGCGCCGGTCAGCCGCGCACGCACCATCTCGACGGGCATCGTGCCTCCGTGCAGGATCGCGTCGTGGAACTCGCGGTCGGTCATCCGGCCGGAGCCGACCAGCTCGCGGTGCAGCGCCTGGAACTGGAGCCCTCCCAGCATGTACGCGGCCTGGTAGAGTGGGGAGTAGTCGCCGGCGACGGAGCGGCGGACCTCGCCTTCGGCATTGGCGCGCTCGTGTCCCACGCGCTCGACCAGGAAGTCCACGGCCTCCTCGGGGGTCATCGTGCCAAGGTGGAAGCGGAGGGAGAAGATGATCCGCGCCGCGCGGTGCGAGCGCCAGAACAGCATGCCGATGCGCTCCTCGGGAGTGCGGGGGAATCCGAGATCCCACAGCAGCATCTCCCAGTAGAGCGCCCACCCCTCGGTCCAGAACGGCGTGGAGAAGGTGCGCCGGTGGGAGTTGTAGCGCGACGTCATGAACCCCTGGAGGTGGTGGCCGGGGATCAGCTCGTGCTGGACGGTGGCGCGGGAGAAGTAGGGGTTGTTGCCCCGCATGCTCATGAGCTTCTCCTCGTGCGTCATTCCGTCGGTCGGATAGGAGACGAGGATGACCTCACCGCCGAGGAAGAACGGTGACACCCGCTGCCGCTCGGGCGACATCATCTCCATGCGCCAGATCTCCTTGGCCAGCGGCGGGACGGTGAGCAGCTCGCGCTCCTCGACGAAGGCCGTGGCCTCGCGCGCGAGATCGCGAATGAGCGCCGGCTGCTCGCCGGGCGGGACGTAACGCTGCTTCACCTGCTCGAGGGCGGCCTTCCAGTCGTCGCCGAACCCCATCTCGTTCGCGGCCTTGCGGTACTCCGCCTCGCACCACGCGAACTCCCGCTCGGCGATGGCGATCAGCTCCTCGATGGAGTAGGGGATCATCTCGTAGGCGAGGTCCGCCCGGAGTCCCTCGGCGCCGATCGGGTCGCCGATCATCGGCTCGGGCTCGCCCCGCTTGATGCCGACCACGGTCTCGTTCAGGAACTTTGCGTATTTCTCGAGTGCGGAGTCGGCCTTCGCGTACGGCTCGGCCGTCCACCAGGTGAAGAGCGGCTCGTAGCCCGCGTGGAACCGGTTCCAGCGCTGGAGCGTCTCGCGCAGGTCGGACAGGAGGGTCGCTGTGCGACGGCCGACGACGCGAGTGAGCGAGGGGCTCCCGGCACCGGACGTGCCGGATGCCTGCCCGTTCTTCCCCCACGCATCGGTGGCGCGCTGCCGCGCGCTGTCGATCGAGCCCGCCATGGCCGCGAGCGTGGCCGCAGCCAGCGCGGGATCGACGGGCTCGAGCCGGCGGCGCGACTCCTCGAGGTCCATGATCGTCGCGGCGAACGGGAGCCACGGTGCCATCTCGGCGAACTGCCCCTCCTCGCGGTCCAGCAACACCAGCTGGTAGCGCAGCTCGTTGTCGAGCAGGACCCAGTCGAGGCGGCCCTCCTGGCTCAGCGCGTCGAAGTCGACCGCGCCGAGGCGCGTGCGCCAGCCGGTGAGGAACTCGCGCATCCGGTTCCGCCGGGCGGGCGAGTCGTCCACGGTGTACCGTCGGAACAGCGCGGCGCGGTCAGCAGAGAATAGCTCGACGGTGTCCCGCAGCTCGCTGGTTGCCCCCGCGGCGGGAGCCTGGGCCGCGACGTCCGGCGCGAGGAGCAGGGCGCCCGCGAGGCAGGCGAGGGGAAGGGTGGAACGGAGCGTCATGGTGATCTCACCGGTCGCTGGGGTGTGGGCCGCGCGCTGGGCACGGCACCGCCTAGGATGGACGCGCGGCCGGGGCGTGTCCAGGAGGGGGGGTCGATCCGAGTTCAATGTCCAATATCCAATCCCGCCAATACCCAATATCCAAGGAAGTGACAAGGAGCCCGCCCTCGCCTCCCCTTGGGTATTGGATATTTGTGGGATTGGATATTGGATATTGAGTCGCGTCGTGCACGACGCGCCGAGCCGACGTTCGGCGTCGGGATGCGGCGTGCCGCCCGCTCACCCGCTATTGGGGGCAGTGTTGCACTTCGCCGTCGAACTCACGCGGTCGGCGGCGGCTGGCCCAGCCGGTGCGAGCAGAAGTCACCCATTGGATCTCGGCACGCTGATCCGAGCCACAGATTGCAGGAGGGGCAGAAGCACGCGTCGCATCGCTCGTGATAGGCACGCTGAATTGATTCTGCTCATCGCGAATATCGCGACTAGCATGGACAAGTTTGCTCTTGAAGTCCGCAATCTCCAGCGAAGCGATCCACATTGGCAAAGTCGAGAGACGGCTTGCCAACGCGATTGGCGTCGAGCTCAGAGGCACAAGCAGGAAGGCTGAACGTTCCGATGAGCTCGAACAGGCCGACCTTTATGAATTCCTCCCCGCCGTCATTGAGATAATCGTCCTTGTCCGGTTTGCGGACAAAGGTGTGCTCCCCCAAAAGATCCCTTGCCGCAAGCTGATCGGCAGCGGACTTCATGGCCAGATAGTCTTCGAGCGGCCGCGCAATCTCCGAACGGGGATCGTCTTCGTCATCTTCCGGGCCGTGGAGCGGAAGGAGCATCTTGGACTTGATCTTGGTCAGCGTGGAGGCCATCACAATAAAATCGCCCGCAAAATCGATGTTGAGCGACTTCATCCATTCCACATATTCGAGAAACTGATCCGTGATCAGGGAGATCGGA
>Ga0209536_100001561_pt1 | contig 37666 bp, 33 predicted proteins | sample DeeMarSeWOR28_12_FD_187461 | JGI IMG/M metagenome (GOLD analysis project Ga0209536, IMG submission 187461) | Marine sediment microbial communities from White Oak River estuary, North Carolina - WOR-2-8_12 (SPAdes) (version 2) | ecosystem: Environmental > Aquatic > Marine > Intertidal zone >... | reverse complement strand
CACAAGAGCAGTCTTCTGAGCAGTTTCATCCATGTTTGTCTGGATCTGAGCCTCCAACGCTGTGGAGCTCTGGTCTCGTGTTGAGTTACCAATCAGGTCCACAAAGGTGAGAGAGATGAATCCCGTGGCTGCGAGTGACACGAAGGAGATCACAATGAAGGTCAGAATGACGTTTGTCCGGAACTTTCCTTTCTTCTTGGTTTGGGTAGTTGGTTGTACCATTCATAACACCTCCATCAATAATCTACTGTTGTCCCTCCAACTTCGAGTTGTGCCATCAAGACTCCCACTTTCTCAAAGGCTCGTTCTATGTCCAACTTCACATTGGTGCTATCCACTACAGAGATGTATTGCCCCTGCGGGATGTGTTCGCAGATTGACTCAAGGAGTTCCTCAGTCGTTAAGAGATCCCCAGTCCGGGAGGACTTGACTCGCCGTTTAATGTCAGCTCTGTCTTTCAGCTCATGACCCACACCGATTATCAATAGATTGACATCGAGGTGATGGTCTCGGATGAAGCCCTCAATTGTGAGTGGTCTATTTCTCTTCATTCTGTCTTTCTCTGTGAAGATTCCTTCAACAACATCGAGAGAATACTTCTTGGAGCTGTTGTCCTGTCCATCAGTAAGAGCGATAATCCATCTGTGCTCACTGGACTCAATCTTCTCAAGTTCCTCCAGTGCTCTTCCAAGTGCATCATAGAATGCTGTAGCATAGTTCGGATACTTTAGAGATGTGAGAGTCTTCACGATTGGATTCTCATCACCATCACTCTCCCCCTTGATTGTTAGAGGCAGGAGTTCTCGATATGATGAGTTGAAGACAATAACAGAAACTGCGTCTTGAGGATTGACCTGCCCATAGAAGATCTCTAGAGCACCTCGTACAGCCGCACGAATCCTGTTCTGTGCCTGCATACTCCCTGAATAGTCAATGACGAATGTGACACTCTTCTTGTACATGATGGACCTTCTGAGCTTCTCTGCTCTTCTTCTCACATCATGACTCGGCTTGTCCGTTTGATCAAGCACATCAGCCAATCGCTGTAGTGCAAACACCACAAGCCAGAGTTCATCGGTTTCCTGACCGAATGTTATCGCCTTGTTGTATTCGTCCTCGGCCTGTTTCCACTTGCCCTGTGCCTGATGCAACTCTCCCTCGTGATAGTGGATGTATGCCAAGCTCCTCATGTAGTCGATAGATGTCGCTAGTTCCTTTGCGTCTTCGAACTTCGAATGTGCCTGACTATAACGACCATCCCTCATCATTACGAGTCCCATTGCATCTAGTCGTCTTGCCAATCCATAGGAGTTGGCTATTGTTTTATCAATGGCCTCAGCGTCCTCAAGCAAGCTCATGGATTTGTCAGCATGCCCACTGTCCATCTCAGCGAGTGCCATGTTGTGATAGATGGATGCGATTCTGATCAGGGCATCCTTCTCATCAGCACCGTCCTCCTTGGATTTCTCAAGAAGTTCCTTAGCAATCACCATTGATCGCTCATAGTAGTCTAGGGCATTGCCTGGATCGCCACGCTGTCTGAACACATTTCCAATGTTCAAAAGCATGGTCTGCTCTCCCTCAGGAATTCCTAACCTTTGACTTATTTCTAAGAGGTTCTGGTAGTTTGCCAGTGCTCTATTGAGGTCACCTCTAATGAAGGCCTGATTTCCGAATCTCGCAGCTTCTTGGAAGCTCAGTAGCGCATCTACCGTCGTACCAACCTCTTCATACATCGCTCCGGCTGTTGTGACCCCTCTAGTGAAGTCTTGTTTGGCCATCTTCTTCACGAGTCGAGTCATCTCTGCGATTGGTTGGACTACTGCATGTGCTCGGCGATAGGACACTACAGATACGCCTCCTGCAACTAAGGCTAATACTCCACCAAGTGCAATAGTGAGTATGATAGTCTGAGTAGCAACAGAGGCTAGCATGGCAGTTGCAGGTGCTACGACATCAGCGTCTGGGACGATAATCGCAAGCACATAGTCTGTGTTAGATACATCTACGAAAGCCATATGCCAAGTCTGCCCATTCTTCTGAAACTCTTCCTGACCAAACTCCTGTGTTAGGACCTTTGTAGAAAGCAGATTGCTGAATGCAACCGCCTCAGAACTGGTCGAGGAGCCAAACTCAAGTATAGTGATCGGAGCAGGCTCGTCAAAGACTCCTAGGTCGGGATGTGCAACCACGTCGCCTGAGTCGTCGAGAAGGTATGAATATCCATTGGTCAGCACTTCAGTACTCAGAACTTTCTCGTTTATTGTCGCCATTGTGACGTCTGCTGATACAACTCCAATCAGAGTGCCATTGTCAAATCTAACGGGCCTCCCCATTGATATCACAAGACCAACAGAGGGATCTATGTAGGGATCAGTGAAGACAACACTATCGTCTCCTGGATCCTGTGCCACAACGTTTGTGTACCACAACTCAGCATTCGGGTCATAGTCGATCTCTGGAGGGCCGACTTGTTCGTTGTCATCCCACTGGAAGTAGATAAGATCATCAAAGGGATAGTTCCTGAAGAGGTGTTGGTCTGAGATTCCTAGATCAAATCCCATGTATAACCATCTATAGTCCTCATTCATGGCATGAAGCGCCTTGAAGATATTGACCATGTTCGATGAAACATCTAATGCGTACTGCGTCCCTGGATCCAGGTCATGAGGATCGTTGTTGTTCCAATATGGCCGCGGCATGTAATAACAGTCAGTCTGGAATGTGATGAAATCCGAGAAATATGCATCAACAATCGCTGGGTTCGTTTCAAAGGTCAGGTCCCCCCACCGGGGTTCCTCCGCTTGATCCCAATAGTAGCTATATCTGGCTGTTGTATTGATTCTCTCATTGAACAGGTCCTCGCAGTAGGCTTCCATCATATAGACGCCATCAACATAATTCTGCCATCTCTCTTCTATGAAGAGTCCTGTATCATTGGAGAGTCTCATCAGATTTGCTAGTTCTTCAGCCTTCAGTTCCTCGGCGGCATCACCTGCATTCGCGTTTGAAACGTCAATAATTGCAAATACCGATAGCGAAGCAATCACCAGAATCGGTATGAGTGCTACAGTGACAAACGTGACTACTATCCGTTTTGAAATCTCCATCTATCTAACACCACTTTGTCGTACGAGTCTTATCCCTCAACTCTCTTCAACCACTCCAGGTTGTAAGCTCTTTCACCATTTTCGTGGCGAAATCATCAACATCTTGTTTCTCCTCAAGAATGAACTCATTTCCTGACAAAGAACCTTGTATCGTTCCCTCACCTAGAAGGATGATCAATGTTCTTCGAAGTATTCTGCGGTCCACTCCTGTTTCTTTCTCAAGACGATGAACATCCAATGTATCTGTTCCAAGAAGGAGGTCTCTCAGAGTACTTCCCACTTTCTGAACTTCCTGGTTCGATGGGGCTGGTATCCTCTTCTTCTCGGCTTCCGTTCTCACAAACACGTTGCCATCGATGTGCCCCTCTATCGTATCACTCTGGAGCATCGCTTGAAGGCTTCTCCTCAGATTGTATGCTGCTGGTCTTGGCAACGTTCGTCTAAGTATTCGATCCAGTTCTTTGAGTTTGATTCTCTTGTGCTTCGAAGTTATCGAGTCAATGCTCTCTTGGATATATTCCTCTATCACATATTCTTCAACTACTTCTAATTGTGCACCACACGAGGGACAAGTAGAAACCTCGGGAGATGCTGGTGCTCCACAGTTGCCACACTTGATAGCTCTTCGATAAAGGACCTGCTTTGTCGATTCAATATGTTGCAAAATGACTTTCTCAGTGCGTGTGACTTTGCCTGTTTCTTGGACTTCCCAGAAGCTCAACTTCCTGTCTTTCGTACTCACAACTAGAAATGCAACATCTGAGATGTCATCAGGGATGCCAGTTGCCATAGATCTCGGAGTGTCACCAACATCGAGTCTAGCTACTTCATTCCCGTCAATGTCCCACATTCTAAGTGTGGAGGACTGATCCCCTGTGATGAACATAGTCCGGTCTCCGAACGAAAGGACAGCAAAGACCGACAACCGAGAACCGAGCTCCAGTTCTTTCAGTTGATATCCAGCGGAAGTAAGGACTGTCACGAGTCCTTTCTTATCAGCAACCACGACCTCCAGTTCAGTGTCTTTCGTAATGTCCTCCAACCAAACATCGGCAACTGGATTCCTCATGGTCTTTGTGAATATCGCGTCCTTGTCATCATTGTATAGGATGACTCGGTTGTTCTGTAAAGCCACTACGACCTCTGCAGCATCATCTCCATCGACATCCCTGGCATCGCAGGCAACAATGTTGCTCTCGAGTCGGATATTCCAAACCGGACTTCCCCTATGATCGACAACCAAGACTTTCTTCCCGACTCCTCCTACCAGGGCGTCCTTCCCCTCTCCCTCGACATCACCCACAGCAATACATCTGACCTTGCTGCTCCACTTTCTTGTACTGCGAAGGGTACCTTGAGCATCAAAGACTCTCAACCTATCTCCATAATCGAGCGAGAATATCTGAGTGCTAGCATCTTGTTTCTGACGAACGTACACAGAGTAGACATTCGCCGAAGTGGCCACCTCTGCAACCGAGCGAATCTTCACTTTTTTACCTGCACCCTTGTGCACACTAGGTCCTAAGCCATATAAGTATGCACAGATTTCGAGCAAGACGATGATTCCCTCACACAATTGTCGAGTTGGTTTCCTATGGAATCCCCTTCTCGAGACCTTCGACTTCGGAACGAAGCATCCCATCAAAGTAGGTCGATTCCAGATGGTCCGAGATTTTCTTTCTGAGAACAACTTTCTCGACCAGCCAAATGTAGAGATCATAAAGCCAGAGTATCTCTCTGATGAGCTTTTGAAAACCATCCATGCCCAGAAGTATTTGGATGAGGTGAAGAAGATATCAGAGTCTGGTCAGGGCGAGATTGCAATTGATACTCCAGGTTTCAAAGGCATCTATGAAAACGCTAGTCTCACCTCTGGCGCTACTGTCACGGGTGTGAGAGCAGTCTTATCTGGCAAGGTAGACCATTTTCTCTCTCCAACTGGGGGATTTCATCACGCAACATATGAGTGGGGTGGCGGTTTCTGCATCTTCAATGACGTAGCAGCTGCTGTCTATGAATTGAAGAATCATGGTATCAAGAAGATTCTAGTAGCAGATTTCGATGTCCATCACGGAAATGGGACGCAGAAGTATTTCTACAGTGATTCTGAGGTCATGCAAATTTCCTTTCATGAGGATCCAGAATGGATGTATCCTCATGATGGTCACATTCCGGACATAGGAGTAGGACATGGTCGAGGTTTCAACATAAACATGCATTTTCCAATGGACTCCTGTGACGGAGTATACCAGTATGCCTTCGACATCTTAGTGCCCCCACTTGTTGAATCGTTCGAGCCTGAATTTGTCCTCTTCATACCTGGACTCGATACACACTATCGCGATCGTCTGGCTCATCTCAATCTGACCACGGACAACACTCGGTACATAACTGAATACTTTCACAACGCAGCACATAGGTTCTCTGAAGGAAGACTTGGCGTCATGGCTGGCGGAGGGTACACAAATGATTCATTCAAGTGGGGCATCGGGACTGTTATGTCAGTCCTCTCAGGGTTCGACTATAAACCTCCGAAGCAGAATCCTCCCTTTGAAGATGACGAAGAAACATGGGAAGTCGTCCGCGCGAACGTTGAACAGGTCAAGGAACTGATTTTCCCCCTTCACGGCATCCCGTATTGATGCAGGCCCCACTCCTATAGAAGGATGTATATGAGGTTCTGAATAAGATGTCAGAACACTCCGGAGATTCAATTATGTTGGTGAGAGAAGATACATGTGATTCCTCTCAGTGTTCACAAGAATGTGTGGACGCTTGTCGAAGGGTGCATGGTGAAGTTGGAACACCTCTCATCTACCAAAGAGACCTCAAGAAACCAACAATCAACTCTGAAACATGCACAGTATGCCTTGCTTGTCTGCGTGCATGTCCATTAAATGCAATACAAATCGAATCGAAGGGTTCGCGTACCCTTGAGAACAGATCTAGGGTGGTTGCCCCACTATCTCAAGACCCCCCTTATGAGGTAGATCCATCTTTTACTCAGATGTCTGAAGCTGACACAATTTTTGCCAGGGTCCAGTATGATCCAGAGTTTGAGTTCTATCAAAAGACCGAGTTTTCCGGGGCTGATGTCATGATCAGCAAGAACATACCAGGATACGAACGGTTTGAGCATGAACTGAGTGTAGCCGCTTGGAAGCTCTATGATTCACGCGAGTCCATCCAGCGTCCTGGTATTGGTCTTGACCCAGAAGCGAGCGAACAGGGCGGGAAACATGAGAACGACCCTCATTTCCTCACCTCCATAGTGAAGAAAGTGGCCAAGTTCTTTGGAGCTGACATGGTAGGTATCACATCAATAGACAAGAACTGGATATATTCCCTGAATAGAGAAGGAGCACCTTACGAGGTTCCTGAGAGCTACCAGTTTGCTGTTGTCATGGCTATTGAGATGGACTACGATGCGATTGCAACCTCGCCAGCCTATACTAGCTCTGCTGCCACTGGACTGGGATATTCCATGATGGCTTTCGTTGAACTTGAGCTTGCAGCTTTCATTCAGAGACTAGGGTACAACGCAATGACGTGCGGGAACAATGTTGCCCTTAGCGTACCCTTGGCAATTGATGCTGGTCTTGGGCAATATGGTCGACATGGTCTTCTCATTACAAAGGCCTTCGGTCCACGCGTTCGAATCGCTAAGGTGCTCACCGATCTGCCACTCGTGATTGACTCTCCTGACTTGAGTTTCTGCAAATCAGTGGTCCGTTTTTGTGAAACTTGCGAAAAATGCGCAATTTCTTGCCCTTCCCAATCAATACCTTATGGAAAGAAGCAGACATGGAAAGGGACTACTAGATCAAACAATCCTGGAGTCCGAAAGTGGTTCGTCGATGCTGAATCTTGTTATGGATTCTGGGTTGAGAATGGGTCTGAATGTTCAAACTGTATTCGATCCTGTCCCTATAACAAGAAAGATAGTATGTTCCATAGGATGATCCTTTGGCTCGTGCAGCACGCTCCTTGGTTGAATCCAATGATAGTGAAAATGGATGACATCGCAGGATATGGCAGACAACGCAGTAAAACCAAGTTTTGGGAGAAATTCAGTTGATTCATCCGCGCGCGGAAGGCATAATTAGCCGAAATAATATCAAGTTCATGACTCAGTCTGACAATAATATAATGTGATGTATCTCACCCGAACTAACATAGTAACATTGTCTGGAGAATGATTCGATTGCCAACAGATAGAGGCAAAGAAACCACGAGTGATAAGATGACTCCAGATAAGAATCTCAATATCCCTGAACGCAATGACCAAATTCTTCATGATCTCTTGAACAATTCTCATGAAGGGATTGCGATAATAGGCGATGATTACAGGATCGAATTTGCTAATGAAAAGATGCTACAGATCTACGGTGGAACTTCTGAAGATCTAATTGGTCATGACTTTCGAAAATTCATGAAGGAAGATATGGCAAAAGTAGTTGCTGAACGTTATGAACTCCGCCGACAAGGTAAAGATGTCCCCAAGACCTACCCAATGGATATAATCCGTAAAGATGGAGAGAGACGCACATTGGAGACCAAGGTTTCTATGGTGCCAGGTCCTAATGGGAAACCGAAAATTGTGGCCCACTTTCTAGACATAACCGAGTATATTGAAGGTTCAGAGGCTCTTGAAGAATCTGAAACTCGTTACCAGATGCTTGTAGAAACCATGAATGATGGTCTTGTTATCGATGACTCTGCTGGAAACCTAGTATACACGAATGACGCGTTCTGCAAGATGCTGGGATATTCGCCAGACGAATTGATTGGTCGACCTTGGATCGAACTCACCGAGGAAATGGACTCGGAAGGACTCACTCAGAAAATATCCGATCGCAGGTCAGGCAAGTCAGAGAGCTATGAATTGAGCTGGATTTCAAAGACTGGTGAGATAGTTCCAACAATAATCTCTGCGACTCCATACATAGACCGCGATGATACTTTTGTTGGAACATTTGCAGTAGTAACTGAGATTTCTACCCAGAAAGACGCAGAAGAAACAGTGCAATTCTACCTAGACCTACTTTCACATGATATAGCAAATCAGCTTCAAGTCATCATGACCAGCAGTGGAATGCTGGAGGAGAACGTTCCACCTAGTTATATCGATGATGCTCGACAAGACATCCATGATGCTGTGGAACGTTGTAACCGTCTGATCACTAAAGTGAAACGAGCGGCACAGATTCGTAACATCCCCATCTCAAAGATTGATGCAATTCCAGTCCTCAAAGAAAAGATCAAGATTCTCGAACGTGTCTATGGGGTTAGAGTACACACAGAGGGTCTGAAGACAAAGTTCGTTGTTGAGGCTGATGTCTTACTCGGTGAGATGATTTGGAATCTCTTGGAGAACGCAGCCCGTCATAATCCGAAAGATGAGAAACAAGTATGGGTTTCGTGTGAATCACGCAATGGTACATGCGTACTTTCTGTTGCTGATGATGGTCCTGGACTGAGTGACGCGAGGAAGCAGCTTATTTTCAGTGATAGGAAATATGGTGGTGGTGTCGGTCTGACTCTTGTCAGTCAGATGATACGCAAGTATGGAGGATCAATTGAAGTAACAGATCGTGTGGAAGGAAATTCCGCATTAGGCACCAAGTTTCTTGTTATCTTGAAACAGGCGTCTCCACGGAAAAGACACTGATTTGTTATATCTTGTTTTCAATCCGTTGGTATAGTCCTTCAAAGAAGTCCTTCTTCTTGATGTCGTTTATCTTGAAGAAGTTCGTTTTGATTCGATAAAGTCGATTCTTGACTTCATCATACTTCTTCAGTGTCCTTCTGCGGACAGCTGTATCAATGACTGCTGTCACCTTTTCTGGAAAAGCATCGATGTATTGACACCTGTTAATCTGGATGTGAAAAAGAGTGCTCTGCAGAATATCACTTCTAGAGATACATCTGGTTTCTACGGTCATATGCACGGTCCCCATTGGATTGATGAGGAATTCTTCTTAAGAAGATTCTAGAAAAAGCGTTCATTAAGTCTAGTAATATTGTTCGAGTTTGAAGGGTTGGAGTTTTATATCGAATCCAGACATTCGGAGATGAGTAGACATGCGTGTTGCATCTATTATCGACATCAGTCTTGTTGATGTTCCCAAAATTCCTGTTACGGTACTCTTCACAGCCGGTTGTAACATGGACTGCTCATTCTGCCAAAACGCGGAGATTATCCCAAGGGATACGGGGGAAGAGATAGAGATTCCTGACATCGTAGAGAGATTGACTGGAAATCTCACAGATGGCTACTGTATCACTGGTGGAGAACCCACAATTCACAGAGACCTCCCTGATCTCTTGAAAGCTCTTCGTCATGAAGACAGATCTAAGCATATCAATCTCAACACCCAAGGAACAAGACCTGAAATTCTAGAGAAATCCCTTCCATTCCTAGACTCTGTCTGGTTTGATCTCAAAACAACTCCTCATCGATATGCTGAGGTCTGTCGAGTCCAGCTTAATCCTTGGCCCAAGGTGAGGACAAGCATCGAGCTCATTATGGATTCCGAGGTCAAGTTCTGGCCCCGAACTACCTATGTTGGAGGTCTCACAAGCTATCATGAAGTACTAGACATTGCTGAGATTCTAGTGGATTTGGGATACAGCGGTGATTATCTCATTCAGAATTTCAAGAAATCCTCTGGGACACGAGCTCATGATGTCTCGACATATTATGAACCAGAGATTTCTGAAATCGAACAAATAGTCAACTCGATTCCTACGGGTATAAACCTGAAATTGGAATGGCGTTGAGGTTCAACACGGTGAACACACAGACAACCTTTTAAACGCCCTAGGATTGAGGTTCATTTGACCACGCCCAATGCACGGTCAGATATTGTTGGAGAATTTCAAGCTATGTTTCCTCAGCAGTCAATGGGTTATGACAGAACTATCACAGTATTCAGTCCAGAGGGCAGACTATACCAGGTAGAATATGCGACCGAGGCAGTACGCCATGGGCCTCTAGCTGTTGGAGTCAAAGCAAAGGATGGAGTCGTACTCGTAGGAGAGAAGCGTGCTCCTCATCCAATGGCCGATCTAGATTCTCTCAAGAAAATTCTACTGGTTGACGATCATGTTGGTACTGCAATCGCTGGCCTTCACGCTGATGCTCGAAGGCTCATTGATTACGCCAGAGTCCAGGCTCAGATTAACAGATTGTCTTATGATGAACCAATCACTATCCCCTCACTCATTGTGAGCATCTGTGACATAAAGCAAGAGGTCACTCAGTTTGCTGGAGCCCGACCCTTCGGAGTTTCCTTACTCGTCGGAGGAGTTGATGACGAAGGGCCTCAGCTTTACACTACTGACCCCTCTGGGTCATTCTGGGGATGGAAGGCAGCTGCAATTGGCAAGGAGGCTGACGTTGTTCGAGACTTCTTCGCTGAGAGGTACAAAGACACACTGAATCTCGACGGAGCATTGGACCTCGCACTTGATGGTATATTGAAGGTCACAGACAAAGCTGATGCGTCTCCTGCCAAGATGGCTGAAACTCTTGAGATTGGCAGGATAGACACAAAAGACAAGACCTTTGTCAGTCTCACTCAGGACGAAGTTGAAGCTGTTTTGAAGGCAAAACTAGCTGCGTGATCGCTCTACTAGCCTGTCAATTATCAAAGAGGCAATATCAATCCCCGTAACTCTAGTGAGGGCACTCCATGAAGGAGCTGCGTTTGCTTCTATAACACAGGGGCCCTCTTTGGATTCGATTATATCCACTCCAGTGTAATCTAGGTTCAGAACCTCTGCGGTCCTAATCGCACATTCCTCATACTCTGGAGTCAACTCTGCGAGCTCAGCCTTTGCTCCACCATGGACATTGGTCCTCCATTCTCCTTCAACGTTATCCGGAACGTAGCGATACATGGCCCCAATCAATTTCCCTCCAATCACAAATGCACGGATGTCTCGATTTGGTTTTTCAACAAGCTCCTGGACATAGAGGACTTGTCCCAGTTGATGGATGAACTTCATTGCACGATAGGCTAGCTCAGGATGATCAGATTTTATCGCACCCATTCCTCGAGCACCAATCAGTGGTTTGATGACCACATCTCCTACCTCTTCGACGAACTTGATTGCTGCTTCGAGATTCTCACCGATGTAAGTTCGTGGAACTCCAATGCCTGCTTTATTCAGTGCTGTGAGGGTTGCATACTTGTCCTTTGCCCGTCTGAACGAGTAGGCTGGATTCATCACGTATATTCCCGCGTCCTCAAAGTGTTCTAGAAGACTGATTCTGAATGTGATTTGGTCCCCTGTTCCAAACCCGACTGTCCTGACTAGGACTCCATCCATGTTTGAAACATCTTCCTCATCAAGATACGTGAACTTGCTCGGGATTTCAGCTGCGATGTCAGGGAGTCGGAAAGGTTTAGGCGTGTGCCCTTTTGCATTGATAGCCTCTATGAGACCTTTAGTAGCCCAGTTATTGACATTCTCATGAAATATCACTCCGAACAAAAGACCAGACATATCTATCATCCCACAACTGATGGACACAAGGTCTTGGTCCAGTTAAAAGGTCTGTCCAAATCAGACCTTATTCAGAGGATAAGGATTAAGTACTGAGAAACTGGCGCCCCGAATTAGTAATAGAACCTTCGAGGTCGTTTTGTGATCAACAAACTCGTGAATATCTCTCAGAAACTTGCTGATGAACGCAAGAAGGACCCCGAGCTCCTAGCTAGAATGGAGAGCGCTTCACTAGGACAGGCTCCGAGGTTTCTTGTCATTTCATCAATTCGTCGAAGCAGCCAAGACCTCCAACTTCTCAACATGGGAATGGGTGATGCATTTCATGCGACCCGAGTTCCCAATCAACCACTGCTCTTTCCTGATATTGCTCCCCATCTCTTCAAAGGACCTGCCTCCTATCACAAGCTTTTCCCTGGTAAGAAGGGAATAATTGTGACCTTTGATGAGGCTGAATCTGAAGTAATAATCAGAGAAACTATAACAAACATCACTAGACATCCTGATCTTGATAACATTCCAATCATCGCACTGAAAGTTGACTATAACTCTGTGAGAGCAAGTCTGATTCCACATGGAAAAGGTCGAGATTACAAAACAGAAAATTGGATTCTATCGCGTATTAGGAAGCCTGATATCTTGGATGATGATGTACTTGTCCTGATTTGCTCAGACTCTAGGGTTCATCCACCTCACACTGAGAAAGGTGTCCCAATGGCAATCCAGACACTTGGTGGATATGTCCCAATGTTCACCGGATACGATGACGAAACAAGACAGCTCAACTCATTCTTCGAGAACTGGCTTTCTGGTTCACCGGTAGAGAGAGAGATTTTGATTGTTGCACATGGGAATTTTGAGGGCGAGGGACCTTCCTGCGGCGCTGCAACTATATCTCTCAATCCTAATGAAGCACCGAGTAATACTTTGTATGCCATAGTAAAAGATCTTCATAATGCAGCACAGCAGTTCGAGAGCGAATCTCCTAATACTCCAGAGGAACGAGTCAAATCACTATGCCATGCCACACGTCATCATCTGATGAGCTATCCCTCTATCTTTACAGCGTATAAGAGTGGTCTATTATCGATTGACTATTTGTTCATGGATACAGTTACGAACGTTCTCCATCAAAGTCATAACACCATTTGACCGGTAAAGCTTACGACCATGTCTTCAAAGAAATCCAACTCATGGATAAAATTATTCAGTTTGAAAACTGGGACTACTGGAACTCCTTCATGAAATTCAATATCCTCAACGAGCCAAGTTACTATAACTGGAAATATCGAATAGGTGCCACTTCCTAAACTATTGAGTTTCTTGTGGAGTCTATCTAGCTCAGAGGACAGCTCCTCTGTCCTTATCTTTTGTTTCTCTGCTGCTGTCTTTAGAGCTGAAGCCTTTCCTCCTCTCACTCCCCACATCTTAGCATCAACAGCAATGATGGTCTTTCCTCGAACACCTACTACGTCTATCTCCATTCCATGTATCTCAGAGTCGCCCCTCCTCCGGAAACTCTCTACACACTTGTAGCTATTCTCACTGAGAATCCCCGCAACGAAACCCTCGAAGTCCTTCCATGTTAGCAACTCGACAATCTCAGAAACCTTGGCCCCTCGAGTTATCGCAGTCATCGCCAAATCTATCCTCTGATTCCTATCGACCACAAAAGGAACCGAAGTTGGATATCCTAGTTGACCTAGGATCTTCTCATTCAAAGCATCGATATCAGAGACTTCGCTGTCTTCTTTTGAGAGCTCGAGAATCTCTTTGATAGTTTGGATAACTTCTGATGGCATACTCATTACAGAAACATCGCGCTAGTTTATAACACCAATTGATGACTGGGAATTAGGTGGTCCCATGTCAAGTCATGATGGTTGGCGACGTGTTCTCAAAGCTTTCGAGGACTGGATCTCCTATGAGAGTACAGAGTTTGGTCCATATACTGGCTATTTCTCACTTGAAAACCTGAGAGACCTAACGAGTCAGGAGAGGATTGGCTGGATGCATTCTATGTATGAGGAGATTATCCCAGGTCGAGTAGAGAGATGTAAAGCTGCTCAGGTTGCCTTTGAAGACTTTCTTCCATACATGCCTGACCCCGCAGCAAGAGAGGTAGTTCAATCAATGATTGACCTCACATTGGTATTGTCTGGAGACATCCTGGGAATGAGTGACACTATCCACTCCATGAAAGAAGAGTATGAAATGAGCGGAATGGACGAGATAGTTCCGTACCTATCAGACCTCGCAGACATGGAGGAGAATATACGTCATCACATGAGTCTGTTCAGTCAAGGATTCGGGAAACTACGATCGATGGGTCTAGAGATGCCAGACATCGAGTAATCGCGTCACTGCAAAGACTTAAGTAAAAATATCCTCGACGAACATTTGACTAAAAACCTACGAGGTGAAAAACGCAATGGGTACTGAAACAACCACTGCCCATCGATCTCGGGTTACAAACGCGAAAGGTGACTGTCAAATTAAGTCACACAGAGGTGAATGCGTTCTTACGCTCCTACAGTGAGCGTGAGGTCTCTACTACTTTTCAGAGTCTTCTTGCATCGTTCTTCCAACTAGCAGAGGCTAGGTTGAGCGATACACAGAAACTTGTACTGAGAATGAGTCGTGATTTACTCAGGTTTCATGAGCTATCCTTGACTGCCTTGGCAGACATGGTGTCACGACGCAGCAGCGTTCCGTATAGCACTGTGAAATGGAACCTGCGCTCTCTCAAGGACATGGGTCTGCTGACAGGCGGAGATCTCAACAACAAGGGACAATTTGCCTCCTTGACGGATGAAGCCCGGATGCTGGTGGAATACCTAGAGAGAGATCTCTAGTACAAGGGGACTTCTAGTCCCCTCCCCTTTCTTTTTGTCAGGTCTTCGACAAAAAGGTCCGGGGGCTTCCCTCTTCTCCTCGGAACCTGCTGAGCTTTACGGTTCCGAATCATCGTATCTTCTTGTCGAACAGACTCCATCCCTGCGGAATCAGAGTCTTGACCTCTTCGAGGTTGGTTGCTGACGTCATCACGATATCGACCGTTTTGCTTTCATTGGGCTCTAGATTTCCTAGGTTCCATTGCAGTCCAGTCGCAACATCTTTTGGTCCAAGCTCGAGGTTGTTCTTTAGGTCGCGAGATTTTTCATCGACACTCAGCTTTATTGGTGGTGATATCTCCCATCTGTCTGCTTTTGGTCTAGAAGCGAGAGCCACATGCAGAGGATTGCCGTCATAGACAAGCATGACCCCAGTGTCGACATCAAAGATGCCTTTGTCATCCTTGTAGCTTGCTGGACCTCCCACATCGAAGTCCATGAAGTTGTATATCTTCAAGTCCTCAATGGGTTTGTCCATGACGTTTGTTGTCCTATGCCGTATCAACATGATTGGCTTGTTGTAACTCCAGACATTGATGTCCATCCTTACTGCATTCATGTTGTCTAGTAGTGGAGCGTGGTTCAAGGACACTCGAAGTGTTCCTCTTCCGTACTCCTCACTACCAAGAGTAATGGACTTGCTCTCTGTTGATTCTGACCTGCAGAACAGACCATCCATGTAGTAGGTCTGCCAGAATCCACTTTTGTACTCCGCAGGATTGCGGATGAGTAAGCGGTCCTTACCAGCAGGATCTATCAGACTGAGGCGCATGATGAAGAAACCAAGACGACCGGTACCTCAGGATGAACACTCAATGTTGTATGTGACGTCCAACCTCGGCTTCCGGTTACCGGTTTCCAAGGTCTCAGACATGATTGAACACTGCACCTATGCTGAGGTCCGATAGAGCTGATTCGATTTAAACATCTTGATTCCTATGAGTTATCAGTACGTTCTGTCACAGGTCATAAAGTTGATAAACGACCCAAATGCAGCCTCACAAGCCTGGTGTTTTTCAAATGACAAATCTCACCGTAGAACAGCTCCAAAAGTGGTATCGCAAGCAGCTTCGTAACAAGTCCAAAGACTTCATCAAACAGGCTGAGAAGAGCTACCGGATTGTCGAAACTGCACTGAAGGACATTGAAGAGCTGTCGAAAGAATTCACTGATGAAGAAGACATTGACGATGTAGAGTCAGGAGGAATAGCCTCACGGTTTGCCATGAAGATTGGTGAGATAGTTGATGACTTCTATGTTGACAAAGAGATCACCTATGAGAATACCGAAGCTATGCAGAAGGAGATTCAACACTTTATACAGGAACTCTGGGGTGCTGGGGCACGTTGGATTAAGAGGATGGACAAACGTTACAAGAATACAATCAAATCCCTTGATTCTTTCATGAAAGAGCTCGCTAAAGAGATGAACCGCATTAGCAAACTCCTCTATGAGTTCAGCTGGGTCAAAGACCTCGAACGTATAGGAGGACGAATCGATACTCTCCACGACTTGACATTCAGTAAGGAGATCTTTGATGAACAGATTCGTCAGGTTCGTGACAAAATCAAGACTGCCCAAACCGAATATGATTCTGCCAAGAAAGCACACGATGAGTTCACCGATACATCCAACGTTGCTGAGCTCCTCAGTCTTGATGAACAGGCTGAGCACATTTCCGGTCTACTGAGAATGAAGCTGAATCCCTTGAAGAAGCAGGTCAAGAAGTTCCTGCAACATGATACAGGTGTGAGAGTCGGTCCGGCAGGTCAAATTGCTCTGACCGAGTATTTTGACGATCCTTATACTGCAATCGCTGCTGAGAAGGAGGGCTATCCCAATCTCCTAGAAGGTCTCAATGCAGTACAAGAAGCGATAGAAAACAACAAACTCAAACTCAAAGACCGTCTGGCTCGAAGAGCAATCGAAGAGATTGAAACCATGCAGAAAGGTGGTCTTACCAAGCTTCAGAGTCAAGCGAAGCAGATTGAGGAGAAACGTCACACATATGCTGGCTCAGACGTCTATTCTCAGAACGACAATCTCCGCCAGGCACTCAAAGAAGCTGAGAAGAATCTCGAGTATCATCGAAATGACCTACTACGGTTGAGGGACGACATTACCAGGCAGATTGACAAGGTCCAGGAATTCAAGACTCGAATTGAAGCGGAAATTCAGGATGCGTTCGGTGATAAGGTGACGATTCAGGTCGAAGTCAGCTTGGAACCGCTACTTGCATTGACGCAAATCTAGTGGCTGAGGATTTCACTTTGAGAGTTCTAGTCACATCTGTTCAAGATACAGCAAGTCTAACAATCAAGGAGGTCCTCCTCAATGACTACGGGTTCTCTGAAACTGACGAGTCTTTCGAAGGCAATACTGTGTATTCAAAGGGCACTACAAAACTCATCACGACTGAACGTGACATGATCCAGTGTGACCATCTTGAGACCCACTTTGATGCCAAAGTCTTCATCTTCTGTTCTAGACATAGAGCAGAGTCAGGAAAACCAGCCCTCCTCGTCCACAGCACTGGGAATCTTGGGTCCCAAGCTGATTTTGGTGGACATCCTCATCAACTCTCTGTATCCTGCCCAGTGCTTGTTTCAACAGCCCTAAGGACACTTCACCAAGAACGAATCAACCGCGGGCTGGATGAATTCGATGTGTCAATGGAGGTCACTCATCATGGTCCGACATCAATGGATACGCCCCTTGTCTTCATAGAACTGGGGAGTTCGGAGGAGTATTGGACACATGTCGAAGGAGCAAAAGCAGTGGCTGCTGCAATCATGAAATGTGAAGCAACTCCTCTCACTGGCGAATCCGTTATCGGATTTGGCGGCACACATTATGCAAGCAAGTTCAACAAACTTGTTCTAGAGAAGGGTTACAACATGGGGCATATGGCTCCCAAATATGCTATCAACGGTCTCACCAGTGACGTCCTGCAACAGATGGTATCAAGATCAGCGAATCCGGTCGTCAAGGCTGTGATAGACTGGAAAGGAACCAATTCAGAGAACAAGGAACACCTTTTTCCACTACTTGAGGCAGCCAATATCGAAGTAATTCGAGCAAAGAGGGCATGACCTTCATTCCCGAAAGGCTAATTACTCTCCCTGTAAACACAACGGATATTGTCGCTACCTAGTAGGGGATGCTATGGCCACTGAGAAAAGCGATGCAGCTATTAAGGACATCCAAAAGAACGTTGAGAAACTCACAGAAGAACTTGCAGGACTTCGTGATGAGCTTAAAGAAATGAAGTCACAAGTACTGCCAATCTCCAAAGTCGATGAATTACTCTCAACAGTCACTGATAGTCTAGATAAGTCACTAGAGAAGAAGCTCGAAGGTCTTGCCAAATCTATTGACATGACGAAGAAGGTCGATGATCTGACAAAATCAGTGAATAATATTGAAAAAGATGTCAAAGAAGTAAAAGATTCCAAAGAGTTTGAAGTCATCATCAAGAAGGTTGATGACCTTCTGGTTTCTGCTGCCGACATAGATGTCATCGCCAAGAAACTCGATGATCTTCAGGGTTATATCGCAGGACTCTCGGGAATCGAAGAGAAGGTTCAGGACCTCTCAACCCAATTTGATGAAACAAAAGAGATTGTTGGAATAATTGTACGTCAACTTGATGACATTGAACGAAAGTACAATCAAGCAAGCGAAAAGGTGACAGAGGCTGCTGAACAGATAGCAAAATTCGTTGAGGAAGGCGGAGGAGCTCTCGAAAAGGAAGACAAATCCACCAAGAAGCCAAAGGAAAAGACAGACAAAGAGACACCAAAGGTCAAAGACCCAACCAAAGCAAGTCTCCCCTCTACAATTGATAGTCTAATGGATGGATTGTTAGAACTAGTAACTCCGCAGACTGAAGCTACAGATATGGCTGAAGCTCTTGAAGACGTACGTGACCAATTAACAACTCAGATTGAGGGACACACACCAGTACTTTTCCAGTTTGGTAAAAAGGCACGTGAGCTTAAGTCCTATCCTCCCACAGCAACACTGAATGAAAACGACATTGCCAGTTTAAGCCGAGACATCAAATCCTGGACTAGCAAGCTGAAAGAAACAGCAAAGGGATAACGCATCATTCCCCCAAAACCGGTTCCAGAGCCTACTACCTGTTGCATAGGTTTATCTCCTTCAAACATTAATGCGCAATTGGACTCACTTTCGGTGATTCAATAATTGAAACGCTCGAGCAGGAATTTTCCATCGCTCACTAACGATAGAGTGGTATGTGATCTCAATGGAACTGAAGCAACACAAAGAAGAATTCGCTACAAGAATGAGCCTATTGGATGCCATAGCTGATAACCAGCTAGCAAAAGAACTCATCGAACTTCACGAGGAGAAGTGTACTGCATGTCAGGAAGACAGACTGAGTTGTACAGTGAGACCTCGATGTAAGAACAGGAACTTCTTGAATGCACTCATTGAGATTGGGGTTAGACCACAAGACTTGCCAAGCTTCTGCTATAGCCAGTATCTGGAGCAAGTTCGACGGTATATCTTAGAAATGAAAGGTCGCGGTATGGAAGATCGAAGGATTCCCATCCGAGATCTTCTCTCCACACTGAGTGTCAGTTCCATCAGGCACTTCTCGACCAAGTTCAAGAAGATCTGGAAAAAGTTCTCATCAGTGAATGAGGATGACATCATGTTGATTGCAGGCGATGGTCTATTGTTTCGATTTGATTTTTCAAGAGGGATTGTAACCCTCAACCCAATAAACGATCAAATCGGCAGTTTTGACCTCTTCAGACTCTATGTTGAACTCTTTTCGACATTCTATGGTCTCAAGGCAAGTGTTTCTGATTTGACACTGAATTGGTGGCTCATCACCTTCGATATGAAGGGGAAGGATCCAGCAAGTATCAAGGGTGTACTGAAGAGTGAGCCCGCCAAAGCATTTGACACTATCTACATCGATGAAATGGATGATTCTACTACTATACGAGCTGAGGTCGTCGTAGATGGTAGTTCACCATTGCTCAAAGCTGGTCAATTGCAAGACCTCTTTGATCTAGTGTCAAACTTGTAAAGCCGAAAAGATGGAAGCAAGTCCGTATAGCGGATTGACCATTTCAACGGTGGGATGCATAAATGAGTAATGAAGCAGTTGCGGAAGTAGTTTCCGTATTGAAGAAAAATCTCGGGATCACAGATGCCGAGTCCAAGGCTCTTCTCCCGGTTCTTATCGGAGGAAACATGACTGTTGGTGGAGTATCTCAGATGATTGGAGAGACTGTTCCAACGGTAAGGAAGACCCTTGAGCGATTAGTAAAGAAAGGACTGATTAAAGAGATAGAGGGTATAGTCCCAGTCTACCGAGCTATACCGCCCAATCTTTCACTCCTGAACGATCTGTCCGATATTAACAATGAAGTCGTCAGTCTAACTGATATCTCTGAGAAGACCTATAGCTCGAGAACAAAGGAGATTGATGCTGGAGTAAAGAAGGTCATCACTTCGAAGACAAAGGCACTTGACAAGGTGAACAAGTCTCTCACAGAGTATGAGACCAGCATGTCAGAGCTTGTAAGTTCAAGAATTGAACAGGTGAAGAATAGTGCAAGCACGGTGCTGGATGCACTCTCTGAAGATCTCGAAGAAGTCTTGAACAAACTTGATAGTACTATTGATAATCGACTTGGTTCAAAAATCACAGAACTACAAGGAGAGATTGACAAGAGTCAGCTCGCTTTGAGTCGTGATGTCAAAAAGATCTCTCGTGAGTTTGACAAGTGGTTGAAGACTGAGCGAAAAGCCACCTTGGTGACAATAAATGAGTTTGAGTCAAAGTCTGCAGCACTCATCAAGGCCGCAAGGGATGCAGTGACAAAGACCCTTACAGCCTCCTCCGATGTGCTCCATAAGATTGCCCAGAAGACGACAAAGACACTCAGTTCGATGGTATCAGTGGCATCTGATGATGGTGTAGCTGTACTGAACACTATGTCCAATGATTTGACACAACTCCTCACACGGATAGAAGGAGAACTTGGACAGACCTTCTCGTCCGGGCAGCACTCTCTCCGAGAAGTGCTAAGTGAGGCACGAACAATCCCGGAAGATTTTGGTGAGTTTGCGAAGACTCAGATTAAATCTAGTGCTGAGATTACCGAGAATGTAGTTGGTACTGTTGAAGCCTGGAAAGAAGAAGTGGCAAGTTTCATGGATGTTGCATCCCAGTCCGTGACTTCCCAACTTGACCAAGTTGCCTCAACTGATGCCAATTACATTGAAGTCATGAAAACCACCCTGACCTCACACATAGAGAAGCTAAACGGTATGATCAAAGAGGAATATGTCGAGCTTCAGAACCTAAGCACAACACTGGGAAGTGAGTGTGAAACAACCCTCGCTGATACCCGAGAGCTCATGCTCGAACTCCTTGAATCGCAAAACCTGAAAGAACAAACCAGCTGTGATGCAGCGGCAAAGACACTTCACACCGAGCTCGATGGATGGGTATCTTCAACTGCACAGTCTATCGAAAAACGGCTTGGTGACACCTCCACAGATGTCAGCACAATTCTGGACACTGAATCCTCTGAGCTGAATAGTATCGCTGAAACTATGAATAGTCGTTTGAAGAGTGCTTTCAATGCTATTATCAAATCTACAACCACAAAGAACGAAGCTTTGATCACTGCAGTAAAGACAACAACACACAACTTCGAAACCAGCGTCGGTGACAAACTTGAGGAGCTAATTGGAAGTTTCACAAATACAACTGAGAAGCAGGTTCGAGATTCTAAGAAGCTCTATCAACAACTTAGAGACCGCCTTGACAAGAGGATGACTAAGAGCATCAATGCCATAAATACCCAAGCAACGCATATCCAAAATGAGATAGATTCAGTCATGGCGCAACAAGATACTCGGATTGAACAACATACGTTGGCAATACGTGAAGAGTTCCATACACATCTCGAAGATATAACTCGTCAATTCGTGACACTGACTCAAGGACTTGAAGCCACATTCAATGGATTGCTCTCAAGTCAGACAGTTGAAGCCAGGGATCTAATTTCGTTATCTCACTCTGAATTCAAAACCTCTTTGAAGAACGAGATGACTCGCCTCAAGGAAGATTCTCAAAAACTTCAGCAGGAATACTCTGCAGAGATTGGTGTGAAAATTGATGAGGTTGCTGCTTCGGTTGCTGGAGTCAAGAAGAACCTCGAAGAAGTAGCTGTTCAAAAGAGACACGAGATTTCCGTGAGCATGGCTCAAGCATTAAGTCAGCTTGAAGCAGGAATTCAGAGTACTGAAGACAGCCTTCGTGAGATGGAAGCCGGTACAATCAAACAGTTCATCGATACAATGGATCAAGTCTCACAAGAGTTCAACATGTCAATCAAGACAGCTCGTGACACCATCTCAGAACGACTGGACAATGTTTCTGCAGCCACAACAGCCGCACTGGAAAAAAGCACAGCTGCAGCCAAAACGACTGCTGATACCTTCATCACCGAACAGAAGGAATCCAAGCAACGTACACTAGCTGATACTAGTAAGAAGATCAACCGCCTATCTACAAAAAGAGTGAAAGAAGCAACTGCAAGTATCGAAGAGTTCCGCGGTCTACTGTCTGATAAAGAGGTAGGTGGAGTGAAGGAGAGAAGCAGGACAAAGGATGAAGTGATTTCAGCCATTGAAGCACGGAGATCCGAGGTTGCTCAAGCATTTGATGCTGCATCCAATTGGGTCGATTCAACTGTTTCTAATGTGACAACATCTCTGGAGACCTTCGGCACAAAGCTTGGAAACGAATTGACACTGATGCAGAATAATCTGCTGAAGTCAGCTGATGAAGCAGCTGCATCAATAACGGAGCGGGGTGATGAGGCAATAAATCGATTTGCGGAGATAACGTCGACTCTCATCGAGAGTTCTGAGGCAACAGTAACAGAACAGCTCAACACATTCGGAACCGACTGTGCAGCTGCTCTGGCCAAAGGTAATGATGCGTTCACCCAAATGCCAAACAAGATCCTAGAGAAGATCGAAGCTCTTGATGCAACAATTGCTGAGGAAACCACACAAAGCTACAGTGTTGTCGTTGACAAACTGGCATCTTCCTTCACAGAGTTCCAGAGGTCTTCTGAGTCTGCATCTGAAGAGTTTCGCAATCTCTTGGAGCAGTCTTCTATCCAGACCACCGAGAAAAGGAATGAAGCAATCGAAGCAGTCCAAAAGTCTGCAAACCTTACTAACCAACAGGCTGCACGAAAACTGGAGACGATTGGACTCGAACTCAAGACTCAACTCAGCACAGCGTCATCTTATCTGATAGAGAAAGTACAGGCGGAGTCTACAAGAAAGAACATTGTGATGACTGAGACTGTGACAGAAGCTAACAAACTCGCCTCCGAGGAGCTATCACAGTTGCTTCAGACTCGCAGTATGGCACTTACAGAATTCAATGATCATGTGGACAAGACCTTCCGAAGATCTGCGAATGAACAGAAGAAGAAAGTCAATGCTCTGAGCAAGAACTATCAGGAAACATTGACGAGTGTGTCAGAGCTAACATCAAAAGCTGTTGACATTCTAGAGGCAGTCCATAAAGCGACTGAACTCTTTCTCGAGGTTCCGACTGAACGAACATGGTATCTCCGAGGATTTGAGGAAGCCTGTGCTCATATTGGCGACATGGCCAAGCGAGCATCAGAGTCTATTGTCGTTGCAGTTCCAGAGCCTGATTGTCTTGAACTTGCCCAACTGACGAAAGCCAGAACAGCAAAGCGAAAGGTCCTCATCATACCCGAATCTGATGATTCATCTCCCGTTATTGAAAGTCTGACAGGCTGGAGGATATGGTACACGAAGACCCCAATGCTACTGTGTGTAGCCGATGACAAGGAAGTGCTCGTTGGTGGTACCAGAGATTCGAAGAACCCGATTGCCGTAGTGTCGGAGGACGAGACATACCTCCGATTGTACCATGATATCTTGGGTCCACAGTTGATTCAAGGTCGAGTTAGGTCATAGATCACATAGGTACTCGATGGCATCCTCGTCGAAGTAGTAGTCATCGAGTCTACCTGACTCTGTGCATCCTTGGCTCTCGTACAGTCTTCGTGCAGGAGTATTGCTCTCGCGCACTTCAAGAAAACATGAGGACATGCCAGATTCTCTAAGATTGGCAAGAACATGTTTCAAAAGCAGTCTACCATACCCTTTCCGTCTTTCACTCTCGGTGATTGCTAGGTTTAGGATATGCCCTCTCGCCGTAACTGGGTCTATTTCCCACACTGCATATCCTATCAGCTTCTTCTTGACCTCTATAATGTCCATCAGAAGCATTCCGCCATCTTTGAAGGTGATTCTTCCTTCCTGCCTGCATATTCTCAAGTATGTAGAATACTCCCATGCAATAGGAAAACTATCTCTTTCGATATTCATGACTTCATCAATGTCATCAAGTCTGATAGGTCGAATATTGTGATTCAGTTTTCCCTCATTCCTCCTCTAAAACGAATCACTGTAGTCGTGTTCAACACTGCTTCCACAGGCAGAACAAAATGATGCATTCTCGGGGAGTGGGTTCCCGCATACCTGACACATCGACCCAATCCTGAGCACTCCCATCTTGGGCTCTTGATATTTTGAGAATCTTGCATCGCTGATGAACTGGCTATTGGCCCAACAGAAGAAGGCTACCACTATCACTAGGCTGAAAATGATCATAATGGGTGCAAGTGTAGCATCTCCAACAAAGAAGAATGGGAACACAAAGACTCCTCCACTTACTGAGTCCGATACCAGTAGTGTCCCCACTCCCAGCATGACAAATCCTACCACTAACAACAGAAGCTCTCTAATTTTCAATCCTGTTCATCCTGACTTTTCCATTCATCTTAATAATTCTATACGAAGCAGCGTAATGGAATAAGCACATAAGACATATCAACAACAGTTGGACTATCATCAATGCACGTCCACTATAGCAATCTTAGTGATTCCTATAATGTGGTGCGGGGGTTTGACCGGATGACACCAACCGAGAAGAAAACAAAGAAGAACGTCAGAGAAAAGACCCGCTACCTATTCAAATTGACGGTAGTTGGACCTGACGATTCATTGCTAGAAGATGTTCTCTCGACCTTTGATCCTGTAGTAAAGGTCGATGGCATCCGAATTGTGTCAGCTGAGCACTCTACTGACTCTTCTGATGTCCGGGCGGTCTTCATGTCACCAAAACACGCTGCACTTGATATTCTTCTCTCACTCACATTCAAAGGTGCCAGTGCTGTGATTATTGTCCTAAGGGAACCTGATCCAGAGCTGGAAACTGTATATCGTAATGAGATTAGAGAGAACTTGGGTGCAAGAGTGCCTACACGAGTCGTAACTATTGGGTCTACTCTTGATGAGTTCAAGAGAACTGAGATCCACCATACTTTTGATGAGCTCATTGAGGAGATTCTTGCCCGACGTAAGAAGGAACAGACTGCAAAGAAAGCGAAGGAGAAACAGAAGACAACGAAGTCTGGAAAGAAGGACTCTAAAAAGAAGCCTGCCAAGAAGAAGAAGTGAGACTACGTAACACGAACCTTTTTCTCGATTCTCGATTTTCCAAAGCTCGGTGTCGGAAGTGACCTCAGAGAAGAATCGATCTGATGAATATTGGATGGGCGTCAGGGATGCCCTCAGAATGGTTGATAGTTTTAATAAATGGGCACAGAGGAACCAAGAACGTGCCAAAGCCTTGGATGATTTCATCCATGATGGTCTCATTGCAGCAGCCAAGCGCTGCAAAACATGTCTGAAGGATGACCTTGGTCTCACATTCATAGAAGGTGAGGATCACCCCCTTTCTGATTCTGTTCCGTCCGGTTATGAGGCGACACCAGCTGAGGACGTTGCAGAAGAAGTATCCCCTCCGCTAGCAGACGATGAAATTACAATTGACTCAGTAGGCCGTTCAGACGCTGAAGAGATGGAAGACATATCTCTTGACGGACCAACGCGTGAGTTCTCATCAGACTTCGAACTTATTGAACCATCCCCCCTTATTGTTGAGGCGTCAGAACCAGAGCCAGAAACTGAGGAAACGGTGGAGGAGAAACCAGCCTTTACCTGGGCGGATTATGAGGACGCTGTGACTCCGGCGAAGACTGAGCCAGTCATCGAGGAATCAGAAGAAGAGGAACCATCTTTTGATTCTGAAGACATAGAGGACCTCCCAATTGATGAACCAATATCCCTTGGAGATCCCAAGGTTCTTTCACCATCTGAAAAGCCAGCCATTCCCACTTCCGAATTCGAGAGTTCCATTGGTGAAGAGTTTGCTCCACCCGTGTATGAAGAGGATGAAGACCCAGAAACATCTGATCCAATAACTGAACCTCCTTCACCTCCACCGCCCCCAGAAAGTGAGGAAGATGAGGAAGAGCGTCGTCGTCGAGCTCGACGTTTGTTCTTTGGCGATTAAGAAATAGGGCCGATAATGTCCTCGAACAGTTGAGTCGCTTCATCGACAGTGGATATTCCCTTCACTACGATGTTGCCCGCCCGCATGATAGTGATCTTGACATCGTCAGATGTTTCAACCACAAGAAATCGCTTCATGCGTTTCACAGTGTGGTCTTTCTCAAGCTTTGTCGCCAGCTCTTCCAAGTCTATTTTGATGAGCTTCTCAGGTGATATGTTGAAGCTCTGAGAACAAAGTTGAGTCACGCGGAGTTCGTTGCTACCAGTTGGTTTGTACATCTTTGGATTGGAACAGACCTCACAGTCAGTAGCTTTCCCAATGTCAAAGAAGTCAAAGCTCAAAGAACTGGTGTCAATGGTCATCAATCGGTTTGCTAGTGCAGGCTCTCTCCCTAAGGCCAGCTGCAGGACCTCATTAATTTGTACTGAAGCCGCTAGTGAGAGTAGCATGGGGGACACTCCTACCCTCGCGCATGTATTTTCTGGGTTGTCCTGAGCATCACCCATTACACAATGGAGACAACCTGTCTTTCCGGGAACAAAAGTGGTCAGGTTTGAATAGTACTCAACAGCTCCAGCAAAAACGAATGGTATTCCTAGGGAGATGGAAGCTCTGTTTACAGCCCGCCTTGCAAGAAAAGAGTCAAGACCATCTACAATGACATCTGCACCCTTGAGAACATCAACTGCGTTCTCATCGGTGATTGAAACGCAGATTGGATCAAAGCTGACCTCGGGGTTCATCCGACTGAGATTTTCAGCAGCCACTTCCGCCTTTGGTTGCCCGATGTCCTCTGTATTGAAAACCGTCTGTCTTTGGATGTTAGATAGTTCCACAATGTCTCGATCTACTATCCTTATTCTTCCGAAACCAATGGCAGTGAGAAGACGGAGAGAGGGACTTCCCAGACCACCTGCCCCTATCTGAGCCACAGTCGTGTTCATGATTGTTTCCATATCTTCCTCTGAGATATCTCGGAGAGCCAGCATTCTGGAATATCGTTCTCTCTGTTCGTCTGTAAGCTTCATCTCGCAATACATGAACACAGCGGCTCACTTAAAGCCTTGGACCAATATCTCGAACCATCATGGAGTACGAATCTGAGGTTGCAGTTGCTGTCAAAAGGAGTCCTGCTGAGGCTCTAAATACTGCACTCTCTAAGCTATCAACTCCTCTCACTCCTCCTACAAATACAGAACATGTCATCATAAAGCCATCAATCTATAATCCAGACATGCCTGGCAATACAGATGTCAGAATGGTAGGTGCTGTGATTCGAATGTTCAGATCTCTTGGGACAGTAAAGATTGTAGAGAGTGATAATCCACTTCGGACGACAATGGATGCGTTTACCAAAAGCGGCTACACATCTCTTGCCCAGGAGAATGTTGAGCTAGTCAATCTCACAGATGTCGATATGACCTCAATGAAGTTTCCGCAGCATTATTTCAAAGACCGTAGGATGCCTGAACTTCTGCACTCTAGAGGATATCTGATCAATGTTGCCACATTGAAGGCAGAACCTGACATCTGCACTGTCGGTGCAGGAATCAAGAATCTCTTCGGACTATTGCCGGAGATTGACAAAAGTGTCTATCACTCTGCAATAGACGATGTGTTGATGGATCTTCTCTCCACATATACTCCTAATCTCACAATCATTGATCTCACACAGGTTGTGATTGGTGACAGAGTGAATGGTCTGGTTAAGAATGTGGGTGGAGTTGTTGTGGGTACTGATCCTGTTGCTGTGGACTCCTATTGTGCAAGCCTCTTGGGATATGATCCACAGAAGATTAGTCATCTACAGAAGGCTCACAAACTTGGCTTCGGTGAGATTCTTCCTGATCTCATCCGAGTAAGAGGTACTGAGTACCAAATTCGCGAACTAGAGCGTCTTGTCAGCGCCTAGTTTCTGCCTGACGAAAGAGTTTATCATTCCATTTGAATCTGCGTGAAGTCCTACTGTTGTCTGAGATTGCAGGCAATGGTTTTCCCAAGGTGAATCTCATGGACTGGACTTCGCATACCATGGAAAGAATCCCTCCGTCAGATACACTCAAGATGTTTGAGCTGGCGAAGAAACTAGAGGCTGAAGGAAAACGAATTCTCCACTTTGAAGTTGGTCAACCAGATTTTCCAACTCCTAACAACATTGTTGAAGCTGGAATTCAGGCACTAAAGGATGGCCACACAAGTTACACGTCTTCTCGAGGTATAACGCCTCTACTTAATGCAGTTGAAGCATTCTATGGTCATCGAGGTATCAAAATAGATGGTAAGAAGAATGTTATAATCACCCCTGGCGCAAAGATGGCTTTGTTTCAAGCTTTCATCAGCACATTGGATGCAGGTGATGATGTCCTCTTGCTCGCTCCAGCATGGCCAACATACCGGGTGATGATTAGAACTGCTCAGGCGAAACCTGTTGACGTGAACACAAAGCCTGGATACGAGCTTGATGAAGAAGCACTCAAAAATGCAGTTTCACGTACAGTATCCGCCCTAGTCATTAATTCTCCGAACAATCCGACAGGTGGAGTCCTCTCCAAGGACCAGATGAAGGTCATCTATGACCTTGCTGAGGACCATGATTTCGTAGTTTTTTCTGACGAGATCTATGAAGCACTCGTGTATGATGATTTTAAACAGACCTCAATGCTTGAAGTAGACCCAACTATGGAACACAGCCTCATAATCAATGGCCTGTCAAAGACGTATGCCATGACAGGATGGAGACTGGGGTATGCCATTGGAAATGAAGAAGTAGTCAGCAACATGGTTCGAATTCAGCAAAACACGACATCATGTGCAACTTCATTTGTTCAATATGCTGGAGTTGAAGCGTTGACTGGGAACCAGACTTCTATCAAGATGATGCTTGATGAATACCAAGCAAGACGTGATATCTTAATAGAATTAATGAACAAGATTCCAGGGGTGAACTGTGTTTTCCCAAGGGGTGCATTTTATGCATTCCCTGACTTCTCTGCAGTTGGACTCAGTAGTCAGACTCTTGCAGAAATACTTCTTCGAAAAACAGGTATCTGTACAACACCCGGAATATCCTTTGGAAAAGAGTATGATTCAAACCTGAGATTTTCCTATGCAACAAGTATGCAGGAAATCAAGGACGGAATGGAAAAACTGACTGAGTTCATCCCGACATTATACTAGGGTGCACTTATTGAGTCCAAAAGATGAACCAATCCATTTCGAGTGTGCCAAGTGCGGTTCATGTTGTCGAGAAGAGCGTCTCTTGGTCACTGTGACCGGTCGCGACCTCGCTCTTATCTCTGCAATCCTTGGACTTGCTGCAAGTGAACTCATCAGAGCTGTTGATTTCTATCTGACATCTGGCATATCCTCACAGGAGGGTCTTCGGGACTTTCCTGCGTTGAATACAGAAAGGGGTCCTGCATTTGTTGCACTGAAGAAGATGGAGAACGGTGACTGTGTCTTTCTGAAAGACAACCTATGTATGATTCACACAATAAGACCAATAGTATGTATGTCCTTTCCATTCGTTTTCCATGATGCAGGGGATCATCGAAAGTGGGGACTAAGTGCAATGAAGGACATCTGTCCCGGTCTTGGCACAGGACCTGAAGTAGTAGGGTCGGACCTCATTGACCTCGCTGATACTGTCTTGGAGGATTTGGTCCTCTTCAAACAATTCGCTGAGGATTGGAATTCTAACGAGGAACCTACGGCCCAAAAACTGATCGAATCAATCCTCTCTGACTCTCGCTTCTCTGTTTAGAGCTTGGTGAGAATCTGGAGTATGTTGCCAAAATTATGCTCTACTGTCCTACTCTTCTCAGCATATTCTCCAAGGATAAGGAATCGATCATCTGTTCCGGCAAGTTCTCGGAATCTTTCAGATCTTATCTTTGAATGGATTTCATTGTTCAATACTAAGATGTCGTCTGATGACCTCAGGATGTATTGTAGCATCTTGATCAACATGTCAAACTGCTGAATGTCTCTAAGTTGAAGGGTCTGACTATAGAACTGGAATTCCAATCGATCGAGTCGCTCTCTCATTCTGACAAGTTCCAGCATCCATGGGTCTGCTTCTTCCTCTTCCAAGTCGTCCCCGAATTTGGCCCAGTAGTTCTGCTGCTCTAGCAGCTGCACCAAGTAGTTGCGGAGAAATTGAAAGTGGTCTATTCCTTCCTCAATATCGTCCTCGGTACCGATTGGCTCCATCATCTGATCGGTCTGGCTGTGTTTCACTGCAATCATGAGTGAGAACTTGTCTACGTACTTCTTCACTTCCTCACTCTTTTCCTTTTCACTGAGGAGATCTGAGAAAGTGTCTCCAAGTGTCAGGATGAACTTGTAAAGACACTCGGAGCAAATCTCTGCATTACTAGATATCTCCTTCGTGGAGAGGAACTGCATTGCATCTTCGAGGTCATTGCCAGGGACATCCTGTCCATGGATTCTCAAGACCCATCCCTGTGAGATGCAGTAGACCTTGTTATCCGGATAGTTGATGAATATCGAAGCATAACAGACGTTTGGGTCTGTGGCTCTTTCTTCTTCCATGCTCTCTTTATCATAATGGAATGAGAAAATGGATGGATCGATTTCTATTGCGTCTATCTCTAGAACACTATCGTTGTTGACGCAGAGCTTCTCATCGCCAAAGACCTTGTAGCACGGGCAGCCGCGTATCAACTTGATTGATCCTTTCTGCTCCTCCTGGTTTTGAGTGCCAAACACGGTCTTCATCTCATCTCAAGCCTACTTTCAGGACATTCCTGACTACGCAAGTGCACATTTAGCACTTATTGTGAAGTACTTGAATCAATTTCATGCAGCACGGATACCAGGTTACTGAAACGATACTCAGTTTCCTTCCTCTTCTGAGTGTGTTGAGTAAGCATTTCCTGAATGTTTTCGGGAATTGCATCTCGATTCATCAGCTCATTTGTTCTCTCCCGGATCTCATCGTTTGTCCTCATCACTCTCTCAGAAACATTCACCATGAAATGGAGGGCGTCTAGAGGGTGAGTTTCCTCTCTCTCATCCTCCAATGTTTGGACTTGGAAGAGGAAGACGGATTCAAGTCGGGAAAGCGTATTGTATGACTCAATCAGTTCAATGAGGTCGGCATCAGCTTTCGTACTCTTTAGATTACGAATCATAGATATCCAATGTGAACGCGTTCGATTCAATTCGTTGATATAATCTGGTAGGTGATCTTTGAAATCGTCAGTGCCATTAGACTCATCATAGCCACTAAGCTGCATAGCAATAGTGTTTGCCAGATTTCTCACATATGAGTCGATGATGTCCTTTCTTTCTTCATCAGTCAGAAAGCCTTCCGAGCTCTCACCCATGGTTCTTAGATATCTGTAAAGGCAGTCGGAACACAACACACCATCCCTGTGTTTTTCTGATGATGTCACAAATTGAAGTGCACTATCAATCTCAGAGGCTCTGACATCATGGTTGTTGATGCGGATCCTCTTGTTCTGACTTACACAGTAGCAATATCCCTCTTCCCGGTCTAAGAAGGTGACAAGGTAGCACATCGATTCGTTGGTGCTCCCAAACTCAGCCAAGCTGTCCTTCGATTGTAGGGTCTGGAAGAAACTAGGATCTACTGATATTGCTCTGATAGGATAGACTGAGTCGTTATTCAGACAGACCTTCTCCTCTCCAAACTCACGATAACAGGGGCACCCACGAACTATGTTGGTGGCGCCATCAGTATGGTCGATGAGTTTGGCTGGGTTGGTTGTCACTCGGGAGACCTCTGGAAGTTCGACTTCTTATTACATATTCATGAATAAGAGCAGATAGCAATTTTCTTTACAGCCAACTTCTTCAGGTGGCAAAGTCCCCCACAATTAGTACGCATTTGAATGAATCTCGCATGTGGGATAAAACGAGCTGTGGGACTCGCCTGAGAGGATCAGCCCCACAGTTCTCTCTTCAATAGATCCCTGATGGCAATGCGAATGGCCTCGGACCTGTTTGGATAGAGATTGCTTTCAACGAGTTTCTCTAGACCATCAACATAGGTTTCGGGAATGTGAAGTGTTACAAGTTTCATATTGGTATTCACCTAAGTATGCTTGGCGTCATACCTCAATATGATACTGAGTAATACTCACTCGGGTATCAAACGCAAAATTTGAGATGTCCTCTAAGGGATGTCTTATAACATAGTTACTCTGACGACGGATTTGCACTAACCCTGGGTCGTGCTGATTGTGGACAGACAGAAAGGCATTGACATTCTATTCGATCCAAAATCAATTGCAGTGATAGGGGCATCGGCATCAAAGGGCAAGCTAGGCAATGACGTTCTTCGAAATCTCATCGAGAGTGGGTTTGAGGGTCGAATCTACCCGATAAATCCTCGAGGTGGAGAGATTCTGGGTCTCCGTGTCAACCGTTCGGTTTCAGAGGTCGCTGGAGATATTGATGTTGCAGTAATAGTCATCCCAGCGAAGGACGTGCTGCCAGCTATTGAGGACTGTGGTCGGAAGGGTGTGAAAGCTCTTGTAGTGATCACAGCTGGGTTCAAAGAAATGGGACACGAAGGACACGAGGCGGAAAAGAAACTGGTTGAGATTGCAGAGAAATACGGCATGATCATACAGGGTCCAAATTGTCTTGGAATAATCAATACGAGCTCTCCCTACAATGCATCCTTCTCAGCTGGAACTCCCAGGAAAGGTACGATCGCGTTTGCTTCACAATCTGGAGCCCTGATGACTGGTATCCTGGATTGGAGTCTAATGGAGAAGATTGGCTTCTCAAAGTTTGTCAGTCTGGGTAACAAGGCTCAACTTGATGAAGCCGATTTTGTTGAAGCGTTTGGAAAAGATCCTGACTCTACTTTCATTCTTCTTTACATCGAATCTGTAGTCGATGGAAGAAAGTTCATGGAAGCCTGTAGAAAGGTAGTTCCAAACAAGCCAATCTTCGTGGTGAAGTCTGGTGTGAGTGCCGCTGGAGCAAGAGCCGCCTCTTCTCATACTGGTTCCCTCGCGGGTAGTGATACTGCATATGATGTGGCATTCAGACAGTGCGGAGTCAGTCGTGCGGATAATATGGCTGAGTTATTTGATGTAGCAGCAGTCTTTGATGACATGGACCTCCCATCTGGAAATAGGGTGTCGATTGTAACCAACGCTGGAGGTCCCGGAATCCTTACAACAGATGCCTGTGAGGCTAGCGGTCTTAAGATCGCTCAGTTCACATCACAAACGATCGAATTCCTGAAAGAGAATCTCCCACCTGCTGCTTCAGTTTACAACCCAATTGATGCTTTGGGTACAGCACAACCTGAGGACTATGCCCTGTGTGTAGAGGCATCATTACGGGATGAGAATGTGGATGCTGTACTCGTCCTCCTAACACCTCAAGCAATGACAAAGGTAACTGAAACTGCTCAGACTTTAGTCGAATCCCACAGGAAGTACCCTGGTAAACCACTGATAGCTGTGTTCATGGGTGGGAATTCAATGGTGTACCCTCGAATTGTACTGACTGAAGGGAGAATTCCCGTATTTGACTTCCCAGAGCGTGCTGTTCACGCTCTCGCTGAGCTCTATCACTACACAGTCAACAGGGACAATCTGAAAGATGAATCGATTCCCAAATTCAAGGTGGACAAAGAGAAGACTGCAAGAATCATCAAGAAGGTTAGGAATGACAATCGTAGAGTCATGCTTGGGAGTGAGGCGCATGCTATCGCTGAAGCATATGGCATTCCAGTGGCACGAATCAGATTAGCAACGAGTTCTGAGGAGGCAAAGCAACTTGCGGATGAGCTGGGCTATCCTGTCGTACTCAAGATTGCTAGTCCTGATATTATTCACAAGAGTGACATCGGAGGAATCAAGATTGGTCTGGAAACTCCGAAAGCTGTCGAGGAAGCTTTCCTTCAGATTCTAGACAATGCCAAGAACCATATGCCAAATGCAATGGTCTACGGTGTTGATGTCCAAGAAATGGCTGAAAAGGGAAAAGAGCTCATCATAGGTTGCTCGAGAGATGTTCAGTTTGGTCCTCTCATAATGTTCGGCGCTGGAGGTATTTTTGTCAACTACCTCAAAGACATCGCTTTCAGACTGGCACCGATGACCAGAACTGATGCTAGTGACCTGATATTGGAAACTAAGATGGGGACTCTGTTGAAGGGAGTCAGAGGAGAAGCTCCCAGTGATATAGCAGCAATAGAGGACACAGTGCTAAGGATTAGTCAACTAGTCACAGACTTTGAAGAGATTGTAGAGCTTGACATCAATCCTGCATTTGCATACGAAGCTGGAAAAGGAGTATCCGCGGTCGACGTGAAGATCACAATCGGAGGATAATGAGATGGTAGAAAATATCGTGATCAGTGGTGATACACTGACGGGGAAGACAATGGTTGCCATCGCCTTAGCGGCGATTTTGAAGAAGAAGGGCCATTCTGTGGGTTACTTCAAACCTGTAGGTACGAAGAGCTATGAGCACAGTACTGACACAACTGATGTTGATGAAGATGCAGCAATCATGAAAGAGCTACTTGGTCTTGAACAGAATCTCACATGCATCTGTCCTGTTGTGAGAACTAAATCAAGCTATGATGAGTTGATTCGTATCGGCTATGATAGACTAATGAGGATGATAGAGGACTGCTATGAAGAGGTCTCATCAGGTCATGATTATATGATCATTGAAGGAACCAAGGCATCCTGGCATCTGATGCATGTTGGCCTTTCTACCCCAAAGATAGCAAAGAAGTTCAATGCAAGTGTAATAATCATGATCAATTTCTCTGATATCACAGCCATAGATGATATCCTGCTACACAGGGAACTCTTCCTTAGAGAAGGAGTTGAGAATATTGCCACTGTATTGACCATGGTGCCTCCGATGTTAAAGAAGACAATCACAGACGAAATCCAGCCGTTCTTGAAGCAGCAGGGAATTGAACTTGTTGGCACAATCTACCTGCACCGGGAGCTATTCAGTCCTACAGTCAGGGAGATTCTGAGAGCTCTTGATGGTGAGATGATAGTTGGTGAAGACAAGATGGACACACTGATTGACCAGTTCATGGTTGGTAGCATGGCTCCTGAGAATGCTCTCAAATGGTTTAGGAGAGCTCAAGATAAAGCTGTGATCACGAGTGGAGACCGATCTGATATCTGTCTGACAGCACTTGAGACCGACACCAATTTGTTGATTCTGACTGGTGGCATGGGTCCTGACATTAGAACTGTAGCTCGGGCTCGTGAACGTGGTGTGCCAATAATGATGACTGCTCACGACACATATACAACCGGTCATATTGTGGATAATCTGATTGGTAATGTTACAGCGGACAACAAGGAGAAACTTGCCATCGTTGAGAAGATTGTTGCTGACTCGCTTGACTTGGACGTTCTAAGTCTGTGAAGTAGGGAGCACGAAGCTCCCGATTCATAAAAGCCGGAGGCGTACAACGCCGGGAGAAGCCATGCACGCCCACTGCGTCTTCCATTGAGCATCATAAGTCAGCTTGTATACTGGGGCCAATACTGAGTCACTACTCAGGGTATGACACAGGACTGCGGAGGGTATAGTGCAGGTCTGTATTGCCTATAGTTACAGAAATTAACTACAATGAATCATTCTTCGGCAATCGACGACTGCTCGGAACACATTTATGACAGCTGGAAGTTATCGGGGCTGTTCAACATATATTGTTGAGGTGTATAAATGGCATCAGATGCAGAGAGTAAAGCAGCTGGTAAAGCCGAGGATGAAACTAAAGTCGCTAAAGAACTCGAATCTCTGAAGTGGATTCGAGAGAGACGTTCCATCCGAGAGTTTACCGGTGAGAAAATTCCCGATGAAGACATCGAGTTGATATTGGAAGCGGCGCGACATGCACCGAGTCCAGAGAATATGTTGATGATGCGTTTTGTCGTTATTCGAGACGATCATGAAACCAAAGTATTCCTTGCAGATTTAGCACAGGAAATGGCTCAGACTGCCTTTGGTGGAGCTCCATTTGAACTTACAAGTGGTAGAAACTGGTTTATCAGCGATCCTTACAGAGCAGCGGTCTATGCACGACTTAGGGATGGTGAGCTTTTCAGATACCCTGAGAAGAGTGACACTGTGATCATTGTGTGTGCAAGCGATTCTTGGCATGATGCAGGATATCTGTATCCGAATTCACTGTTCGGCTCCGTAGTATGTGGAATGGCAGTCCAAAATATGTGGTTGACTGCTACTGAACTTGGATATGGGTGTGGATACGAAGCTCTTGTGTGTTCAGATCCTCGACACGCAGAACTCATCAGAGATAGATTGGGTATCCCACCAATCTGGGAACCAATAACCGCATTTTGTATTGGTCAGCGTGTATCACCACGAGCATTAGGTCCAAGCAGAGCACCTCTGGAAGGACTCATGTATGATGAACGTTGGGGCAAGCCGTACAAAAGACTAGCATTCAGGAAGGAGGACAAGTGATATGGATGTCAATTTTGAAGGTGAAACTCTAGAGAACATGAAGAGGTTGGCTGAAGAAGCTGGTCTAACTCCTGAAGGGTTCATTGAAGTTGTCATGGAACAGTTCTGTGATAACAAAGGTGCCCGTGTCTATACAGGTAGATGGACTGGTGGTGAAGTTGATGGTGAGAAAGGATTCCGCTATGTACCACAATGGCCTTTCCGACCGGGCTTCAAAGAAGCTACAGGTGACAAGGTGAAGAAGTGGAAATCAGGTGGGAAATCCTATAGATCCCATCCCACAGGCGCATGGCCTTTCTATCCGCGATTGAAAGAGGGTGATATACAACACGAGTATTGGAATACGAAGAAGATGATTCACCAATCTTTCATCAACGACAGAAAGGGTAGAGTCGTTGTCTTGATGGACGGCGACAAGTATGATGCATTCCTGGGCAAGGTGAAAGCAAAGAAAGGCAATTTCTGGGCAACTTCAGTGGATGCGGCAATGCATGAAGCTGTGGATGACTGGATGGCAAAGGAGGACTAAAACAATGTCACAACTACAAGAATTCTTCAAATTCCTGGCGACTCAATGCAACAGTAAGGATGACCTCAAGAAGCAGCTTGCTGAGTGGGTCGGTCCTTATCACGGCAAGATCCTTCAGGTTCACACCGAGGAGGGTGATAGTTACATGGTTGTAACAAAGGACGGAATCGAGATATTCGATGGAGTCTATCCAAGTCCTGATGTTATCTATAAGTCCAACTCAGCAACATTGCTTGGCATCTTCACTGGTGAGATTCCATTCAGGGACACCATGAAGGACGGAAGTCTTGAAGTGATTGGCAATGCTCATGAGAGTGATCCTCTTGCAAACCTGATTCTTGCTGTCATGATGGGAGCAATGTAGGAGGTCTACAAATGGTCAAAAAGATTGCAGTCATAGGCGCCGGGCTCATGGGAGCTGGTATTGCCTATGTTTCAGCATGGAATGGGTTTGATGTTTCCCTCGTGGACATCAAACAGGAGTTTGTAGACGCAGGTATGGAACGTATTCGTTCAGACGTCATGACTGGTATTGACAAAGGGAAGATTTCCATGGGTGATGCTGAAGGTCTTATGAGTAGACTGAATGCCACCACCGATACTGAGGCAGCCGTCCAAGATGCGGACTTGGTCATTGAGGCTATCTTCGAAAACACGGAAGTCAAAAAAG
>Ga0209536_100001560_pt1 | contig 37730 bp, 26 predicted proteins | sample DeeMarSeWOR28_12_FD_187461 | JGI IMG/M metagenome (GOLD analysis project Ga0209536, IMG submission 187461) | Marine sediment microbial communities from White Oak River estuary, North Carolina - WOR-2-8_12 (SPAdes) (version 2) | ecosystem: Environmental > Aquatic > Marine > Intertidal zone >... | reverse complement strand
GCGGCTATGGCGGAAATGATTTTCTTGATTTTACCTTAAATCCTAAAGCGAGTGAGCAACAAAGTTTTCAGTATGGATGGGGAAACCGAACTGGCAGTATTCGCTGGACGCATGTTTTTACACCGCGATTGTTCTCAAATTTCTGGGTAACCTATAGTACCTTTGATTCCGATTTTGATCTGGATCTTTACAAAGTACTTGAGAAAAATTCTATCAATGACCTCACCTTTAAAGGAAAACTGGAGTATCATTTTTCGGATCATTTTGCCAGTCGTTTCGGTTTCGAACAGAAAATGCTGGATATCGATTATTTTCTAGAAGATCAGGGTATGATCATTGATATCAACCAGGAAGGCACACAAAGTGCCTTTTACGGTATCCTCAACTGGACCCCCACCCATGAGTGGGATGTTGAAATGGGAATGCGTTTTACCCAATTCAAAATCGATAAGCTCTCGCGGGACTGGGCTCCCAGATTTTCCGTTAAATACCGTCTTACCGATACCAGTATTTTACGGGCGGCAGCCGGGAGATATTTCCAGTACCTGCACCGGATACCGCGTCTGTTTATCATCGATATCTGGACTGTCTCCAATGAATATCAGGAACGTGCCCGATCGGACCACTATCAAATTGGATATCAGCAGGAAATATCCGAGGATTATGAGTTTGAAGTAGATGTCTTTCATAAAGACTATCAGAACATCTATTCATTTAATCACAATGTTGGCGCTGATATTGAGGCCGATGCCTACAGTTCCGATGGTCGCCCCGTTTTTAACACAATGGAAAATATCTTTAATCGCGGTGACGGCAAAACTTATGGATTTGAGGTATTGCTGAGAAAGGATAAAGGACGGGCCCGTGGCTGGGTGGGGTATTCTTATTCACATACGGAATATAAAATCGATGGCATCAATCAAAACCGCTGGTTTATGCCCCGCCATGACAGGACTCACACGATAAATGCAATGGGTAATTATGATCTGATTAATGGCAAAAATAAACTGATCCTGGGTACAAATTTCGTTTATTCCACAGGCCAGCCGCTGACGGAGCCCGGATCTGCATACATTTCAGCACCTGGCCCCTTTGAACGGCGGAATAATGTGAATTATGCGCCGACAAGGATCAACAAAATCCGTTTACCGGATTATATCCGCCTTGACCTTTCTCTGACCTATCAGATCCGGTTCAGAGGATGGGTTATGGCGCCGTATTTGCAGGTGTATAATATCAGTAACCGGGGAAATGTATGGTTTATCAGTTATGAATACAAGAACGGCCAACCGGTCATCGAAGAAGAGTATATGCTGCCATTATTACCAACGGTCGGTGTGAATTTTACTTTTTAATGACAAATGATAAATGAAAAATGACAAATGAAATAACAAACCACGGAGACACAAAGAATGCACGAAATTCACAAAGGGCAAAATGTCATTCCTGCGAAAGCAGGAATCCAAAAGAATTATTGTAATCTAAGAATTGCATTGGATCCCTCCCGCCAATGCGGGACGGGGATGACATCCCGAATAAAAACTTCGTGTACTTTGTGCCTTCTTTGAGTCTTTGTGGTAAAAAAAATGCTTAGAACGGAGATGAAAATGAAAACAGTTGTAGCAATTTTAGGAATTACACTTCTTGTAAATCTCATGAGTGGTTGTGGGGATGCGACTATGGAGCCTACAAATGACAGTTATGAACAAAAAATTGTCATTGAAGGATATTTACATGCCGGTCAACCGATAGATCGCATCTATGTATCCAGAAACTTTCCGGTTGATGCCGATCTTACAAAAATGAGCGTCCTCCCAGATCCGGATGTAACGGTTGTACAAATCACAGACCTGGATTCCGATAAAGAGTACCAGTTGGAATATAATGCTGCTGAAGATGAAGATTGGAATAATTACTACTGGACATACAAGGATTCGGATGTAATCGTCGAATATGGTAAGAGTTATAAAATTGATGTATCGACAGTGATCGATGGAAAAGACTTACATGCCAGTTCGGTAACGACCGTTCCGCAAAAGGGATTTGAGATCATATCCATCAATTATAATCGTCTTAAATATCGTGAGAAGGATTCAAATGAAAATCTTATAAATTTTGAAATTGAAATAAATCGTTCAAACGGAAGTACTTTTTATACGGCAGCGATTGAGGCACTGAACCCAACTTTGGAATCTTTTATCTATGATAATCCGTATGAAGAGAAAAAGCCTGAGGATGTTGATCTTCATGATGATGCATTCACCTATTCTGTCATCCATCATGCACCGGAAATTGAAGGTAGATCATTTAAGACGCTGGGATGGGAAGTGTTCAATTTCTATGATCAGTATCGGATCATACTCTATGCTGCCGATGACAATTATAAAGATTATCTTATTACACATAACAATGTAATGGAAATGAATGGAAATTTTCATGAACCAAAATTTAACTTCGAAGGCGATGGCATCGGCGTGTTTGCCTCGATTATTACGGATACTGTGTATGTTGAGGTGACTAATTGAAAATCGAAAAATTGTCCACGGATTACACGGATTTCCACGGATTATAAATTCTATTTATGTCATTCCGAACGGTCGTAAGACCGGAGGAATCTTATATTAGTCGTACATTTAAGATTTCTCGCCTCCGCCTTCCGGCGGAGCCTCGAAATGACATAAAGGATACATAATTAATAAAATCCGTGAAAATCCGTGTAATCCGTGGACAGATTCTTTAATCTCTTTGCGAGTTACAATTTTCATTGGATGAAAAGAGACAAAATCTTAAATTATTTATATAAAGCTCAGTAACCAGACTTAACACAATGTACCGGAAATTTTTCTACATAATCTTCATATTCATTCTCATCTCATCCAGTTTATTCGGCCAGGGAATAACCCGGTCCAACGGTGCCGGATTCAGAATGAATTTCTGGAATATCACCGGTCGCCCGATGAAGATCGATCTTACTGCTGGTCAGGAGAATCCCAATGTCGATATCAGTGGAGCGGGTGGTTCGCTTTTCTTTTTTACCAGGATCAACAATAATCTGTTTTTCGACTTAAATTTCGGCGCTGTTGCCTCTGTGCAGACCATACCCGGATCTGAGAATAATGATTCATCACGTGTAAATGTGGTACTTCCAATTCTGCTCGGAGTACATTATGATATATTGCCATCTCACCTGTCTTCCAGTGTGCAGCCCTATGTGTCAGTGGGGATGGGCCCCTACTGGGTACAGAATGTGCATGGAGATATAAATAATGAAAATCCTGAAAATGTAAGCGGATCGCTTGAATCTGAATTTCTCTACGGAGGTTACGCCGGCCTTGGAACCAATATCCTATTCACCGATTGGTTGGCACTTAATCTCGATTTGAAATATCATCTGGTTGATTTGAATGCGAATAATAATTACAGCGGTTTGGATTTTGGGTTGGGTCTGACCTTTATGTGGGGGCAAAAGCGTGAACTCTTCCAATTGCAGGATATCAAGGTGATCGTCAAAGATGTCTATCCGGCCTATTATCAATTTTATAATACCTATCCGATTGCCCTGGTGACCATTAAAAACCTGGCCAGCCATCCCATAGAAGTCAATGTCAGAAGCGAGATTGATTTTTACTCCGAGCGTCCTGGTGAAAGCGGATTTACCGAAATTGCCGCCGGTGATGTGGCAGATATTCCGGTAAATGCCATTTTTGGGCCGCGGCTTTTAAAAGCCGGAGATAATAAACCGGCGGTTCTCGATATTGAGGTCGAAGGGCGGGCCGGGCAAACAGAGAAAAAGGACTATAGTACACAGATCGTTATCCACAGCCGCAATGCCTGGAACGGAGATATGGATAAACTCGTTTATTTTGTCACACCGGATGATGACCAGATTTTCACCATGAATCGAACAATCGTTGGTGGATTGGAAATAAATCCTGAAGAGGAAGTTGAAACTGTCGTTAAGGCCCATACAGTTTTTAACACCTTAAGAGATAAAGGAATCACATACCACAGGGATCCGAATATTGCCTTTTATAAGGATGACCGTGTCCAGTTTGCCGTTGAGACTCTGCGATTAGGTAATGGAGATTGTGATGATCTGGTTGTTTTGTATGCTTCCTGTCTGGAAAGCCTCGGTATCCGCACTGCCTTCGTGGAAGTAAAAGATCCGACTGAGGAAATTGCACATTTATATTTATTATTCGATACGGGAATTCCACCTGAGGAGAGTTACCGGATAAGCACCAATGAAAAAAGATTTGTGATACGTTCCGGTAACAGCAGGTTTGATACGATATGGCTGCCGATTGAGACAACAGTCATTGATCAGGGCTTCGAAAAAGCCTGGGAACTCGGAGCTTTAGCCTACTTGGAAGAGGGAATTGTTAGAAATGGTCTTTCCGAAGGATGGGTAAGAATTATAGATGTTAACTCAGGGGCATTCTAATGAATCCACGAATTACACGAATTTTAACACGAATTGCACGAATTTCTAAAAACATTTTATTATTTTTTTAATTCGTGTACTTCGAGCTAATTCGTGTAATTCGTGGTTAAAAAAGATGTAAGGAGACTAAAGATGTACCTAAAAAACTATAAAATCATCATCGCTCTCGCAATCGGGATGGTTGTTAATAACCTTGAAGCTGAGGTGAAGATAATCGAAGCCGAAGGTGATGTCATGGTCCGTTTCGGGATTGAAGAATCCTGGCACAAGGCGCAAATTGGTTCGATACTCAAAAACATCGATTCGATACTTTCCGGCGAAAATGGCAGCGTTTTACTTGAACTCGATAGTGGGATACAATTTAAACTCGGTCCGAATACAATATTAGATATTGCAGATATCAGGGAGATTCAGGAACGAGAACTATTTATGTATCTGATGTCACAAAAAATCGATAAACTTGAAGCACCCGATGACGGTAAACCGATCAAAGTGGGTAATGTATCGATTATCCATGGTGACTCAAAACAGGTGGATAAACCGATCGAACCTGCTAAAGAACAGGAGGATTGGTATCCCTTTGAGGTGAACGGGGCAATGGCTTTGTATGACCATCAGTATTATCCGAATACGATTATTAAATGTATGAAGATTCAGAATAAATATGATACCAGCCGGGATGCAGGTAAAATAGATTATTTGATTGCTAAATCGTTTGAAGGAATAAATGATCCTGCCCAGGCGCGGGATGCCTACCAAAATGCTCTGGATGAATATAGCCAATTCAAAGATCCTTCCGCCAAAGAACAATCATGGGTTGCAGATGCCCGTCAGGCGTTGCAACGTATAGACCGGGAGTGAATAGAACGCTGATGACGCGGAGTCATCCGCGTCATCAGCGTTCATCATTAATATCCCCCCCCCAATTTTCAACATTAAAAACAAAGTTTGCACATATCTTACAATCTGATTAATATTATTATTCTTTGTGAATAACATGGATCAATCTATCGATGTGTTAGTAAAAAAGCATTAAATATTATAACCACAAAAGCACAGAGGATCCACAAAGCGCAAAAAATTTATATTTAGGATGTCATCCCCGCGAAAGCGGGGATCCAATGCAATTCGTAAATCATTATAAATCTTTTGGATTCCCGCCTGCGCGGGAATGACATTTGAACCTCTGTGATCTTTGTGCTTTCTCTGTGCCTCTGTGGTTAAAACGAGTGAGCCTTAGCAAGAATCTTAATGAGATCTTCATGGGTAAAAAACCAACAGAAAAAAATTTAAACCTCTATCTGCGGATACTTTCTTACCTTAAACCGTATTACGGGCATATCATCGGTGTCTTGCTCTGCAATTTTGGATTTGTTGTTTTCAGCATGCTCACCGTATGGATGGTTGCACCCGTGATTACCGTAATTTTCTCAAATTTTGATAAACAAAACGTCGAACAGGTCGTCGATACGCCTCCTGCAGAAGAAAGTGCAGTCAGCATTTTTAATCTAAACGAGTGGCTGAAAGAGAATATTCAGGGTATGATCCCGATGGCCGATCCTGTGGAGACTCTAAAATGGCTCTGCATTTTTGTTGTTCTGGCTTTTGTACTCAAGAATACGTTCAATTTTGCCGAGCATTTTTGGATCACCTATGTAGAGCAGAAAGTGGTCAGGGATCTCCGTGAAGATTTGTATGGCAGCATCATTTATCAATCGATGTCTTTTTTTCACCGACGTAAAACCGGCGATCTGATTTCCAATATTACCAATGATATTAACGCCGTCAATGCGGCTGTCAATCAGAGTTTTACAAAAATTATCCGCGATCCCGTACTCATCTTAATTTATCTGGCTATTTTAATAAGCATCAGCTGGCAATTAACGCTGATCGCTGCCCTTGTCCTGCCATTGACGTTTGGACTCATCCGTAAAATTGGAAATAGTCTCAAACGGAAAAGTTTTCGTGTACAGGAACGGATCTCTGACGTCACCACAATTTTGCAGGAAACCATTTCAGGCATCAAGGTTGTCAAGGCCTTTGCTATGGAAAAGTATGAGAACAGCAAATTTGGAAATTTCATCAATGAACATTTCAGAGCGATTGTCAGGCAGGTCCGCTTGCAACGACTGGCTGGCCCCTTATCGGAAACGCTGGGTGTATTTGTCATGGCCTGTGTTATTTGGTATGGCGGTAATATGGTTCTTAATCGTGCAGGATTGACCTCTGAAGATTTTATGCGATTTCTGATCATCCTTTTTTCCGTACTGGACCCGATCAAAAGTCTGAGTGAATTAAATAATAATGTTCAAATTGCCCTTGCATCGGGAAAGCGGATTTTCGATGTGATGGATGAACCTGATCCAATCGTTGAAAAACTAGATCCTGTGATAAAAAGGTCTCTAGATCATATCATTACTTATGAGGACGTCTCCTTTCGCTATAATCCGCAGAGTACCCTGGTTTTAAAAAACATTTCGCTTGAGGTGATGAAAAATCAAAAAATCGCTTTTGTAGGCAGCAGTGGTGCCGGAAAAACGACGCTTGTCAATTTATTACCGCGATTCTATGATGTTGTCGAAGGATCAATCAAGATTGACGGCGTTGATATCAGAGATATGGAAATAGCCAGTTTGAGAACACTGATGGGAATTGTCACCCAGGAGGTTATACTCTTTAATGATACCATTACCAATAACATCGCTTATGGACTGGATAAATATTCGAAAGATGATATAGAAAAAGCAGCAAAATTGGCCAATGCCTTTAATTTTATAAATGACTCTCCTGATGGATTTCAGACCATTATCGGAGAGCGGGGAATGCTTCTTTCCGGTGGACAGCGACAGCGGATATCCATTGCCCGCGCGATCTTGAAAAATCCGCCTATCTTAATTTTCGATGAAGCGACTTCGTCCCTGGATTCCGAATCGGAATCGCTTATTCAGGAAGCGATTGAAAATTTGATGAGAGACCGTACTGTGTTCGTCATCGCTCATCGATTATCCTCAATTATCAATTCAGATATGATTGCCGTGATGGAAGAGGGACGAATCATCGACACCGGGACCAACGATGAACTCCTTGATCGATCTGAGCGCTACCGACAACTCTATGACCTTCAATTTACGACGTAGGGGGAAATCGCTCTCTCGCAAAGACGCAACGATTTTTAATAGACCACGGATTGCACGGATTTAACGGATTCTCACGGACCTCGTATTTATGTTATCTCAGCGGTAAATGGTCGTTTAATTATTCGATATTTGTATTTAGCGATAATTGTGTTTAACAATAACCTAGAAAAAAAATCTGTGGAAATCCGTTAAATCCGTGTAATCCGTGGTCTATTATTACTTAAATCAAGCGATGAACATCCCAGAAAGCATAAAACAAAATCACCGAATTATCCTATTTGACGGGGTCTGCAACCTTTGCTCCGGATTTATGCGCTTTGTCTATAGATTTGATAAAAAAGCACGGTTTAAATTTGCCTGGGTGCAGGAAGAGAAAGGGCAGGAGATCCTGCAATGGCTGCACTTACCAACAGATGAATATAAAACGATTATTCTGATTGAAAACGGGGAAGCCTATTATAAATCTCTGGCCTTCCTGCAAATTGTTCGTCAGTTATCTTTTCCCTGGCCAATCCTGATTATCGGAAAAGTTATTCCGCTCAGGATTCGCGATTGGATTTACGATCGGGTTGCAACCCATCGATATCGCCTGTTTGGAAAAAAAGAGCACTGTTTAAGTCCTGGTGGAGAGCTTTTAAAAAGATTTCTTTAAAAAATGAATTTATATCAACTCTTTTGCAATCATCCCAATAGATTATTATAATGGCAAAACTAAATGAAAGCATGATTATAATTGGTGTATTCTAAATCAACAGACATACTCACCGGGACGATCGTTTTATTTATCTGCTTAATTAAAACTCTCCCGGGACAAGATTCCCATTACTGGACAAATCAGTATGGTACGGATGCGCAATTACTTGGTGGTTTGGTAGTAGGAAGTGCCAATGATTTGAGTGCTACGTATTATAATCCGGGAGCGATTGCTCTGACAGAAGATGAACGTCTGGTGCTTAGTACCCAGGCTGTTGAGTTTATTAGTATTTACCTTAAAGGGGGCACAGTAGGGGATAAAGATCTTTCCTCAGTGCAAACCAGACCCGCTCCCGGAATCTTTGCGCTCAGATTTCTAAAAGATTCTTTACAGATCAATCATTTCACATTTTCTCTTCTCACGCGAAGAAATTTCGAACATGATTTTCAGGAAGTTTCTATTTTATCACAAGATGTCATCGATAACTGGCTGGGCGTTGAAAACTTTACCGGGGAATATTTGGTAGGAAACCGTCTCACTGAAACCCGGGTTGGCCTCGGTTACTCCCGTAATTTAAGTAAAATAACAGGCATCGGAATTACACAATTTGTGGCGGTTAGAAATCATGATGTTCGATATCAGACAATTGCTCAGGCAGTCAATGATCAGGGCCTGGGACAGACAGGAATATTGATAGATAACGACTATAAATTACAACACCAGCTAGAGAGTGTTTTGAATTATGGCCTTGGTGTTGAAGTGTTTATTTTTAGGTCTCTCGCATCCCGACAAACATGTCTACATACTGTTGACATTTCGGGATAAAATCATCTAAGATCTCAGCGGCGCAGCGAATTTAAATAGACCACGGATTAGACGGATTTGAAGGATTTTCACGGATTTAATTATAATAGTATTCTGGGGTAAATGGTCGTTTTACAACTTTATATTTGTATCAAGTGTTAATCTTGGCTGACAATAACCTAGCTAAAAAAATCAGTGTAAATCCGTCAAATCCGTGTCATCCGTGGTCTATAAAAATGAGGGTATAATGAAAAAACGAGTGTTGATGTTTATTTTTGGATTAGCAGTAAATGTCTATTCACAGAATAAACCGATTGAGATTGCACTTTTTTCGCCCTTACAGATATTTTCCGAAGAGGTTTCGATTACCGGTGTGCGTTTGAACATCCTGTATGGAAACAATAGTTCAATAACCGGTCTCTGGATATTGGGCTGGTCAACCGTACATCGGAAAAAATGTCCTATGGCGTTCAGTTTGGAATTCTGGGAATCGCCGACGGGGGGTTCACCGGCTGGCAATATAATATGGTAAATGTCTGCCATATGGAATTTGATGGATTCCGATTGGATCTGGTAAACTATGCGGAAGATGCTAACGGTTTCATGCTCGGTGTCGTCAATTATGCCCGCAGGTTTAAAGGTCTGCAAATAGGTCTTTTTAATTTGATCGAGGCTGGTGGTGTTGCACCTGTATTGCCTATAGTCAATTGGGCATTCTAGAGGTTCGTTCATATATGTTTGCCTGGTGAGCAATTTGTTTTAAACACAGAGGCGAAAAGAACCGCAAAGGACGCAAAGATTTAATACTCTTTTGTCTCAAGTAAAAATATCTGCCAAATATTCGAATAGTAATCTCTCGGAAATTTATTTTTTGTAATTTTTACTATTTTGATTTTGACATTTGAAATTGATTTGTCATTTGGATTTTTAAATCTGCGGATGATTTAATCCCGATTTGCTGACAGGATGTCAGCGTTTTTATCGGGAGGACATTTGATATTCGTAGGCGAGTACAACGACTCGCCTTGATAATTTACAATTTACTATGGGTACCATCACAGAATGGCTTGTTCCCCGTCTGTTTGCAGCCACACCAGGCGACCTTTTTATTTTCATTGATTTCAACGATCATCGGTTTGATATCTGTGACTTTGTGGGAACCGTCACAGTAGGGCTGGTTTTCGGACAAGCCGCAGGCACACCAGGCATATTTTTTGGGTTCTACATCAACGACATAAGGTGATTTTTGGGCGATTTTTGGTTCAGACATTTTCTCTCCTTTTTATGATTACAGTATGAAACAAAAATTGTTTAAGATCTTGATTTAATAAATGTCATTTTACCACGTTGAATTCCATTTAATTTAAAATGATAGCCAGTAAAGACAAAATATTCATAAAAAATATTTAAAAGACAAACCTTTTTGTGTGCTCCGTGGCCTTTGTGGTTAATTCAGCTCTGCCGGAGAGTAATTCAGAATATAGTGGCGAAAAACATCCTGAAAACTTAAATTGCCACATCTTTTAACCACGAATTTCAAGAAGTTTACTTAATATAATAAAAACTTCGTGTGCTTCGTATCCTTCGTGTTAAAACAATTACATTTTCTGCATGCGAATGATCGAATTGAGCATGGATAATGCTTGAAACTATGATTTTCGCGGATTTATTTAATTAGTTATTTAATTCGTGCAATTCGTGGTTTAAGCAGAATTGAACATTAAGGAAGGATAATTCTTATGACAATAATCTCAAAATCACACTACACTTTATTATTAGTAATCCTTATAGGGCTGATGATGATCGGTCATGTATTAGCGATGGATGAAGGCGAAGAAGAGAAACCATTGGAGGAATATCATTTACGTTTTATCGTCTTTTGGGAAGGGACCAATCCGATTATGACTCTTGAAGATCTGGCAGCCTATTGTGCACCTATTTTCTGGTTTTCTCCAGACGAACCCGAGCTCCAGAATAAAAAAGGGAAAGATATACGAATTCCCGCCGCCTTTCCTTTTGAAGAACAGGTCGATGCACCAGTTGTTTACTACCAGGTAAGGGAGATTGTATCGACGGAAGAAAAGTCGGCGAAGGCGATTGAACGAAATAATGAAGATATCGGACAATCAAAGATTGATCTAAGCAATTGTATCAGTTTTAATATCGACTATAACCATTATTATAAATTTGAGGTGGGTCTGGGTAAACATAATCATGATACGGAACAGGCCCAGTTTAAAGTCTTTGTCCATCAGTATATGATTGGAAATGTAACTAATTATCAGCTCTATCTACTACAGACCACGGCGAAGGCGCACGCACTTGCCTGGTATGATAATATCTATAAGGTCAATATGGAGAGTTATAATCATGAACTCCATCTGCCCTTTCACATCATGGTTGAAGAGGGCAAACATGCCAGCATTTCCGATATGAACGGTGATGGTTATTATACACCCGGATATGATGTCAATGTCCGTACGAATGATGCCTGGGGACTACGGGATGTGATTCGTACTGGAGATTTATTCTCTTCAAAATTTGAAGCATGGATGGCTAAAGTCCGCAGACCTGAACATAAAGTAATGCCTCCATTACCGGAGGACAGTCCTCATCGTGATAAATTGTCACGCGATGGTGTCTATGCACCGGAAAATGCTGTTTATCAATTGAGGCCGATGCCCGCCCCCGAACATGCTCAACCGGATGAAGTACTGGCAAATGACATGAGTGGCTATCACTCCCCAAACTGGCCTCTTGTACAGGAGATATCTTCGGTTGGAAAATTTTTCGATTGGTGGGAAGGTGAAAACTTCATTAAATCTTTAGGCATCGCTCTCAGGGGAGACACCGACAAGTGGGGGATTGCCATTACTTTTCCTCTCCTGCTTGTTAAAAATGTTGAGGCACCGCTTATCGGGGGATGGTTAGTCAATCGTATCTATCTTCAGGATAAGGGTTGGCGGGATTTTGGCTGGACGATTCTATATACTCCTTCTGCATCCCGGTTTTTTGATCCTTATTTCTCCTTTGGATGGGAACGGGATAGATATACCATCGAAGGCACAGACGAAATAGGTAAACGGGATGATTTTGTTTTTGAAACCGGGATTAAGTTAAGAGGAAATGTCAAATATTCTCCTCTTAAATTCCTCACGGTCCTGGCCGATCTGTGGGGCGTACGTCTCGGTATCAAAAATCGGGGATTTATGGATATAAACGAATTGGGATATGTGATTGAAATTGGGGCGGGGGTTTGGTAAAAGTAGGAAGTAAGAAATAGGAAGTAGGAAATAATTTCTTACTTCTTATTTCCTACTTCTTACTTAAAATCTATATTCAATATTATATTAATATATTCTTAAGGAGGTAACCATGAGAACACTCTTCGTGACCTTGATGTTATTTATTCTAATATCTGTGCTCATATCAGGCTGTGCCGCTTTTCAGGCTCAAAAGAAGATGAATCTCGCCCCGTTTGCCGAGAATGCCGTCAGTATCGTCAGTGAGGTGGAATACGGACTCTCCCAGGCCAGAGCAATCCATATCAGACCCTTTATTGGTGGGCCGGCAACAATCGAATACCAGGCTGAATGGAATAAAATGGGCCGTTTTTTAAGAGGAATTGTTGCTTATTCCATCCAGATTGTAACCATTTCACAATCCGATATGTCCGAAACAAAAAAAGCAGAGGCATTATCCGATTATGTGGCCGGGTTGGCAAAGCCAATTTTTGAAGAACCCGAACTTGGTTTTGGGATTAAGAAGGAAGATTTTAATGCCATTGTTCAGAATATTCGCGATCAGGATGATTATTTTAAAGCGATGAATGCCGCGCAACCGGTGGTCGATGAGGTGGCCAAAGTGGCTGAAGAGGTTTTGAGAGATCTGAAGGCTGCGCAAGATGCCGCCCAATTGGAGGTGGCAAAGAAAATAGAAGCTGATCATGCCTCTGTTTTAAAATATGAGGATGAATTGAGAGAAGGCCAAGAACGTACCATGCAATCAATTGTTTATTTGGGCCGATGGAATAAAGGGGAAAAAGGAATTGGGGATTCGTTATTATTTTATGATCCGGGTCTGAGACAAGTTCTCAAAGCGGGAGAATCACTAACCTATGAGAAATATAATCAGATTTCAAATATCTTAATTGCTCGTCTTGAAGCGGGTAAACTGATTCAGGAACATATGTTTCCTGAACTGGAACAATATCAAAAAGAAATGCAAGAACTGGATGAATTGATCTCAATCGCAGACCGGGGAATCAGACAATCCAAAGGTGCGATTGCCGTTTGGCGTCGATCCCATCAGACAATGGCAGCAGGGATAACTGATCCGGCGGCAATTGATTTGTTTGGTATCGCCCAGGCGGCGGTACGCAAGGTGGCGCCGATTCCGTAGGGTGTTGGGCGTAGGGCGTGATACCAGGTGCCCGTCACCTATAATAATATTTTCATAAGAGCGCGCTTACAGTTTTAATAGTATACGTTAGAGGATTAATGAAAAATGATTTTAAAATCTATGGTCTACGATAGTGTTTTAGTAAAAATCAGATGTTGGTTTCATATGAGACTATTGTTGTTCGTCAGTCTATGTTTTGTATGGCTTATGAGCCTGGCCTGGGTATATCCTGAACACCGTGATATCACAATGATCGCCATCCATGATTTAGATCCGCAACAAAAACAGATTCTGGCAGAACTATGGGCACATGCCCGTCGCGGATATGAAAACCGGTTGTGTGATCTGCCGGCCGATTCGACACTTGCTGAAAATCCAGACAGACTTGATTATGCCGCCTGGCCGGCAATTGCCGGTGATCACTCTTGTTCTCCGAAAAACTTGTTAACGAATGTTCTGGAAACGGATTGGATTTTAAAAGTTGCAGATGTCGCCGCTCGCTTAAAAATGCGCCTGGATGAGGTCGGTTGGGAGAGACATCATCGTCTCAATGTTCTGCGCGAATCGGATGTTGAGTTACAGTCAGTGGATAAAGCATACGCCACAAGAGCCGGTTCAAATAATGTACATTTTTTGTTGGCTAAACCTGAAGTAGACACAGATGCTCTAACCTATTTAAGCGGTTGTCTGGAAAAGGGAACTGAATTGAATGCCATTGGCGCCTACGCCTGGTATCATCTCAGCGCCCTGATGAAAGCCTCACATCTGAACAATCCGGATTTGACAAGGGAAGAGCGTTCTTTACTTGCCCGGGCACTTCTGGCAGATGAAGCATTTGCTCTTCATTTTTTACAGGATGTTTTCGCCTCCGGACATGTGGCCGGAACCTGGGGGAATGCAGCCTTACGTAAGGGGACGCATGATTATTATAATGAAAAGGGTCTCGCCGTCAATACCTGGAGTGGTGAATCCCTCATTTTACTTGGTGATGCCTGGATGCGTTACGAAGACGCGCTTCGTGCAGCAGACGCAGTCCGCGCAAGTCTCATACAGATTTTGGATGTAGCAGGATTGGATGATGAAGACATAATTTTAAATGCAAGCGATTCCAGCTTATTTACCGCGGACTCATTGGATATATGTAAATCGATCTTTATGCCGAATCGAAAGGTGGATATGAAGTATGGCCAGTATCTGGCTGACATACTGGTAGAGACTCCTGCACCTGCTTTAGCGGAAGGATTAGGAGAGCTACCCCGTTTCCGAGCGGAAATCGGGCCATTTATGGGGATCATGGCGGCTCTCTATATCGGTACGCATAGTGGTGGATTCGTGCAAAACCAGGAAGACGTCGGTGGAATCGGCGGAATCGAAATGGCTCTGCGTCTGGGATTTGGGATTGAAGGAGTGGTCAATGAATCGAGTGATGGCCTGGTATTTCTCGATCTTGGTATTCGCCAGGATGCTGCATCTACATCGAGGATTCTGGATTTTGAAACAGCATCTGAATTCGGTGATATCACGGCTGCCGTTCCAAGCCGATCAGCCTATCTGGCCCGGTTGCGAATGCCATACTGGCTGCTACCACTTGATCTCTTGATAGCAGCACCCGTTCTGCTTATCGCGTCACCGGCTACACTGGCTGACATGGCTGTGGTTGCAAGTAACGGTGGTTTGATTGGATGGCAATCCGGTATTGCGATGCCGATTGGGCGATTGCAGTTTTTACTTGGGCGGGAAATTTCTGCTTATTTTTATGGCTATGGTTCAAAAAAAGACCGTGGTTTGGCGTATATACAGTATAAGGGATTTGAGGAACTGACGCTCCTTGATATACGGACCTTCCGTCTCGATTTTCCCATATTCGAATATCGTCCTTTCCGCTCATTTTCAATGGATCAAAGTTCGAGTCTGGATATCCAGTTAAGCGCAGGAATTGAATTCCCTGTTCATGTAAGTATAATAGAACCAGAATATATCTCAGATCCTGAGGTAAAAAATATATGGCATTTTGGATTACGTATCGCTTTTGATTGGCGCGGCTATTTCTAAATTTCCCGGAACATAGCCTGGTGAGATCTGAAATCGGGATTATATTGGAGACCGGAGGTGGGAGGCAAGAGACCCTAGACGAGATACGAGACACGCGATTGTGATAATTAAAGTTTGGTAAAAATCTAAGAGTCCCACGGTAGTGGGACGACCCAATAGTAGCCCCGGATGATGAGTCCCGCCTGGGCGGGACGAAGGAATCCGCGGTGAAGCGAAATTCAACAAATCGGGAGTGCCGTAGGTACGGCCCTGTATGGACATCAAATGTCGAACAAGGAATTACAAATAACGATTTTAGATTTTGAATATCCAACATCCAACAAGGAAGTTCCAAGTTTCATGTAGGGGCGCGGTTTCCGCGCCCCATTTGACAATCATATTTATAGCCCAAAACTGTAATGGCTTTAAAAATAATATTTTTGTAGATTAAAAATATCTTACATATTTCGGGAGGGAACGAATGAAAAAAAGCTCACTAAGCATTCTTCTTTTTTTAATATTAATTCATACTGTCCAGGCACAAATATCACTTTATTCTTCCAGTTTTGATACGATGGAAGTGGGAGATATACAGGGCTATGTCCCTGATCCCGAATTGGTGGCCAAATTTAATCCTCGGAAGCCCCTTTGGATACCGATTGTTGAATCCGTAGGTCTGAATTTAGCGCTCGGTGCATTTAATGCCTATGTAGCGCAATCAGAATTTGCGAAAATCAGCTTTAAAACTGTCAAACATAATCATGAAATGGGCTGGGCAACCGATGCCGATGCCTTAATCACCAATATGTGGGCTCATCCTTTCCATGGTTCGATTTATTTTAATACGGCCCGCTCTTCCGGTTATAATTACTGGACATCGTGGGGTGTGGCGATGATCGGGAGCTGGCAGTGGGAATTTTTTATGGAAAACGAGCCACCGGCCTGGAATGACTGGATCATGACCTCCATGGCTGGTTCGATGATGGGTGAAATTTTTTACCGAATGTCGAATCTGATCATTGATGAAAGTCTGACCGGATCGGCACGCACCTGGAATGAAATCGGCGCAGGTATCTTTAATCCGGGAAGATTGTTCAACCGTCTCATTTATGGTCGTACAGCGCGGACGACGACGGAGAAATTATATGAGAAACGACCATTTATGGGCGAACTGGCTTTTGGAATGAATAATGTTGCAGACGGACTTGATTTTGAAAATGCGCAGAAAAATGGCATGTTTACCATCGATTTTGCCTACGGCCCCTTATTTGCAAAACGAGGTGGATTTAAACCCTTTGATTTTTTCCGCTGGTACTTCGCTTTGAATTTTGGCGGGGTACAACCGCCAATAGGTCAGTTTCGTATTTATAGTATTTTAACGGGAAATGTCAAAAGATATGAAAGTGGCTCGGCTTTTTTATGGGGTGTCTTTAAAAATTACGATTTTCTCGAAAACAATGTCTATCAGCTGGGAAGCGTCAGTATTGGGCCCGGTATCGGATACCGCACACCCCCCAGAAAAAATCTCCAATATCTTGGCACACTCAATGTAGCCCTGGCACCGATGGGTGCAGCAAATTCCGATTATGCGGAGGGTTACCGGGTTGCCTTTCTGGATTCTGCCCGAACCTACAATATGGGTCCGGGAGCCCATGCAAAAATGGAACACTTTATCCGCTGGTCCTGGGGTTCTTTTTATCTGGGCTATAGCTTCTGGTGGATCCATACCTGGGACGGTGCACCAGGGGATGAATACATTGGTATGTGGACACCCAGGCTAAGAATAAGGGTATATAATCGCTGGTTTATTGGTCTTGAGTATCTTCTTTACCATCGCGAAGGTATTTATGATAATTATGATAATGTCTCAATGCGCAACAATGAACAACGATTATTTATCGGCTACGCGTTTTAAATGTCATTCCCGCGAAAGCGGGAATCCAGGGTGATAGATCCTGGGCAAAAGTAATGGATCCCCGCCTGCGCGGGGATGACATTTTAGTAAGGATCGGAATCTAAAAATTAAATGAAAATAAGATCATGGAGAAATATAAAATGAAATCAATTACCTGTTTAATCATAGGTTTCCTGTTTGTGAGCAGCCTGTTTGCTCAGGTGACGACAGACATGGTCAATGAAAATGGTGAGAATCTGAAGTTTGTCAGTGTTCAGGGATTTACTGTGGAAAGTCTTGTTCATTTTAAGGATAGCTGGATAGATGCAACAGGTTTTTATGCCACTTACGGATCAATCTCCACATCCAATCAATGGTCGCTGATTTTTCAAACCGGATATTTTAGTTTTAATGCCAATCCCGATGCCGGTTTTACGACAGATGAAAAATTTGAGATCATACCTTTACAGGTTGGTACCAGATATTATATGACCCTCGATCGTTTCCGGCCATTCCTGCTGGCGATGAGCGGACTGAATATCATCAGTGCCAAATATACGGAAGTCGTACCTGATGAGGAAGGGATTGAGCAAGAGGTCGAAATCGACGGAACTGAAGTTAAAGCGAATTTTCAGGTTGGACTTGGGTTGGGGCTTTTACTTTTCAGTAATCTGGAGATCGAAGGGCAGTTTAAATATAATTCACATCTAATTGAACCCAGTTTGCCGTATAATATCACGGGTCTGGAGTATGGTGTGGCGTTGAACTGGTATCTGAAGTAGGTGCTTAAGACTTTTTGTCCACGGATTACACGAATTTCCACGGATTAAATAATTTATAATATTGTCATTCTGAATCGTCGCCAGACCTGAGGAATCTTAAATTAAACGATCATTAAAGATTTCTCGCCCCCCGATAAAATCGGGGGCCTCGAAATGACGATATGAATATATGAAATAATATTATCCGTGAAAATCTGTGTAATCCGTGGACAAAAAAAAAGAGCGGTGGTCGGAACCATCGCTCTTTTTCATTACAATTAAAATCCGGTTATTTCATGAGAACCATTTTCTTTGAGAGAACCCGATCAGCAGATTTCAATGTATAAACATACATACCACTGGCAACCCGCAAACCGGATGAATTTGTACCATTCCAGACCACCTCATGTGTACCGGCGTTCATCGAAGCGTTGACTAATGTCGTCACTTCACGACCCTGTACATCATAAACCTTGATGGTTACATCACCGGCTTTAGGAATCGTAAAAGATATCTTTGTCTCCGGGTTAAATGGATTGGGATAATTCTGAGACAACTGATATTGATTTGGTACGCCGACCAAATCTTCAGGATCACTGATGGCTGTTACTTGATCTTCAAAACGTAAAACCAGTCCATTTTCGGTAAACACATATCCGAAATCCGTATCCAAAAACATTCCGCTGATGATATACTCAGTTGAAATCGTAGGTGCAGTCTCTGGTGGAGTTGAAATCTGGCCCCAGGTTGCTCCCAGATCGGTAGTGAAAAAGACACCAATATCATCCATGGCCACAAGAATATCTGTATCTGGGATATGGATAATACTATTTACCCAGGAACTTGAAGAGGTGTCTGGCATATTCGTCGCTGTCCAGGTCTCGCCACCATTAGTAGATTTAATAACATTTCCATTACGGTCTGAAATCAATCCGTTATTATCATCAGAAAATCCGGCACTGCGGGGGTAGCGTGGACTAACTTCTATCGGGATTTTAAATCCTTCCCAGGTTACACCTGCATCATAGGAGCGAAAGATAAAAGATGAATCGTAATCTACGGTAGTAGCAGGAGTCCAGACACTTTCTCCAATATTACAGGCTCCACTTCCAAAGGTATAATATCCATAGGCCGCACCCAGATAATCGATACCTTCGATTTCGGTCCAGGTTGCACCTTGATCGGTAGATCTGACATAATGCATTTCACCATTGACCTGTCCATCACCATTGGCAACGGCTACATTTTCATTGAGGACACGCATACCATTAAACCAGCCTCCAGGCTCGTATGAATATACCTCAGTAAAGGTAGCACCACCATCCGTCGTGCGATAAATATCTCCCTCAGCAGTAGACACAAGAGCAATATTTTCATCAAAAGCATCAACCTGCGCCACGCGACCAGGAATCCGTTCTGCATTATAGGAAAAAGTCTGACCACCATCAATAGAACGATAAACGAATGTTCCTCTTTCTTCAAACATAGCGTCTCTAATTGCCGCAAACCAAATAACGTTTTCGTTCAAAATACGGCCCGGTTTAAAAAACATATCTGACGGTGGATTACCCTCATACAATACTTCCGGAGCAACAATAAGATTATCAAATTCAGGTCCTTCTGTGACGAGGTCAAGTACAACGATATTTTCTGTATAACCCGGTGTTCCAATTCCGGCACCTTCAGCAATACTGGACGTGTAAACTACTTCCAACTGCGGATCTGCATCAATATTCGATATATTGAGAACATTCCAAATGCCTCCATCTGCATATGAGGAATCAATAACACTCCACTCATAATTAGCACCGTCTGTTATGTCGCCACCCTGGTACTCATAACGGAAGATTGCTGCATTGGGAGTGGCCGCTCTTGAACCATAGACGAAATCCATATGTCCATCCTGGTCAATATCACCCATTGTTCCGCCGAATAAACCTCTGGATCCTGAGGGCCAGTAGGCAGAGGCGTTCACCAGCAGTGTATGTGTTAATGTGTCGCCGCTTTCCTGAAGCAGATAAACACCTTTCTGAGAATCGTCTCCCCAATCGTAGGCTGCGACAACAATCTCTTCCGTTTCATCACCGTCGAGGTCGACAACCTGTGCTGACTTTATGGAGCCACCACCTACTAACGGAGAAAGCGCAGTGTAAGTCCAATCATCACCTGTCCATGTCAGTTTAGAGATTTCGATTTCACAGAAGAAATAACAATTACTACCGATGACAGCCACATCCCATTTATTCTCGATCGGTTCTGCGGCCAGATCTCCGAAATCTTTTCCGCTGACTTCAAGTGTCCAGGTCTCCGAACCATCTCCGTTATCCGGAATATCATCAACAGAGGCGACACCAAAATAATAACCGTCGCTATTTCCGGCCCGATCGGCAAAGACGATTTCCTCTGTTCCGTCATTATCCGGATCTGCAACGACAAGATGCATGATGCGCATATTCTCATTATCGCCTGAAACTGTCCACGCCGAATTTGGCAGATAATTATCACCGTCTGCAACACCCAGTACATCGCTGCCATCACCGGCGACTTCGTATACTAAAAGCCGGTAAGGGTTGGTTTCAGAGGCGAAGTTATTTGCCGGACACCAGATCAATTCCGCTTTATTATCCTCATCTAAATCAGCAACGTTCAGCGTAGGCCAGGTATTCTGGGCTAATACCGGTGCCACTGCCTGCCAGACAGTATCCCAACCTGAACCGGTCCACTCCAGTTTATATATTCGCGGGATTAGCTCTTCAGGATAATCATTCCAGTTATCGTTTACCAGATAAATTTCTGTGTTCCCATCCCCATCAAGATCCACACCGGAGACCATATTACCGGTACCGCCATAGTTCACATCGGCTTCAGGGAAAGGTATTTCCTGCGCACGTGTGAAGGTGTCCTGGGCAAAAGAATAGGATGCGGTTAGAAAAAGAAACAGGAGAAATGTAAGACCAAATGTAGCTACTTTGTTCATCTTTTTTACCTCCTTAATAAATAAAGTTACATTCCAAAATTAATTAATTAAACAAGAATTCTGTTTGTGCTACCACCTCCTTCAATTAGTAAATTATAAACTTCAGAATTAGTTTTACTGATTATCTTTGATTTTGACTTGTAAATATTTACAATTAGGCAATATTTCCGGTTAGTTATTTTTATTAAACTTATCAGACTTGCCTATTTTCTCTCGGCGAATTTACGTTCGAGCAACTCAATTTTACATTGACCACAGTCCATTCGCGAGTTTAAATTCGCCAGGGCTTTTTGCCTACTTTTTGGCCAGTCAAAAAGTAGGTCGCCGAAGGCAAAAATGAATTATAATTAAATTTTTTCGGTTAAGTTGTTGAATAAATATGATCTTAATCATATTTTTATTCAGTACTTAGCGGCAATATTACCTTATTTCATTAATATCATTTTAGTGATATTATTGAAGGAACCGTCCGTTATCCGGCAAAAATAAGTTCCCGTAGGTAAGTTCGTACCATCAAAGGCCACCGCATGCAGGCCTGCAGTATAATACTGATCAGTGACTAAAGGTGCAACCTGTTGACCGAGTAAATTATAAATAAAGATTGAAATTTTTGATGCCTGACGAAGCTGAAACTGAATATTTGTTCCACTATTAAAGGGATTCGGAGAAACCGATAGTTTTGTTTCATTTTTTTTCAAATTATTCGATAATTCTGCCTGAATCGACGTTATGACTTCTCTTTCACCAAGAAGAGCGGTACTCGCCAGAGCAAGTTTGGTTACTTTCTCCAACTGACTGAAGCGAATCGTACCAATTGTGTCCGACTCCCGGTGATAGTAAGGGTTACGCGTATAGTAAGGTAAGTCATCACTCCATGGATGATCATTTTCCATCAGTAAAATGGCGGGATAACCGTATTGCTGATAAGACTGATGATCACTATAGGGCACGTCTGGTAATGGATGGTTGTTGGTTATCAGATCAGGCACATAACGGGCTGCCGAATTGAGCACCGTATCTGCCAACCACAACGAATTATTATCAGAAATGACTTCAATATAATCGGTGTTTGGATTATAACAAATCATATCGAGGACTATTACAGCTGCTAAATTTTCATCATTTTTGTCAACTTCCATTACGTCATAAAGACTACCCAGATGATGGTAACCGGGATGTTTTGGATGATATTCTTCTGCTCCAAAGGCAATGAATTTAATCGTGTTTTTGTTTGAATATCCATTTTCCGGATCACTTAAAATACGGGCAATTTCCATCACTGCCACCACACCGGATGCATTATCGTCTGCGCCCTGTGCCTTACGGGTTTCCCAATGCAGATCATAGTCCGGATCATTACTTGCCGAAGCATCGTGATGTCCTCCCACAATGATCAATTCCGGATCTTCCGCCGAACCTTCCAGATAGGCGGATATATTAATCAGCGGATATGTGTTATAGGGCGATGAAGCATACGCTAAATAGAATGTGTCTCTTTCTACTCTTGAAATACCGGGAAGTGATTCAAAATAGGAGGCAATGTATGCAGCACCATAATAACTGCCCTCGGTGTAACTGACCCGACTTTGATGACCTCCAGCCCAACAAAGTGAATCCATAGTCACCTGTATCTCTGTTAGAGAAACCTCATCTATCAATTGATGGATGTTTGTGTTCTGTGCACATACTTGTGTAACAGTAAAAATGAATAGAAAAAAAAATACTACTTTTCTCAATGTTCGTTATACTTCCTGAGTAAGAATTAGAATATCATGCCAAAAGATAAACGATGTATTGCCGTTAAAACGCCAAAATCTGAGTAGGCATAATCCAGATTGAATTTTAGGTTATCAGATAGTCCATAGTCAACTCCCACGCCCAGTGCCAGACCACCTTCATCAGTCGTAAATTTATATCCTCCTCTGACAAAGAAAAGTTGATTATAACCATATTCCAATCCCAAATTGTACTGTTCTAAATTATTGTTAGGATGAACCACATCAAATGCAGTCAATAGTCTGCTCGCTTCATTGTCAACAACATTCATGGATAATCCGAAACGAAAATTAATCGGCAACGAATAATTTTCAAATTCTTTCGGTTTATTTCCTTGAAAGGATTTGGAATCACTGTAATCAATATAGTTGCCGTCAAAGGTGATCTCTGGTCCAAAATGCAATATCGACATGGCAATATTCAAACCGTTGAACCCTGTCTCATAAACCGTACCGAGGTCCAGAGCAAAAGACTGATAACCATAGCCATAATAATCTTCACTGACCAGTTTTCCCGTCACACCTACCGATAGTTGTTCTGTCATATAGCGTGAATAGGTTAAACCGATCGCATAATTTGACAGACTGAATGTTTGACCACTTGTGCCTTCGGGATCAAATACAGTTGTCACTGCCATATCATCCGTCATCAGATAAATAGCACTGATACCGATAACTCCGATATTGCCCAGTCCATAAGCAAACGACATTGCACCTACGGCAATATCTGCCGGCCAGCTGTTATAGGCGAGAAACAAATTGCGTTGCTCGACAGCGGCCATCCCTGCCGGGTTCCAAAAAATACTACCGGCGTCATCGGTAACTGCAGTAAAGGCCTCTCCCATAGCAGCAGCTCTGGCACTCATCCCAATTTCAAGGAATTGGGCAACTGCCGTCCCTACCGGAGCAAATTCCTGGGCTTGAATTTGTCCCAGGAGTAAAATTGTTAAAGTCGTAATAATTAATATTCTCTTTATCATTATAAGTCCCTCATTCTATTTTTTTATTATCGAACGATGACAAATTTATCTACCTTCTCTCCTAAAGAGGGGGATTGTACGACATAGAGATAGATTCCCGGTGCGGCTTCCTGATTATTTCTGGTGATCAGATCCCATTCAGCGACACTGGTAGCTGTTTCGCTGGTAAATGATTCACTCTGTCGAACACCCTGACCGGCCCTTATTTCATCGACAAAATCACCATCGAGGGTGAATATCTTGATCGTTGCATCGGCTGGTAAATTAATAAACTGGAGACGATGCTCCCAGGCGTCGACATCACTGGGTATAGGATTGTTCCAGACAGCACTACCGATATAGGGATTGGGAACAACTTTTATCCGGTCGAGGGTGGTCGCCGGTGCATTGGCAGGAGAGATGACCTGTAAACTGGTCAGAATATTACTCTCCTGAACACCGAATGGTTCCGGTAATTCAATACTGATAGATTGCACGGAATAGGCAATGTCAAATCCATTGACGACATCGGGATCGATGAATTGATAGCCGCCACTCTCAGAATCAGTTTCCGGTGGCCAGCTACCCGGTTCCTCGCTGTCGTAATATGCCAACTCTTCCCATATTTGTGCACCAGACAAATCTTTTTCTGTACTTTTGGAAACCCGGTATCCTCTGAAATTTTCATGAGCCTCCGCAGCACGATCCCAGACCACTTTTACTCCCTCGGTTAATCCATTTGAATTATGTGCCGTTGCAACACTTACGACAGGTGATGGGGGGGATAGGGAAGCCAGTTCATAATTATTATCAACGATCAGTTGGGCTATATTCATATTGTTGATAAGTTCCACCAGACTATAGAATCCACCGCTATCCTGATCAACACCGACACCCAGTGCCATGGTAATAACGACAGAATCACCGGCAGCAAGTGTTTCAAGAGGCCCGAGTGTAAGGAATCCACGATAATCTAGTGGATAAACCTCTCCGGTAGTTGGCAGGACAACGATTCCGGAGGGACCCTGTTCTTCATAGGGGTCTTCCGTAGGAACTTCTACCATGAACCGATCGTAGGCTTCCTGATCTGATTCGGGATCATTATAGATGTGTCCTGTCCGAAATTTACTAATCTCGAATGAAGATGGCTCCGTCTTAAGGATTTTAATCCCCAGAAATCCGGGAGTCTGCAGCGTGCCGTCAATACCCGGATTCCCCATATCATCATCCTGGAAAACACCGGGAGAGATTTCATATTCCGAAGGCACACTCGGATTATCCGCATCAAACATAAACATCAATGTCGTATCCGGGGGAGGCAAAACCGATTTATCGATTCCCTCCCATTGAGGAATGAGGTCAACAAAATCCCATGAAGAATTTATTCCTGCCAAATCGTCTTCGTTGACATAAGGTCCTTCTGTAGGCCAGTCAGACTTTTTTGAAACATCTCCGTCGAGACGATAAGTAAAATAGAACTCTTCTAAATCCCGGGGTGTATCCGGTTCACCATCGCCATCGGTGTCGATGCCAACATTTTTTATGGTAAATTCATAAATAATAAAATCATCGCGATAGGATTCACTCCAGGCAAAAGTCCGTTCAATTACTTCCAATCCCAGCGGAAAGTGACCCGGAGCTTGCGGTGTGTAAACATCATAGTAGCGCGTATAGGTCTCTTGTTCTCCTCTCGTCGCCTGATCACCAATAAGAAGGTGTACAGAATCAATTGAGGAGAATTCACTATCCTCCGGTTGAGTTGAATGTACAACACCCTCTACTTTTGCAGTAAGCCAGGGTGAACCACGATAGAGGTATGAATTACCTGATCCTCCCGGCCAGTCACAGGACGGTGTTCGTCCTTGATAAGCATCATCACCGGTTTTACCAAAATTGGTAACGCGGGTCCAGAGGGTACCTATTCTGTGAAATTTCCAATCATTGTCTACGATCGGACTTAATATTTGCGATTGGTATTGAATTGATTTGGCTTGCTTTTTTTTATCTGCTGCCCATCCAATTGATAGAATGAATAGGATAGAGAGCAGTATACTAATTATTGATTTTTGCATCAATTGCCTCCTGCATTTACAATTGAGTATAAGTTAAAACCTTACTGCAGCACCGACGCGAATCTGACGTCCCGTGCTGTACGCTTGCGGACTGCGTATAAAGGCATTAGTTATTCCGCTTCTGCGAACAACTGATGGATCCCCTTGTACTGAAGGATCAACTGAATCACCCAGATCATAATACTGGGTATTGCCTATAAATATGACATTTTCGGAGTTAAACATATTAAATATGTCTAAAAAGAGATCGATCCCGACGTTATTTATAAAAACGGTACGAATGAGCTTAAAGTCTACCATGCTTGTAGAAGGTTTACGTTGGTCGTTTGTAAGTCCTGTACCAAAAGATGAATAGGGCAATCCGCTACCATAGGCGATCTGAAAACTGGCCGTCCAATCAGCAAAGGGATGAAACGCACCCCAGGCAGTGCCAAATTGAGTAGGTGTTCTCAAGACGATATTTGCGTTGAACGTATGGGTTTGATCAAAATCAAGAATATTCATATGGCGTGCACTGGTGAATGATCCGGATCCGCCGCTGTAACTGGAACTACGACCTTTGGCGACGGAATATGTGTAATTCAGTGATCCACCCCAAAAACGACCGGGACGTTGACGTAACGTAAATTCAAGACCTTTGATATTGCCGTAATCCGCATTGGTATAGACATTCAACTCGATATTTTGTAGTGTGCGGGCAACGTATTTTTGCCAGTTCATCAGGTTGTTGATATCCTTATAGTAGCCTGTCACTGTAAATTTAAGATCATCCGTAAAAAGATGCTCAACCCCGATTTCATACGAAACTGTTTTTTCCGGCAGTATAGCAGGGCTGCCAACATAGTTCCCAACTTTGGTAAGGCTCAGGAATTGATGATTACGATATAAGAAATATCCATCCGGTCTCTGGAAATAGTGTCCATAAGCGAAGTGCAGTAAATTTCTTTCCGTTATAGGATGCGATATTCCAATTCGGGGACTCCATTGTATCGTTTGTTCTGGTTTTTGCGGATTATTTAAAATCGGTACACCATCTTCATCATATTCAGAAAAAGGATTGGCATAATCCGACGGATAATAGACCGTTTCAGATCCATTTGGATTAAAAACATCCAAACGCAATCCAACCAGGGCGATAATGCCGGCAAATTCAAGTTTATCCTGAATATATGCGGCGAAATCCAGATTTTCCAAATCCCAGATATCTTTACGGAAAATTCCATATCCAAGAGTCCAGCTGATATTCTCGACTTCAGTTCGATTCCAATAGAGCTCAAATCCACCTTTCAGCAAATGATTTCTTGATATCTGGCTGACGAGGTCAGTTTTTATACTATAGGTCCAGGAGGATTGATCTCTGTATCCGGGATCATCACCACGAACCCACCAGTAGTTATCTTCACGCTCCCGATAAATGGGACGTGGCCCCGGTGTTGGATCAAGCTCTTCCGGTGCCCAGATGAGATCTTCATCGGTATTACCGTCGCCATCGCGATCATCAACATCACGTGTGGCATAATGATAGTTTGTATAAAAACTGTTTAAGCGCACTTCATAATAGGTTTGAGCGCTTAGGGTATGAGTCCAGATCATATAGATATTGTCACTATTTTGTCTATAATCCCAAAGATATTCTTGCATACCGGCAGAGTAAAATGTCTTCACAAAATTGTATGGTTGCCCACTCCAACTACCAGACTCTGCCCGAACATTCCCCTGAGAAGTCCGAAACTGACTGGGATCATCGACATAAATGATATGTTCGAGTGTGTCTGAACTGCCGGTGATCGAGCGAAAATCATTGACCGGATAGAGTGGAGCCGGTCCGTATTTTGAAGCAGGATAATAAAACTGATCCCATTCGTTGTCACTCCAGAGTCCACCAATCGCCAGCTTATGTTGTGGTGTGATTCTGTAAGTTAGTTTCCCCTGAAAACTGACATCAAAACCCTCTTGATTGATGTACCAACCTCGCTGACGATCATCGACCTCTGCAGATAATGAGAGTAACATCGAACCGGGAATTTTTACACCGATAGCCGGTAAAAGATGCATCGTAATCGGTTCCGGTCCATTGAGGTTTATCTCATAAATATTCTGCAAAAGGGTGTTTTTATTACTCCAGTTAATACTATCTGATCTGCCAAAGTAATGGTAGGAGTTTCGGTCAACGTTGGTATTGTCAAGAAAACTGTTGGTTGTGAAGCGAAAGCGGCCGGAATATTTATCCCGACCCTCCGCCAGGGCGAGATTTAACATACCTGACTGTACATTGCCATATTCCGCTGAAAAACCACCCAGGGTAACCTCCATTTCTTGAATACCAAATTCAGGAACATCTGAGGTAAAGCCACCCAGATTGCCGGAGTAGATTGCAGCAGGATCCTTAATTTTAATTCCATCGACCATGATCACTACTTCATTTACCCGGCCGCCGCGAAAGTGATTACCTACAACACCAGCCTGTTGCCGGGCAACTTCTTGGAAACTGTCAACCGGTCTGATATTAAATTCTTCAGAATCGACATAGTGGCGGGTAGTAATTTCATCCTTCTGTATTAAAGGCCGCTCCGCGACCACTGATATCGTCTCAGATAATTCCAGAGTCGTCGGCGTTAATTCGACATTGATCGTTGTTGTTAGATCGACTGAAACTTTAACATTCGTAACCTGAACAGTATTATAACCAATATAGGAAATCGTCACCGTGTATTCGTCCGGAGGGATATTTAGAATGGCAAAAAAACCGTCTGTATCCGTGGAGGCGCCCAAGACTGTGCCGTCAATGACAACATTTACTCCTGGCAATGGTTCACCGGAATTTTGTTCGACAATTGTACCCGCTATCTTTCCGGTAACACCAGCAGAACCATTGCTAATCAGTACTATTAAAAGAAGAAAGAATAGTAGTTTTTTTATCATAACTAAACCTCCATATTTATAAAGATGTGGATTTCATCGTAGGCAGGATCTCTGAATTTGACTCATGGATGAACACCCGTCAATTCAATCACCTAAATGATCAATATTCTGTTTTGGAGCATAAACATCTTTATTGCGCCCAATATACAAACAGACATAAATACAATTGGTGACATTTATCAATTTAGGCAACCAGATAAAGTGGAGATAATTCACCGGCTGAACTAACTTATAAAATCATGGTAGAATTGTCAATATAAAAATAAATCTTTCACATAAAAGATTGAATATCAAATATCCACCAGAAAGCGGATCCCCCTATCCCGATAAATCAGGATCTACGACGCGGCATAATCCAACAAGGAAGTTTCAAAATTCAGTTAAAATTAATCAAATTATAAATTTCTTGAATTGCTAACTTTAGTTAAGTAAATTACACGAAGGTAGTGTGCACAATATCCGTGTATTATGAGGTTCAAAATGTTAAAAAATATTACACTGAGTGCGGATGCAAAACTCATCGAGAAGGCGCGAAAAAAAGCAAGAGATCAACACACAACGCTCAATTCTGAGTTCAGAAAATGGTTAGAAAAATATTCAATTGATAATAGTGGCGCTATCAATTATGCGGTTATTATGAAACAACTGGATTATGCAGAAGCAGGATATAAATTTTCACGTGATGAACTCAATGAAAGATAAATTTTTTCTTGACACAAATATTCTTGTCTATTCATTTGATGGGTCACAACCGGAAAAGCAAAAAATATCCCGCGATCTTATAGCGAAAAGTCTCGATACTGGTCAGGGATGTATCAGTTATCAGGTCGTGCAAGAATTTCTAAACGTAGCAACAAGAAAATTTAAAGTACCGTTAACTTATGAAGACAGTAGAATATTTTTGTCAACGGTATTGACGCCTCTTTGTGAAGTATTTGCCTCCATTGATCTCTATAACAGTGCACTGGAGATAGCCGAGAGATGGAAATATACTTTTTATGATGCTCTGATAATTGCTTCAGCCTTACAAAATGACTGCCACATACTCTACAGTGAAGATTTGCAAGATGGACAAATTATTAAAGAATTGAAGATTCAAAATCCCTATATAATTTAGCTACCAATCGTCAATTATCCGGATAATGTCTGCTGGAGAATTTGCGGCAAAATCTGGCTTGATTTTCCAATCTGAAACCTGTTGATCATTTCCATAAAATACACCAATACTTTTTATAGTAGATGTCGAGTTGTTCGACATCAAAATTTCAGATGTATTCCTGGCAAATTTAACATCGGTTTCATGATCTCCGATGTAATAGATGGCGTAATCATTCTTTAAAGAAAGATATTCGATACAATTGATGAAGGCCGTCGGATCAGGTTTTTGTTTGCGAATATCCACTTCCTCAAATCCCAGAATCATGTTAAAGAATGAGGATATCTTATTTTCTTCCAATATCTGAACGATGTTTTGCTTCGAATTTTGAGAGATGATGATATTTGGAGAGTCACCGTATACTTTAAATACATCTTCTATTCCTGAAAAGATAGGAACAGGGGTGTTATCATTAAGTTGAAATTCTGTCCACAGTGAACCGATAGCATCTGTTTCCTCAGGACTCAACCCAAATCCGCTTTGGTAAATATCGCGCCAATTTGAATATCTGGCAATCCCTTTTTTGTAATTTTCAAATGTTTCGAGAAAAGAAATATCACCCAGATCTTTGTTGGTTGAAGCCGTAATTAATCTTTTTGTTACCTGATAATTTTTTTGTCGGGAATCGACCAGCGTACCGTCAAAATCCCAAAATAGAGCTTTCATTTTAAATTTCATAACATTATATTGATCTTCATCACTCAACTGAAACTGTTCCTCAAAATTTGCAAATATCTGGTTTATAAGCAAACTCAATTTCGAATATTTCTCGGTTCATAGGTAGGATGACGAGACTATTTTCAATTGTTTTTACTGCATTTTTTCAGACTTACAATCTCTTTATCATAAATAAATTTAATGATCACATTTAACCAGAAAGGAGAAATGCCCATGAATGGGAATCGTAACAATACCCATTTTTCACTGATGTTTTTATTTGTTTTGTTTCTTTTGTTTTCATTGTCAGTTAATTCTTATGCACAGGGGGTTACGACAGGGTCGATGAGTGGGCAAGTAACAGATGACAAAGGTGAAGCACTGGTCGGGGCAAATGTTGTTGTTGTGCACGATCCAACAGGTACACAGTACGGGGCTGCTGTGCGAGAGGGGGGCGTATACGATATTTACAATATGAGGATTGGGGGACCGTATACGGTAACGGCCTCTTATATTGGTTATAAGGAGGAGGTCGAAAGCAATATCTATATCAGTATCGGACAAACAGTAAAGGTGGATTTTATACTGGTTGAAACTGCACTGACAACCGATGCGATCCAGGTTGTAGCCCAGACGGACGAAGTTTTAAATGCGGCGCGTACAGGGGCGGCAACCTATGTCAGACCGGAACAGGTAGACCAGTTACCGTCGATTAAGAGAAGTACCAGAGATTTAACACGGCTGGATCCTCGTAGCGACGGTAACTACAGTTTTGGAGGGAGAAACTGGCTTTACAACAACATTTCAGTTGATGGTTCTTATTTCAACAATTCCTTTGGTCTTGATGATCCGGCGCCGGGAGGACAGACCAATTCAGAGCCGATCCCTTATGATGCTGTAGAACAGGTACAGGTTTCAGTTGTTCCGTATGATGTAAGAGAAGGTGGCTTTACCGGCGCGGGCATCAACACGGTGACAAAAAGTGGGGATAATACGTTTCGCGGATCATTGTACAGCTATTATCGAAATGAATCGTTGCTGGGCAATGAGGTCAGTGGTCAGAAAGTTGTAGCCGATCCCAGTTTAACTTTTAATCAATCCGGATTCAGAGTGAGCGGCCCCATCATCCAGAATAAGTTGTTCTTCTTTGTCAATGGGGAAATCGAACGGCGTGAAGATCCCGGATCCGATTATGTCGCCAGCCGCAGTGGAGCAACAGGTTTTGGTATTTCGCGTGTTGAGGCAGTAGAAATGGATAGGATCAGATCACGTATGAGTGAAGTCTATGGCTATGACACCGGTCCATATGATAATTTTATACACAAAACGGATAATGACAAACTGTTGATCAAACTGGACTGGAATATTAATGAGGATCACAAAGCGTCTTTTCGTTACAATTATTTGAAGGCCTATCGTGATCTGCCACCGCATCCGTTTGTGCTCAGTTTCGGCGGAACCGGACGAGGTCCGAATGAGAATAGTCTACCTTTTCAAAATGCCGGTTATCGAATCAACAATGATTTAAATTCTTATGCTTTAGAGGTCAACAGCCGTTTTGGTAGTGTTGCCAACCGTTTGTTTATCAGTTATAACCGAATGCGTGATAATCGTGATCCCTTTAGTGTAGATTATCCAACGATTGAAATCGGTGAAGACGGAATTTCCTACACAACCCTGGGACATGAACCGTTTTCAATTCATAATATCCTTGATTCCGATGTCTGGCAGATCACTGATAATGTCAGCATCTTTACCGGTAATCATGTGATTACGGTTGGCGGTTCTTTCGAAACTTTTACCTTCTATAATTCATTCAATTTATTCCGACACGGTTTATTTATGGTACCGGTTGAATTTGGTGGAACGCAATTCAGCTCATTAGACCAATTTTTTGACTACACTGATCCCAACAGTCCCAATTTTATTGATTTTGATAATTTTATCGGATCCGGGCCTTTTAAGGGTGAAGATATTGAGGTCGGGCAGTTGTCATTTTATGCTCAGGACGAATATAAATTGGCTTCCAACTTTAATCTGACCTATGGCTTACGTGTCGACATACCAGTCTATATTACAGAACCGGTTGATAATCAATGGTCACGCGATCTGCTTGCTCTGGATGACAATGGAAACCCGGAAACGGTTGATCAGAGTAAACTTCCTGATGCAATTCCTTTATGGTCACCGCGTGTCGGATTTAACTGGGATGTTTATCGTGATCGTTCGGCTCAGCTACGCGGTGGAACCGGAATCTTCACCGGTCGTCTGCCTTTCGTCTGGATAGGAAATGTCATTTCGAATCCGGGTCAAAATCCCAATCTTCCTGCACATCTCAGATCATTCGATCTGAATGCGATGGTGGATGATTTTAAATGGCCGCAGGTCTGGACAACAAATCTGGCCTGGGATCAGCAACTACCCTGGTGGCAATTGCTCGGGACCTTAGAATTTGTCTATAGTAAAGATATCAATGCTATCTATATTCGTAATGCGGACCTGATTAATCCAACAGACAGATTATCTGATGGACGAAACTTTTATGGTCCCAATCCAAAGTTGAATGATCCGGCTGTCCATGCCGGCGGTATGTACGTGCTCGATAATACCAGTGACGGATACAATTGGAATATAACGCTTGGCTTAAGAAAAACATTTGATTTTGGTTTGACCGGTTTCTTTTCTTATACCTACCTGGATGCAAGAAATGTAATGAAATCGACGGAAATTGCCAGCGTCTTATGGGCGGAAAATCCGGTAACCGGAAATCCGAACAATCCTGATCTGGGTTGGTCAGAGTTTGGAAACAGGAACCGTTTCGTCTTGGGAGGAAATTATCGCTGGACATATGGCGAGAACTGGGGAACCAGTATTGGCGTGGTGTGCGAAATTGCTGAAGGAAACGCCTTTCGGGGAGCCGGTGGAAACCGTTACTCCTTTATTTATGCCGGTGATGTTAATGGAGACGGTACCGCTTCAAATGACCTTGTATACATTCCAAACAGTCAAAGTGAGATTAACTTCCAGGAATACGTGGATAACGATGGTAACACGGTGACTGCGGATGACCAGTGGCAGGCCTGGAGCGCCTTTGTCGCACAGGATGATTATCTTAGTAATAATAAAGGCCAAATTGCTGATCGTTTCGCCGCTTTGAATCCCTGGTATGTGAATGTTGATCTCCGGTTGCTGCAGGATTTTGTATTTGGTTCCCCTGGCAGTGAACACCGTTTTCAACTGAGTCTGGATTTTCTAAATGTTCTTAATTTGCTGAATTCTGACTGGGGTGTCCGGTCCGTCGCTAATTCAGCTGCCACAGCTCCGCTTGAATTAGTCGGTAGAGATGGCGATAATAATCCGATTTTTAATTACAAAGCGGTAGCATCAGAAACATATACGGACGATGTCAGCGAATTTTCCCGCTGGAGAATTCAGGTTGGTCTGAGATATTTGTTTAATTAATCTTGTTTTTTAATAAATTGGGTATTCCTGAACAAAAGTAGCGACGCGATTAATCGCGTCGCTACTTTTCAATTTTCTTTACCACAGAATTACACGGAAAAAATCACGGAATTTATATTTATAGTAGAGACGTAGCATGCTACGTCTCTACTATTAAGACTTTGTCTTCTATTTCTTCTGTCATTTCCAAGATATTCAGGTCATTATCATACTCCACATTAAACATAAAATTTTTGGAAATGTCGACGTATTCGTAAATAAATCGATCGGTTTCTGGAGTTGGAATTTCTGATAATTGATTCAGGGGAATCCATTCCAGTTCACCCTCATTACATTCCGGGGGAGACTGATAGTCGATTTCTGAAAGGTAGACAAAACATATCCAGTTATATTTGGTTGGTGAACTCTCGACCATGATACCACAATACGTTGGATTTGATATATGAATTCCGGTTTCTTCAAACGTTTCCCGGATGGCGGTTTTATAGGGAGAATCATAAGGATCCAGCTTTCCACCTACAGGTGTGTATTTACCTTCGTTTGGTGGTTTTTTTCGTTTCAATAATAAAAATTTATCCCCGGATTTTAGAATAACTAATACAGCTGGTTGTTTGTGACCTTTCGTTACATACATAATGTTTTACCTCATTTAGGGCGGGCACAGGGACCCACCCTTACGGGGCATGGCACGCCATGCCCCTACAATGCAGAAATCTTTATTGCCCCCCTAAATAGCATTGGTATAGTTAGTTGAATAAGGAATCTCACATCCCAAATCCGGGCTCCGGCTTCCCGCCTCCGGTCTCCATTAACTGGCATTCGGTAACTGGTATCCCATATCATGCGTTCCCGATTAAAACGTTGACCTCAGGTCTACACATCGGGATTAAATCATCCATGATCTGAGACGTCTTGCATCTAGCGTCTGGCGTTGTCTCTCCGAGACTGGATCGTGCTTGAAAGGTAAACAACGCTATTATGTTTATCCTAAAATATAATTTATGAAATTTTATTATTCCAAAAGAGGTCATCAATAGTTTTTTTTAATTTTCTATATAATCATTATATTTTGGTCTAATTATTATAAGAATTAGTCCTTCTCGTGCAAAATTTCAATGAGATTAAATATATCTTCATGAAGGGATTTATACAGTAGTCTACAGAAGCTGCTTCGACAATTGCATGGTTCCCTTCGGGATGACAACTTGTTATAACACAATTTAAATCAATATATATCACAAGGATTAAATTGAAAAAAGGATATATTGCAGCTTTTGCTGCCTATTTATTCTGGGGATTTTCGCCCATCTATTGGAAAATTGTCGCCTCTGTACCGGCGATTGAAGTCTTGGCAATGCGCATCATCTGGGCGATACCTTTTATTCTGCTTGTGTTATTTTTTCGCAGGGATTTTTCAGTGATTAAAACGTTCTGGTGTGCGCCCTGGAAATACAGAGAATATCTGTTAACCCCATTTTTACTTGGTATAAATTGGCTTGTATGGATTTGGGCAGTGGGCAATGGGTATGTCGTAGATGCCAGCCTCGGTTATTTTATAAACCCACTGATCAATGTCGTTATGGGGGTTTTACTCTTACATGAACATTTAAGAAAACTTCAGTGGATTTCACTCTTTCTTGCTTTGATAGGCGTACTTTACCTGACTTTAAACCACGGTCACTTTCCCTGGATTGCCCTTACGCTGGCTTCTACCTTCGCCTTATACGGTTTTATCAGAAAAACCGGCGCATTGGGTGCTGTGAATGGATTAACAGTTGAACTATCAGTCCTTATCATTCCGTCGCTCATGCTTTTGGTGTATTTATGGTCTGTAGGTAACCTGGTATTACTCTCCGTGGATGTTGAAATGCATTTATGGTTATCCCTTGCCGGCGCTATAACCGTTTTTCCTTTAAGCATCTTCGCCTACGGTGCGCGTAAGATTCCATACAGCACACTGGGGTTTATTCAGTATGTTGCACCCACACTTCAGTTTCTTTTGGGCGTTTTTGCTTTTCAAGAAGTGTTCTCAACAGATAAACTGATAGGATTCTGTTTTATCTGGCTGGCCTTAATTCTGTACTCGTTTGAAAACGTATATTTTCATCGGAGTAGAAGAGGCGAGACGCTAGAGGCTAGAAGCTAGACGGGAATTGAAATAGCGGATACAAGATACGGGATGTGAGATATGAGATATGCGATACCAGATACCGGATGCCGGTCGGAGCGTAGCGGAGATCGCGACTTGTCGGGAAGGTGGGAGACCGGATTTGTGATGTGCGATGTGCGATTCTGAATACAGTAAATCAGAACAAGATTTTGAGTATAAAATAAAAAATTTATCCTCTATAGGGGCATGGCATGCCATGCCCAAAATGAGAAAACAGGTTTGAATATTCGAACTCCAACATGGTAGTTCCAAAGACTATATAAGGGCGTGGTATTGTGCCCTGTAGAGACGGGCCGGTGGGCCGTCTAATATGATACATTCAAAAATCCAATATCCAACAAGAAAGTTCCAAGTTTAAAATTAGAGCGGGTTTTAGTAGAGACATTGCATGCAACGTCTCTATCGGATATCCACTAATAGCTTGTAGAATCCAGTTGAACCTTTCCTCGGAATATCCACATGGGCTTCCCTACAGAAACAGGCCTCTCAATCGGGGGCCACCCCTATAGTTTCCCCGGGGCCAAGAGCCTGGTTAGCTTTCGCATATCATCCAGTTTTTCCAGGTTTTCCACCGTCGTAAATATTTCTTCCAACTTTTTCTCATTGACGAGCATATTAGAATAGGAAAGCAGCCCGTGGAGTTTCTGGAAGAAATCATCCCGGTTTAAGCGATTCTGTGGCTGGCCCTTCATAATTTCGGTTTTGTACTCGACCTTTTCCCCGTTCTTTAGCTCTATCTTCACGGTGGAGGGAGTTAACGGCCTTCCCGGGATCGAGTGATCAACAACAATTTTGATCTTTTTGGTCAGATCCATAACCTGGGGATCCCTTACCGCCGCTTCTTCAAAGTCTTCTAAGGAGATCTTTTTTCTGATCAGAGATGCGGCCACCGTATATTGAAGAGAGAACTGGGCGTCCACTTGGGGATTACTTCTGATTTCAAAAGGCTTTCCTGTAATTTCAAAGACGTGTTCCGGAATAATGACTTCAATTTCCTTCACATCGCCGGCCTTGATATTTTTCGTTTTTTGGATGGAAAGCATGGCATCGATAGAAGCATGGTTGCACCGGCAGCAGGGGTAGAGCTTGACGCTCGAATTCGCCCCCTCGAATCTTTTCCCCAGGTCCTTGACTAATTCCTCCCGTTTATAAAAACCCCGCTCATAGAGATTGAAATACCCGTACTTTCCTTCCCAAAGCCCTTTGGCCCCGGTAATCCCCTTTGTTGCTAAACAGGCGGCCATCACGCCTCCTTTGGCGGACAAACCCGGCATGATTCTCTTCATCAAAGCCCCGTCGATCAGGTTCTGCAAAATCCCGGAGGTCATGGTGTAGGCAATCCCCAGGGCGTTATGCATCTGCTTTTCATCCAGCTTCAAAATTTTTCCGGCTGCCAGGGCGCATCCTGGATAGC